>OIXH01004796.1_pt1 | contig 10714 bp, 11 predicted proteins | sample 1587741 | NCBI WGS metagenome assembly OIXH01 (sample SAMEA3888916, study PRJEB22519) | human gut metagenome | biome: human gut; feature: human-associated habitat; material: faeces | place: Denmark | collected 2011 | reverse complement strand
AAAATCAAGTTATTTATATCATCATGTCATTCAGGAATCTATGAAATATCCTGAGAGAAATTATATTGTATTGGTGCCGGAGCAATTTACCATGCAGACACAGAAGGATCTGGTGATGATGCATGAGCGCAAAGGAATCATGAATATAGACGTGCTTAGTTTTGCACGTCTTGCTTATCGTGTGTTTGAAGAGACAGGGGGCGGAGGACTTCCTGTTCTGGATGATGAGGGAAAGAATCTGATTCTTCGAAAGATTGCCGGCGATTATGAGAGCGAACTGAAAATGCTTGGCGGACATATGAAGAAGCAGGGATATATCAGTGAAGTAAAGTCAGTGATCTCCGAATTTACTCAATATGATATTGGGGAAGATGAGATTGAGCGCGTGATGGAGTCGGCAGGAGAATCGTCAAGACTTTATTATAAGCTGGCAGATATTCGCCTGCTGTATCGTGGATTTACGGACTATCTTCGGGAGAAATATATTACGAAAGAAGAACTGATAAAAAGCAAGAATTATATAATAGACAAGAATTTTAAAGCTCCCCATAAAAATGAGGAGCCAAAGGTGTTCACATATGAAGAAAATTATGAATTTATTCAGCGGGCTGTTGAACGTATAACACGTGCACTCTGTGCTAAATCACTGTCAGTTACGGATGAAAGTGAATCCAGCAGTGCGATATGATAGCTGCCAAGCAAGCTGCCGGCAGTTCTCTCGGCAATCTCTCCGCACACACCGAGCATGATGCATGCCGTAACTGCTGCATCAGAGGGAGCTGCTGACGGAAGAAAACTCGCTGTAAGGACATTGAGCATACAGCCGGTTCCTGTTATGAGCGGAAGCTTCGGGCTTCCGTTTTTTATCAGCCATACATTAATTCCGTCAGAGATTATATCGGTTTTCCCTGTTGCCATTACGACGCAATGTCTTGCGGCAGCCAGAGAACATACTATAGAGCAGTCGGAATCTGTCACGTCTTCATCACCAACGGCATCAATCCCTATACATTCAAATGCCTCGTTGCACAAAGCCTTAATCTCGGCGAGATTTCCCTTTATTATTGATGGACGGAAGCGTTCAAGATAATTGTGGGCATAATTAAGCCTTAACGTACTGCATGTAATTCCTACCATGTCGATAATTACAGGAATGCCTTTATCTGCGGCAGCCTGCGATGCTATGATAATTGACTTCATGCGTGCGTCGGTTATATTGCCAAGATTCACTGCGAGAGCACCTGCGATTGCCGTAATCCCGGCGACTTCGTCAGGATGTTCTGCCATAATCGGCTTAGCACCCGTAAGAAGCACTGTATTGGCACAATCATTAATAGATATCGGGTTGGTTATACAATGAATAAGAGGAGCACATGATAACGTGTGCTCCCTTATTTTTTTTATTTTCTTAATGTCAACATTTTGAAAATTCATGAAAGTCTCCGTTTTACTGAACTGCTTCCTTCCTGAAGTTAAGGGCATAATAAATTGCGGCGATAACTATGAACACAGCAGCTATTATATATTTGAGATTATTTACCAGTGCTGATGGATTTGGTACAAAATTGTGAACGATTACAACTGTTACAAGGCTTGCGATGAATCCCAGTAATCCAATTGCAATTGCATTATTCTTTACGTCTGATTCATTGCCGTATGTAGCCGATCCGAGAGCTCTCTGGAACTTGGTGAGAAGTCCGGCTTTTACAAGCTGTCTTAAGAAAATGAAAGCTATACTTCCACCGATAAGAGTTCCCGCTATGAATGACGGAACATAGAAGAACCATGTCAGTCCTGAACGTCCCCATATAAATGTCATAACAGGGTAAGATATAATAGCGCCGATAATTCCTGTTCCTATAACTTCACCGAGGAAAGCCCATACAAGCTTACCCTTGGACAGACGATAGAACATTCCTGAAAGAAATGCACCGAATATTGCACCTGTAAGAGCAAGAGGAGGGATTCCCATAACAGCCATTCTTATTATACCGATAAGAAGTGCGCAAAGGAATGCCCAATAAGGTCCCATAAGCACAGCACATGTGACATTGATAAAATGCGCCATCGGGCACATTCCCTCAACACGCAGAATAGGCGATATGACGACACCCAATGCGACCATAAAGGCCAAAAATACCATCTTGAACAGTTTCTGATTTCCTTCCATAACAAACCTTCCTTTCTTCCGGCACAAAAAAAGTGCCTGTGCGGCACGCTGAAAATATTCTTACATTCACTAAAATACATTAACCGGAAATCTGTGCATCCTGTTCAATGTGTCAGGTCCTGCTTCGGAAGTTATATCAGACTGTACAGTCTTACGTGTGATTAGCGGCAAATGTAGAGGAAATCTTCTCCAACGCACTGCAGATAATATTATTATAAATGCCGGTCGAAGCTTGAAAGCTTCCTCTCAATCTGAAACACAGACTCCCATCGCTGCAATCACAAAGCTGACGCTTATGACTGTCTTCTGTAACAATGCCAGGGCGCTCCCCCTTTCATTGCATCCGTATAGTGTGCGGATAGAAGACATATTTAATTATATTGGAAAAGGAATGAATGTCAAGTGATAAATGGCTGAAATTGAATATTGTATACACAATATGCAATATCTTTGTTAATTAAATAACTAATTAAAAATATTTAAAAAATATATTGACAAATTAAATTGCTTTGTGTATTATTATAATCACAAAAGGACATCACAACAAAGTGTTCAAGAATACAAGACCGGGAGAGATGGCGAGAGCTTCATCCGACTTAGGAACGGTAGAAGATAGGATGATTAGAGAAGATGGCGAGAGCTTCATTGGATTGAGAGAATCTTATATTCAGGCAATAACAATAATGAACAGGAACAATGGCGAGAGCTTCATTGAACTGAAGTGAATTATCGGATATGTAATCAGGGAAGGCGGCGAGAGCTTCACCGGACCGGGATGAGTAACGGAATATTGCAGAACATGGATGTCTAAGTAACGTAGCGCGTAGAGGTAAGCAGATGACCCTAATCTTTAACAGATTAGGGTCATCTGCTTGTTTGCGTTTTAATACATTGCAAATTCCAACTAAAAACTTGCATTTGTATACAATCTATGGTATCATTCTTTCTCAGGTAGACAAATGTATTTCTACTGCATACATTAATGGAGGGTGCAATGCCAGAAGATATTAAATATTATGTTGTAAAGCAGAAGGCTCTGCCCGAGGTGCTGCTTAAAGTAGCCAAGGTTAACCGCCTGCTTGAGAATAAGAAGATTTCCATAGCTGAGGCAACTGAACAGGTTGGAATAAGCAGAAGTTCTTATTACAAATATAAAGAAGACATTTTTCCGTTCCGTGACAATGTGCGTGGAAGAACAATTACATTTGTCCTTTCGATGGATGATACACCGGGGCTGCTGTCACAAGTGCTCGGTAAGGTGGCGGAGTACAAAGCTAACATACTTACGATCCATCAGACAATACCGATTAACGGTGTTGCTTCACTTACACTCAGTGTTGATATCCTTCCGATCACCGGTGATTCTTCTAAGATGATAGAAGATATAGAGCAGATGGAAGGCGTAAGGTATCTTAAGATACTTTCGAGAGAGTAATAATATTAATGAAAGGTTTTGGTAGTAGTATGGTTAAAGTAGCAATTTTAGGTTATGGCACAGTTGGTTCAGGAGTTGTCGAGGTCATCAATACGAATGGGGCAGCTATTAATAAGAGAGCAGGTCAGGATATCGAGATAAAGTATGTGCTTGACCTTAAGGATTTCCCGGGTGACCCGATACAGAGCAAGATTGTGCATGACATTAATATAATTCTTGATGATCCGGAAGTTAATGTTGTTGTTGAGGTAATGGGCGGAATTGAGCCTGCGTATACATTTGTAAAAGAAGCACTTGCAAGAGGCAAGAGTGTATGTACATCTAATAAGGCACTTGTTGCAAAGCATGGTGCAGAACTTCTTGAGATAGCCAAGAAGAACAACCTTAACTTCATGTTTGAGGCCAGCGTTGGCGGCGGTATTCCGATTATCCGTCCTCTTAACCAGTCACTTACTGCGGATGAGATTACTCAGATAACAGGTATTCTTAATGGTACAACCAATTACATGCTTACAGAGATGTCGAGAAAGGGAGTTAAGTTTGATGAGGCTCTTAGGGATGCACAGGAGAAAGGATATGCAGAGCGTAATCCTGAGGCTGATATAGAAGGCTATGATGCGTGCCGTAAGATTGCAATTCTTACATCACTTGCATTTGGTTCACAGGTTGATTTTGAGGATATCTACACAGAAGGTATCACAAAGATTACGGATACGGATTTCAAATATGCAGATAAGATGGGATACGCAATCAAGCTTCTTGCTACAAGCCATAAGGTAGATGATGTTGTATATGCAATGACAGCACCGTTTATGATAAGTGAATCACATCCACTCTACAGCGTTAACGGAGTGCTTAACGGCATCTATATCAATGGCAATGTCCTCGGAGATGTAATGTTCTTCGGTGCAGGTGCAGGAAAGCTTCCTACAGCCAGTGCTGTTGTGTCGGATATCGTGGACTGCGCAAAGCATATGGGCAAGAATGTAATGACGGTATGGAGTTCAACTAAGCTTGAGCTTGGCGATATATCGGATTTCAAGAGAAAGTTCTTTGTAAGAGTTTCAGGAACAGTTAATGATAAGCTTACAGAGGTCAAGAATGCGTTCGGCAATGTAGATGTAGTAATGGTCGACGGACTTGATAATGAATTTGGATTTGTTACTGAGGTTATGAGCGAGAAGGCATTTGCAGATGCAGAGTCAAAGGTGGAAGGTGTTCTTAACAGAATCCGTATTGAGGGTTAATTGAGAACATATAAACAGGAGGATATGAGGATGATAAAGGTAGTAAAGTTCGGCGGAAGCTCACTCGCAAGTGCTGAGCAGTTCAAGAAGGTCGGAGACATAATTAAGGCTGATGCGGATAGAAGGTATGTTGTTCCTTCTGCACCGGGTAAGCGTTTTAAGGAAGATACAAAGGTTACGGACATGCTTTACAAGTGCTATGCGCTTGCAGAGGAAGGCAAGCCTTTCGATAAGGAACTTAAGGAGATTAAGGAAAGATACATGGAGATTATCCATGGACTTAAGCTTAAGCTTTCACTTGATGAAGAATTTACTGTTATCAGGAAGAATTTTGCTGCTAAGGCAGGTAAGGACTATGCAGCATCAAGAGGTGAATATCTTAATGGTATAGTTATGGCTAATTATATCGGATATGAGTTCATTGATGCAGCTACAGTAATTTTCTTTGACAAGAATGGAGCTTTTGATGCTGATAAGACACAGAAGGTGCTCTCAGCAAAGCTTGCAAAGACAGAACGTGCAGTTATTCCGGGCTTCTATGGTGCAAAGCCTGATGCCAGCGTTAAGACATTTTCAAGAGGCGGCTCAGACGTAACAGGCTCAATTGTAGCTAAGGCTGCAAGTGCTAATGTATACGAGAACTGGACGGATGTATCAGGTTTCCTTATGGCTGATCCAAGACTTATTGAGAATCCTAAGGGAATTACAATAATTACATATAAAGAGCTTCGTGAGCTTTCATACATGGGTGCTTCAGTACTTCATGAGGATGCCATCTTCCCTGTGCGTAAGGAAGGAATTCCGATTAATATCCGTAACACTAATGCACCTGAGGATGCAGGAACAATGATAGTTGAGAATACATGTCATAATCCTGAGCACATCATCACAGGTATTGCAGGTAAGAAGGACTTCGTTGCAATCAATATTGAGAAGGACATGATGAATTCTGAGATAGGCTTTGGACGCAAAGTTCTTCAGGTGTTTGAGGAAAATGGTATCTCATTCGAACATATGCCTTCAGGAATTGATACAATGACAATTGTTGTACATAAGGACGAATTTATTGATAAGGAGCAGAAGGTGCTTGCTGAGCTGCACAGAGCGGTGCAGCCTGATTCAATAGATCTTGAGGCAGACATTGCACTTATTGCTGTTGTTGGACGCGGAATGCGTAATAACTCAGGTATTGCAAGCAATATTCTTGGAGCACTTGCCAATGCTAAGATTAACATTAAGATGATTGATCAGGGCTCAAGTGAGCTTAATATCATCATTGGTGTGCGCAACAGATATTTTGAGGATGCAATCAGAGCTATCTATGACCTCTTCATCCAGAAGTAAATCAGTCAAAATAAAAATCTAAATTAAAAAGCTTCCGCTGCACGGACGATTCATGATTGATGAATTGCCGGCGGCGGAAGCTTTTTGCTGTTTTTGTTATATGGCACGCTTTGCATAATATGTTAAATACCGGAATGGATATTAGATATTATCTGAAAATATTCATAATATGAAGTGTGTTGCCTGATGTACCATCATATGGAATGCTGTATTCCTGCTGGTACTGCTGCATAATAGAATTCATCTGTTCCATGAATTCGGGATTCTGTAACATTACAAGAACCATCCAGAACAGGAGCAGTGATAATATCAGAAATATCATTCCGAGTGTCAGTCCGGCGGTTGCCTTGCCATCAAAATGACCAACATTAATTCTGGATATGATTGCAAATACAATTGCAATAACGGCAAATATGATTCCGAACCACACGGTCATACAACCGGGAGCTGCAAGTATACCGAATACAAGCGAAGCAGTTGCAAAACCATTCTTAGGTCTTGGAGGAACCGGCTGCATCTGTGGAGGCATCTGGTAAAAAGGCTGCTGTGGCTGCTGCATTGGTGGTGGAGTCTGTTGTGGCTGCTGGTTTATTGTATTATCATTCTCATCGTAGTTATAATCGTCCATCTTAATCTCCGTTCCTGTCCGCTTTATGGGCATGTCTGTTCTGCACCGGGGATAAATCCGGTGTTATTTCCATGTATTATACCAAAAATGGCTATTGATTGCAAACAATCGGTGTTTTTGGTATAATATATGCAAATTACCGGAGCTATCCGGCACTGGAGGACATAATGGATATTAATAAGAAACTTGCGGAAGAACTTAATGTTAAAGTGGGCCAGGTTGAAGCGGCTGTCGGACTTATAGATGAAGGATGTACTATTCCGTTTATAGCCAGATATCGTAAAGAAGTTACGGGAAGCATGAATGATGAGGTGCTTCGTAATCTTGACGAGAGGCTTAAGTATCTTCGCAATCTTGAAGATAGAAAAGAAGCTGTTATTTCATCAATAGAGGAGCAGGGGAAGCTTACTGATGAGCTTAAGGCACAGATACTTCAGGCAGAGACGATGGTTCTTGTCGAAGATCTTTACAGACCTTATAAGCAGAAGAAGAGAACAAGAGCAACAATAGCTAAGGAGAAAGGGCTTGAACCGCTTGCGGATTATATCATGGAGCAGAATGCAGCAGAGCCTGTGGAGCAGAATGCAGCAGGCTATGTTAATGACGATACGGTCAAGAGCGTTAAGGATGCAATAGATGGAGCTAAGGATATAATTGCGGAACGCATTTCTGATGTGGCGGATTACAGAACATATATAAGAGATATTACGATGAAGGAAGGAACTCTTATCACGGCTGCCAAGGATGAAAAGGCAGAGTCTGTATATGAGATGTATTATGAATTTTCGGAGCCTCTCAGCAGAATAGCAGGACACAGAGTCCTTGCAATTAACAGAGGAGAAGATGAGAAGTTCCTTACAGTTAAGATAGAAGCACCTGAGGACAGAATACTCAGATATCTTGAGAAAAAGACACTGACGGGTGGGAATGAATTTACAACTCCTGTTATAACAGAAGCAATAGCTGACAGCTATTCAAGACTTATAGCACCTGCGATTGAAAGGGAGATAAGGAGCAGCCTTACAGATGATGCACAGGAGGGAGCTATTAAGGTGTTTGGTAAGAACCTTCACCAGCTTCTCATGCAGCCGCCTATTGCAGGCAAGGTTGTACTTGGCTGGGATCCTGCATTCCGTACAGGATGCAAGCTTGCAGTTGTAGACCCTACGGGCAAGGTACTTGATACGAAGGTGATATATCCTACAGAGCCACATAATAAGGTGGCAGAAGCGAAGGCAGAGCTTAAGAAGCTCATCAAAAAATACGGAGTTTCTGTAATATCGGTAGGTAACGGAACTGCATCAAGAGAGTCGGAACAGATTATAGTTGACCTTATTAAGGAACTGGATGACAGTGTAGAGTATGTAATAACTAACGAGGCCGGAGCTTCAGTATATTCGGCAAGTAAGCTTGCAACAGAGGAATTCCCTGATTTTGATGTTGCACAAAGAAGTGCGGTTTCTATAGCACGCCGTCTTCAGGATCCGCTTGCAGAGCTTGTTAAGATTGATCCTAAGTCAATAGGTGTCGGACAGTACCAGCACGATATGAACCAGAAGAAGCTCGGAGAAGCACTTACCGGAGTTGTAGAGGACTGCGTTAACCAGGTCGGAGTTGATCTTAATACGGCATCAGCTTCACTGCTTGAATACATTTCGGGTATATCCAAGACGGTAGCTAAGAATATTGTAGACTACAGAGAGAAGAACGGAAGATTTACCAACAGAAAGCAGCTTCTTAAGGTGGCGAAGCTTGGACCTAAGGCATACGAGCAGTGTGCAGGATTTATGAGAATACAGGGAGGAGATAATCCGCTTGATTCAACAAGTGTACATCCTGAGAGTTATGACGCTGCGGCACAGCTTCTTAAGCTGCTTGGTTATGATGTTAATGCAATTACGTCCGGCGAACTTGCGCAGCTTCACAGTAAGATTGACAGCATGCAGGAGATGGCGGAGCGGCTTTCGGTAGGGGAGATTACACTTGAAGATATTGTAAAGGAACTTGAAAAGCCGGGACGAGACCCGAGAGAGTCTATGCCGAAGCCTATTCTACGTAAGGATGTTCTTGATATGAAGGACCTTAAGCCGGGAATGATACTCAAGGGAACGGTTCGCAATGTGATTGATTTTGGTGCGTTCGTTGATATAGGAGTGCATCAGGACGGACTTGTACATATATCACAGATTTCCAACAGAAGAATAGAGCATCCTCTTGATGCCGTAAGCGTTGGTGATATAGTAGATGTCAAGGTGCTTGATGTAGATGCAGCCAAGGCGAGAATCTCACTTACAATGCGGATTGACGAGAATACGGATGCATTTACCGGAAGACCGGAAGCTGCCAAAGCTGCTTATGCCAAGGCTGATGCTGCAAGAGAGCAGAAGCGTTCAGGACATAAGGGCAGCGGTAACTCTAAGAATGGCACAAGGGGAAGGAACAACGGACGCAATGGCGGTAACAATAACCGGTCCGGCAGTAACGGCGAGCTTGACCTAAGCAGACTCAGCAAGTTTTTCAAATAGCAGGATACGTGCCTGTAGAATGGAGATTAATAGTGAAGGTTGAATTTGATATAAATGTTAAAGCGGATGATATTATGAACTATAAGTTCTACCACAAATATCACTCGCTCAGTGGGTGGTGTGAGATAATTCTGGGGCTTATGATGCTCGGACTTGGCGTATACGCCGTTATGCATCAGGACACAATGAGTCTGACATTTGCACTGCTTGCACTGCTGTTTGGAATTGTTTTCATTGTGGTGATACCGTTGCAGTTGGTAACTCACTCTAAGAAGGCAGCTGCTTCGGAGCAGTTTGCAAAACCTATGCATTATCTGCTTGATGAGAGCGGAATAACGGTGAAGATGGGTGAAGATGAAGCACATGTTGAATGGAAACGTGTATACAGGGTGAAGGATACGGGCAGATGTATACTTATCTACTTTACACCTACAAGAGCCAATATAATACCAAAGAATGAAGTTACAGATAAACTTGCGGATATACGTAAGGTCATGACTGATGGTATTGGCAGATATAAGGTTTCAATAAAATAGTTTATGTGGAATAGAAACGGGGCTGACAGATAATGATAATTGAATCGTTTAGTTCAGAAGATACTTACAATCTTGGTAAAAAACTTGCGGCCGGAGCCTGTCCGGGACAGATATACTGTCTGGATGGCGACCTGGGGGTTGGCAAGACGGTATTTACACAGGGATTTGCAGCCGGGCTTGGAATAACGGAGCCTGTAAACAGTCCTACATTTACTATAGTACAGGAATATGAAGATGGCAGGATACCACTTTATCATTTTGATGTATATAGAATTTCTGATGTAAGCGAGATGGATGAAATAGGATATGAGGAGTACTTTTACGGTGAAGGAGTATGCCTTATAGAGTGGGCAGAAATCATAGAAGATATTCTGCCGGAAGATGTAACATGGATTACCATAGAAAAGTCCATGGACGAAGATTTTGATTACAGAAAAATAACTATAGAATAAAGAAAGGCAGTTAAAATATGAGGATTTTAGGAATAGAAACATCATCACTTGTTGCAGGTGTTGCAGTGGTTACAGATGATGTTGTGACAGCAGAATATAATATAAATCATAAAAAAACGCATTCACAGACGCTTCTTCCTATGCTTGACGAGATAACAAAGATGGCCGAGATACAGCTTGATACCATAGATGCCATAGCTGTATCAGGAGGACCGGGTTCGTTTACAGGCTTAAGAATCGGTTCAGCTACAGCTAAAGGACTGGGACTTGCCCTTGATATACCGCTTATACATATTCCTACATTAGAGGCTATGGCGTATAATTTCTGGGGTACAGAAAAGCGTGTGTGTCCGATTATGGATGCCAGAAGAAATCAG
>OIXH01004795.1_pt1 | contig 10719 bp, 8 predicted proteins | sample 1587741 | NCBI WGS metagenome assembly OIXH01 (sample SAMEA3888916, study PRJEB22519) | human gut metagenome | biome: human gut; feature: human-associated habitat; material: faeces | place: Denmark | collected 2011 | reverse complement strand
AGCGGAAACGACCTTGACCGCCGCCGACCTGACACTGGAAGAAAAGGTCGGCCAGCTGTTCATTATCCGGCCGGATTCCCTGGATCTGACCCTGCCGCAGGAGCAAATCGACGACGCCAAGGCGGACGGCGTGACCGAGCTGACCGACGCCATGCGGGACGCGCTGCAAAAGTATCCCGTGGGCGGTGTGTGCCAATTCGGCAAAAACATCGTGGACCCGGAACAGATCACCGCCTTCAACGCGGCCCTGCAGGAGGCCTCCGACATCCCACTGTTTATCTCGGTGGACGAGGAGGGCGGCGCGGTGGCGCGGCTGGCCAATAAAGATACCTTCGACCTGCCCCGGTATGAGAGTGCCGCCGCCGTGGGAGCCGAGGGTGCCGACGCCGCCTGTGCCATGGGGCAGACCATCGGCGGCTACCTGCGTACCTACGGCTTCAATATGGATTTCGCCCCCGACGCCGACGTGAACACCAACCCGGATAACCCCATCATCGGCACGCGGGCGTTTTCGTCCGACGCCGCCGACGCCGCCGATTGCGCGGCGGCCATGGCCAGGGGACTGGCGGGCGAGGGAATCCTGCCCACCTTCAAGCATTTCCCCGGCCACGGCGATACCGCCGAGGACAGCCACACCGGCCTGGCCTACAGCTACCGCACGGTGGAGGAACTGACTGCCTGCGAGCTGCTGCCTTTTGAGGCCGCTGCTGAGGTTGGCCCTCGCGCCGTGATGGTGGGGCACATCGTGGTGCCGGAGCTGACCGGCGACCTGCCCGCAACGCTTTGTGCCGACGCCATTGCGCTGGTGCCGGATGCGGAGAACACGCTTATCGTTACAGACTCGCTGGCCATGGGGGCCATCACCGACAGCTACACCCCCGGCGAAGCCGCTGTGCAGGCTTTGCAGGCCGGGTGCGACGTGCTGCTGATGCCCGACGGCCTGGCCGATGCCTACGATGCTGTGCTGGCGGCCGTGCAGAATGGCACCCTCAGCGAGGACCGGCTGGACCTGAGCGTTAACAAAATTTTACGTATGAAAGCGCAATTCTGCGCATAAGGGAGGCTGCCATGCAGCAAACCGTCTGGGCCATAGATGGCTCGTTTTTTGCCCAGCGAATCTCGGGCATCCAGCGCTACTCGCTGGAATTGCTGGCCGCGCTCGACGCCATCGCCCCGGCAGGACTGGTAGAGATCGTCGTGCCCGTAGGGGTCAAAACGCCCGCATACACCAACATAAAAGTTGTGCCGTTCGGCACCCGCAAGGGCCTTGCCTGGCAGCAGCTGGACTACCCGTGCTACCTGAAACAGCGCAGCGCCAAGGGGCTGGCTACCTGCAACGTCATCCCGTGGTTCGGGTTTACCGGCATTGCGGTGGTGCACGATGTCTGCTACCGCGCGCGGCGGGATTTTTATAAGGACAGCCGCCGCGACCGGCTGAGCGCCGCGTGGCACTGCCTGCAGTACCGCCGCATTGCCCAAAAGGCCGAGCGCATTATTACGGTATCGGAATTTTCCAAGGCGGAGATCCACAAATACTACGGTGTGCCGCCGGAAAAGATGAATGTTGTCTACAACGCCTGGCAGCAGATGCAGCGCATCGCACCCGATGACGGCGTGTTTACCAGGCACCCGCAGCTGCAAAAGGGCGGGTACTATTTCAGCATGGCGAACCTGCTGAAAAACAAGAACTTCCCCTGGGTGCTGCGGGCCGCCAAGGCCAAGCCCGATGCAATGTTTGCTATCGCGGGCGGCGGCAGCCTGGCCGAGGAAGCCGGGCGCCTGGGTCTGGCCGACCTGCCCAACGTAGTCTACCTGGGCTATGTCAGCGATGGCGAAGCCAAAAGCCTGATGGCCAACTGCCGGGCGTTTTTGTTCCCGACCCTGTACGAGGGGTTCGGCATCCCGCCGCTGGAGGCCGTGGCCTGCGGGGCAAAGCAGATCCTGGTCAGCGACACGCCCTGCATGCGGGAGGTATACGGCGACTGTGCGGGGTATATTGACTTGGATACCAACCCCGGCAACGTGGACGACACCACCCCACCCCAAGCTGATCCGCAGCTGCTGCTGGAAAAGTACAGCTGGGAGAAGAGTGCAGAGAAGCTGTTGGGGATTTTGAAGGAGGAAGTGTAAATGTTTGCAAAGGTCACGAGCCTGGGGCTGAGCGGGCTGGCGGGGTATGTGGTGCAGGTCGAGGCCGATCTCTCCAGCGGGCTGCCGCAGTTCACGCTGGTGGGCCTGCCGGACTCGGCCGTGAAGGAAAGCAGCGAGCGGGTGCGCAGTGCCGTCAAAAACCTGCACTACCCTTGGCCGTCCAGCCGCATCACCATCAACCTGGCTCCGGCGGATGTGCGCAAGACCGGCCCTGTGTACGACCTGCCTTTACTGGTGGGCCTGCTGGCCGCCCAGGGCGTTCTGCCCGTGCCCGCGCCGCATCAGGCCTTTTTGGGGGAACTGGGCCTGGATGGCACGCTGCGCCCTGTGACCGGCGTGCTGCCCATGGCGCTGGCGGCTGTGACTCTGGGCGTGACCGAACTGTTCCTTCCGGCAGAGAATGCCGCCGAAGCTGCCGAGGCCGCAGGCCTGACCGTCTACCCGGCCCGCATGGCCAGTGACGTGGTGCGCCATCTTTGCGGGGAAGAAGCCATCACCCCGGCCACCCCCGGCGGCTTTGACGAAGCGGGTACCTGGCTTGGCCCCGATATGGCCGATGTGCGCGGTCAGGCCGAAGCCCGCCGTGCGCTGGAGATCGCCGCCGCAGGCGGGCACAACTTACTGCTGGTCGGCCCGCCGGGCACGGGCAAAAGCATGCTGGCCAAGCGCCTGCCGGGCATCCTGCCGCCGCTGACCTATGAGGAAGCGCTGGAGACCAGCGCCATCTACTCGGTGGCCGGGCTGCTGCCTGCGGGCAGCGGGCTTTTGAAAGAGCGGCCCTTCCGTAGCCCGCACCACAGCGTAAGCACCGCCGCCATGGCGGGCGGCGGGTCGACCCCGCGCCCCGGTGAGGTGAGCCTGGCCCACAACGGTGTGCTGTTTTTGGACGAACTGCCGGAATTTTCCCGCGACACCCTGGAAGTGCTGCGTCAGCCCTTGGAGGACGGCGCCGTCACGGTGAGCCGGGTACACGGCACCGCCCGCTACCCCTGCCAGTTCATGCTGGCTGCCGCCATGAACCCCTGCAAGTGCGGCTACCTGGGTCACCCCACGCGGGAGTGTACCTGCACGCCCAGCGCCATTGAGCAGTACCGCCGCCGCATCTCCGGCCCGCTGCTGGACCGCATCGACCTGCATGTGGAAGCCATGCCTGTGGAGTACGAGGCCCTGGCCGCCGAGGCCGGGGGAGAGAGCAGCGCCGCCATCCGCGCCCGCGTTACCGCCGCCCGCAAGGTGCAGCAGGAGCGCTGCACAGACCTGCCCGGCGTGCGGTGCAACGCCCAGCTGCCGGGGGCCGCACTGCGAAAATACTGCCGCATGACCCCCAAGGCTCAGCAAATCTTGCGTGCGGCATTTGAGCGCCTGGGATACAGCGCCCGCGCCTACGACCGCATTTTGCGGGTGGCCCGCACCATCGCCGACCTGGACGCCGCCGAGACCATCGCCCCGGAGCACATCGCCGAGGCTCTGCAGTACCGCCAGCCGGCGGCGTGGATGGTGAAATAGAAGCGCGAGGGTAGGCGGGCCGGGGGCGATGGAGCGGCGACAGCCCGTCACAGACACAGCGCCATCAGCCGCATTCCCAGGCGGAGTCCGGCTTGGAAGATGGGCTGCTCCGAGGACGCTCCAACACCCAGGGCCGCGGTCCAGACGCGCTCGCCCTCTTCGTCGCCCAGGGCGGCGCGCAGACGCTGATAGTAGGGCTCGGCGGTCTTGACCGCCTGGTGGAACGCTTTGATCCGCGCGGGGTCAGGCTCCACCACGGCTTCGTAGAGGGTGAATAAGATATCGTCCATGTCCATAATTGTCACCTCGCTGTAATGCACATATTGTGCATTATCATTGTAGCTTAGATAACTCAGCTTGTCAAGAGGGAAGTGCAAAAATGTCAAATTTCGCTTCAAGATTTCGGGAATTGCGCGACGAAAAGGGCCTCACTCAAAAAGAGATGGGTGAAGCGCTAGGTGCTGGTAGACGTGTTATCGCTTACTATGAAAGTGGCGAGCGTCACCCTGACTTCAAGGGTCTGCTGTTCATCGCGGAATACTTTCAGGTCTCGCTGGACTATTTGGTAGGTTGGTCGGACCGGCGGGACATCGACAAAGGAGACAAGGCATGAAAGAGATCATTTTGTTGAAGCTGGGGGAACTGGTGTTGAAGGGCGGCAACCGGAGGAGCTTTGAGGAAAAGCTGATGCACAACGCGAGGCGGCGGCTCAAGCCCTACGGGAAGTTCAACGTCTACACCCGGCAGTCCACCTGCTATGTGGAGCCCCAGGACGACACATGCGACATGGACGGGGCCTATGGGGCCATGGAGCATCTCTTTGGCGTGGTGGGCATCGCCCGGGCCTACGCCTGCGAAAAGGAGCTGGACGCCATGGTGGCCGGGGCCAAGGCGTATCTGGCGGATAAGCTGAACGCCGCGGGGAGCTTCAAGGTGGAGTCCAAGCGCTCGGACAAGACCTTTCCCATGACCTCCATCCAGGTGAGCCAGTACGTGGGCGGCGAGCTCCAGGACGCCTTTCCCCATCTGAAGGTGGACGTCCACCACCCGGAGCTGACGGTCCATGTGGAGGTCCGGGACTACGCCGCCTTTGTCCACGCCGACCCCGACCCCGGCGCGGGTGGGTTGCCTGTGGGGATGGGTGGCCGGGCAGTGTGCCTGCTCTCTGGCGGCATCGACTCCCCGGTGGCGGCCTGGATGATGACCAAGCGGGGCCTGGGGCTGGAGATGGTCCACTTTTTCAGCTATCCCTACACCTCTGAGGCAGCCAAGGAGAAGGTCTTCGAGCTGACCCGGAAGCTGGTGCCCTGGTGCGGTCGGCTGACGGTCCACGTGGTGCCCTTTACCAAAATTCAAGAGGAGATGCGCAAGGTGGTTCCCGAGGCGTATTTCACGCTGGTCATGCGGCGGTTCATGATGCGCATCGCGGAAAGGGTGGCCCAGCGCACCGGCTGCGAATGTCTCATCACCGGCGAGAGCCTGGGCCAGGTGGCCAGCCAGACCACCCAGGCCATGGCCTGCACCGGCGCTGTGTGTACCCTGCCCGTCTTCCGGCCCCTCATTGGCATGGACAAGGAGGAGATCATCCGCATTGCCCGGAAGATCGATACCTTTGAGACTTCTATTTTGCCCTATGAGGACTGCTGCACCGTCTTTACCCCCAAGCATCCCAGGACCCATCCCAAGCTGGAGGATGTGGTGGAGGCGGAAAAGGACCTGGATATCGAGGCCTTGGTGGACGAAGCCGTAGAGGGCATTGAGCGGGTGTATTTCAGCCCGGACCGGGCAGACTGACCCGAGAAGGATCAGGGAAAGGAAGTCTTGCTATGACCCACAACGCGGAGATCATTTCGGTGGGGACGGAGTTGCTGCTGGGCAATATCGTCAACACCGACGCCCAATTTTTATGCCGGGAGCTGTCCGCCCTGGGCGTCAACGTCTTTTACCAGACGGTGGTGGGGGATAACCCTGGGCGGCTTTCTCAGGCGGTGGAGCTGGCCAAGAGCCGGGCGGACATCATCATCACCACCGGCGGCCTGGGCCCCACCTGCGACGATCTGACCAAGCAGACCCTGGCCAAGTGCTTCGGCCTGGAGCTGGTTTTTGACGAGGAGAGCGCCGGGCGCATTCGGGAGTACTTTGAAAAGCGGCTCCACAGCGCGAAAATGCCGGAAAATAACCTGCAGCAGGCCATGCTGCCCAAGGGGTGCATCATCCTCCAAAACGACTGGGGCACGGCTCCGGGGTGTATCTTCGAGGCTCAGGGCTGCCGGGTGGTCATGTTGCCCGGCCCGCCCAGCGAGTGCCGGCCCATGTTTTTGGAGCGGGTGGCGCCCTACCTCAAAAAGCTGTCGGGCCAGACCATCCTGTCCCGGTCCCTGCGGGTGTTCGGCATGGGGGAGTCGGCGGTGGAGCAGCTGTTCCGGGACGAGATGAACGCCATGGAAAATCCCACCCTGGCCCCCTATGCCAAGACCGGGGAGGTAGAGCTGCGGCTCACCGCCAAGGCAGACAGCGAGGACGCCGCCCGGGCCCTGATCGCCCCGGCGGAGGAGCAGGTGCGCGCGGTGCTGGGCGAGCTGGTCTACGGCGGGGACGTAGGCAGCATCGAGGAGGTGGCCTTTGGACTCTTGAAGGACCGGGGCCTTACCTTGGGCTGCGCCGAGAGCTGCACCGGCGGGCTCATCGCTAAGCGAATGACCGACCTGGCCGGCGCGTCCAGCGTGTTCAAGGGCGGTCTTGTGACCTACTGCAACGAGGCCAAGGAGCGGCTTTTGGGCGTGCCCCATGACCTTTTGGAGAAGTACGGCGCGGTGAGCGAGCCGGTGGCTCTGGCTATGGCCCAAGGGGCCAGAAAGGCCCTGGGCTGCGACATCGCCGTGGCTACCACCGGGGTGGCCGGGCCGGACAGGGACGACCGGGGCAACCCGGTGGGGCTTGTCTACGTGGCCATGGCCTGGGACGGTGGCAGCTTCTGCCGGGAGACCAATTTGGGCCTTTCCCGGGACCGAGTCCGTACCACCGCCGCCCACCACGCCTTCGACCTGGTGCGGCGGCATTTGCAGGGCCTTGCGCTGGAGATGAAGCCCACGTTTTGAGCAGAAAAGACCGGGTGACTACAGTAGTCACCCGGTCTTTTCTTATCGCGGCTTATTCCTTGACCTGGCCCTTCTCGTCCAGCTCCAGCAGCACGCCCTTTTCGTACTTCAGGGGGGTGATGGTGTTGCGGGTGCCCTTTTGGATGTCGTCCATCCTGAGGGCCTCGGTGACGCTGGCGACCAGGGTGTAGGCCACGCCATGGCGGCGGGCCCGGCCGGTGCGGCCGATGCGGTGGACGTAGTATTCGTTCTCGTCGGGCACGTCGTAGTTGAAGACCACGTCCACATCGTCGATATCCAGGCCGCGGGCGGCTACGTCGGTGGCCACCAGCACCCGGAGTTTTCCATCACGGAATTGGCCCAATACCTTCTCTCGGACTCTTTGCTGGATGTCGCCGTGGATGGCGTCGGCCTGGATGCCCCGCAGGCGCAGCATGGAGGCCAGGCGGTCGGTCATGTTCTTGGTGTTGCAAAAGGCGATGGCCCGCTCGTAGCCGCCGGCGTTCAGCAGCTTTTCGGTGAGCTCGGCTTTTTCTCCCCGGTCTACCTCGATGCGGTACTGTTGGATGTCGGGCTTGTTTTCCGCCACGGCCTGGACGGTGATCTCCACGGGGTCGCGCTGGTAGACCCAGGAGATGTCCAGAACCTCCCGGGAGATGGTGGCGGAGAACATCCCCAGGTTTTTGCGCTGGGGCATGGCGTCCAGAATTTTGGTCACGTCCCGGATGAAGCCCATGTCCAGCATCCGGTCGGCCTCGTCCAGCACCACGGTCTGGACCTTGTCCAGCCGGACGGTGCGGCGCTTCATGTGGTCCATGAGCCGCCCCGGCGTGGCCACCACGATCTGGGGGTTCTTTTTCAGGGTTTGAATTTGCCTGTCGATGGGCGCGCCGCCGTAGAGGCATACGGTGCGGACCCCTTCCTTGAAGGCGCACAGGTCCCGCAGCTCCTCTTGAATTTGGATGGCCAGCTCCCGGGTGGGGGCCAGCACCAGAGCGGTCACGTCCTGGCCTTCCGGGTCGGTGTGCTCCACCATGGGGATGCCGAAGGCGAAGGTCTTGCCTGTGCCGGTGGGGGCCTTGGCGATGACGTCCTTCCACTCCATAAAGGGCGGGATGGCCCCCACCTGGATGGGGGTGGCCGCCACGTAGCCTTTCTTGTCGATGGCCCGCATCAGGGCCTCGGACAGACCCATGTCCTTATAGTCTTGTTGGTCGTTGACCTTCTCACCGTTGATTTCCATTGGTATCTTCCTTTTCTTTGTACATGATTTGGAGGTATTATATCAGATACTCCTTATGTATGCAACATTTTTTCATTGACAGGGCATACTTTCTATGGTATAATGCTCCAGTCTGCGAAAATGCAGACAGACCCCCTACCCTTTGCTTAGGCGGCGGCCTCACCGACCCCGACCTCAGCTTGGGGCAAATTTTCAGAAAGGTGGAACGAATATGATCCGCAAAGACCAGAAGACCGAAGTCATCGAAGCCAACCGCACCCATCCCACCGACACGGGCTCTCCCGAGGTACAGATCGCCATCCTCACCGCCCGCATCGGCCAGCTCACCGAGCATCTCCAGGTCCACATCCACGACAACCACTCCCGCCGGGGCCTCTACAAGATGATCGGCCAGCGCCGCAAGCTGCTGGATTACCTGATGAAGAAGGACATCGAGCGCTACCGCGCCATCATTGCGAAGCTGGGTATCCGTAAGTAAAAACGTCAACTGCAAAGGGTGGTGTGGCTTGCCACGCCACCCTTTGACAAAATTTGACCCCAGGACTGCTTTTTAGCGTTTGAACGAAGGCCTGAAGGGCCCTGGTTCAAGTGCTAAAACGGCGGCTGGGGCACAACACAAAGGAGGAACCCCCATGTCAACCGTTATCACTCACAAGCAGTTCAACACCAAGACCTGGTCCATGGATCTGCTGGGCCGCAAGCTCACCATCGAGATGGGCCGGGTGGCCGAGCTGGCCAACGCCAGCGCCCTGGTCACCTACGGCGAGACCACCGTGATGGTGGCCGTCACCGCCGCCCCCCGTCCCCGGGACGGGGTGGACTTCTTCCCCCTCAGCGTGGACTTTGAGGAGAAGCTCTACGCCGTGGGCCGCATCCCCGGCTCGTTCCTCCGTCGCGAGGGTCAGCCCAGCCTGCCCGCCGTGCTGGCCAGCCGGGTCATCGACCGGTCCATCCGGCCCCTGTTCCCCTATGACTTCCGTAACGACGTGGTGGTCACCTGCACCGTGATGAGCCTGGACCGGGACTGCTCCCCGGAGATGACCGCCATGTTCGGCGTCAGCGCCTGTCTGGCCGTTTCCGACATCCCCTGGGCCGGGCCCATCGGCTGTGTGGAGGCGGGCTATGTGGACGGCCAGATCGTCCTCAACCCCACCCAGGACCAGCGGCATAACTCCAAGCTGGACCTGACCGTGGCCGCTTCCCAGGAGAAGGTCATCATGATCGAGGCCGGCGCCAAGGAGCTGCCCGACGACATCATGTACGACGCCATCTGCCAGGCCCATGAAGAGGCGAAGCGCCAGATCGCCCTTATCAACCAGATGGTCAGCGAGATCGGCAAGGAGAAGATGACCTACGACCACGCCGCCTTTGACCAGGAGCTGTTTGACGACATCGTGCGGAGCTTCATGGACGAGGCCAAGGCCGCCATGGATACCGACGACAAGAACGTCCGGGAGACCCGCTGGAACGCCATGATCGAGAAGTGGCATGAGAAGTATCTGGACAGCCATCCCGATATGGACCAGTACCTGGAGGAGATCACCTACAAGTTCCAGAAGAAGATCGTCAAGGCCTGGCTGCTGGAGGGCCACCGTGTGGACGGTCGGGCCAAGAACGAGATCCGGCCCCTGGCTGCTGAGGTGGGCGTGCTGCCCCGGGTCCACGGCTCGGGCCTCTTTACCCGTGGCCAGACCCAGGTCCTCTCCATCTGCACGCTGAACACCCTCTCCGCCGCCCAGAAGATGGACACCATCTGGGAGGAGGAAGAGGTCCGCTATATGCACCACTACAACTTCCCCGCCTACTCCACCGGCGAGGCCCGGGCCAGCCGGTCCACCAACCGCCGGGAGAAGGGCCACGGCGCTCTGGCCCAGCGGGCCCTGGAGCCCGTTTTGCCCGATGTGGACGAGTTCCCCTACGCCATCCGCGTGGTCAGCGAGGTGCTGAGCTCCAACGGCTCTACCTCCCAGGGCTCCATCTGCGGCTCTACTTTGGCCCTCATGGATGCGGGCGTGCCCATCAAAGCCCCGGTGGCCGGCATCTCCTGCGGCCTCATCCAGGACGATAACGGCGGCTTCACCACCTTCATCGACATCCAGGGCGTGGAGGACTTCCACGGCGAGATGGACTTCAAGGTGGCCGGCACCAAGGCGGGCATCACCGCCATCCAGATGGACATCAAGAACGACGGCCTTTCCCATGCCATCATCAAGGAGGCCCTGGCCATCACCAAGGACGCGCGCTTCGCCATCCTGGACGAGATCATGCTCCCCTGCATCGCCGAGCCTCGCCCCGAGGTCAGCCGCTACGCTCCCAAGATGCTCACTATGAAGATCGACCCCGAGAACATCCGGGACGTTATCGGCAAGGGCGGCAGCGTCATCCAGAAGATCACCGCCGAGTCCGGCGCCCAGATCGACATCGAGGAGGACGGCACCATCCACATCGCCTCCCCCGACGCCGACAGCTGCGAGAAGGCCAAGAAGATGATCGACACCATCGTCTTCGTCCCCGAGGTGGGGCAGCTCTACTATGGCAAGGTGGTCTCCATCATGCCCTTCGGCGCCTTTGTGGAGCTGGCTCCGGGCAAGGACGGCCTGGTCCACATCTCCAAGCTGGCCAACCACCGGGTGGAGAAGGTGGAGGACGTGGTCAACATCGGCGACATGATCTGGGTCAAGTTCATGGAGATCGACGAGAAGGGCCGCTGGAACCTCTCCC
>OIXH01004793.1_pt1 | contig 10724 bp, 7 predicted proteins | sample 1587741 | NCBI WGS metagenome assembly OIXH01 (sample SAMEA3888916, study PRJEB22519) | human gut metagenome | biome: human gut; feature: human-associated habitat; material: faeces | place: Denmark | collected 2011 | reverse complement strand
AAGGAAAAGGAAGGAACGGTGGGAGACGGGAAAAAACCCATGGATTTTTCTTGTCGTACGGCTTGAAAATACAGTGGATTCATGGTATAACTGTAAAGGAAAATTCGGGAGTCGGTTTCGAAACGGGCTCGGGAGCAGAGAACGCACGCCGTGAGGCGGGCGCGTTCGCTTTGCTCACGGGGCGCGTGGGGGACCGACTTTGACAGCAATACCGAAAGGACGCCGAAACGGTAAAATAACATATGACCGAACTTGAACATTCCACCGCGGCAACCCCCGAGGGTGCCACGCAAACCATGGACGGCTCTGCCGCGCAACCTTCCGAGAGGTCTGTCGGAGAATCCGGCGGGCAAGCAACCATACAGCATTATCAAGTGGTCAAGGATCAGGGTTTTGTCCCCGAAAGCCGAAAAAAAGAAATGATACGGAGCGTACTGTATCTGTTCTTGTCCACCATCATTTATGTGGTCAACTTCCACTATTTTGTCGCACCGAGCAAGTTCGCGCCGGGCGGTATCGGCGGCGTTGGGGTCGATGGTGCTGATGTAGAAGCGTTCTTTTTCCATAGAAATTCCTTTCCTTTGCGCCTGTTCCGCCAGAAAACGCAAAGAGCTGCGGCAGTTTGGTACTGCCGCAGCTCTTTCTGCACAATGTCCAGGTTCTTTTTGCGCCAGCAAAAGTCTTTGGGGTGTTTTGAGGTGTCTTTGGGACTATTATAACACACCCGCCCCCAAAAAGCAATGCCGCCTGGAAAAAGCCTGCTTATTTCGTGTTGAACCACACCGCCATCCGGCTCTCGTCGGTCCAGAGCTTTCCGGCGGAGGCGTAGTCGGTGACGGTGAAGAATCCGCCGTCCTTGGTGGGGACCCGGGCCTCAAAAAGGCACGGATAGGGCGCTTTCCTGTCTGCGGAAACCCCCAGTTCCACCCGGTTTCCCGGCCCCACTGCCACCTCCACCGGGTCGTCTACGTTGTAGCCTAACCGGCTCTCCTGGGCCAGCATCAGCGGCCCCCGACGGATGGCAATGTGATGCCTGGTGGAGGGGTGCTCATGGTCCACGGAGCTGACCACGTAACCCGCTCCCATGCCGTCGGCGGCCCAAACCACATCATTCATCAGAATCTGCGTGCCATACGGGATGGGGAAAATTGCCTTGGCCCCCATATCGAAGCAGAGCTCGATGACGTCGCCGTCCTTCCACTCCCGGTTCAGGTCCATGTAGCCCTGGTTGGCGCAAATCGCGTGGCCGTTGACGCAAAGGGAGGTGTTTTCGCTCCACCCCGGGTTCCGCACCAGAATGGAGAAGGCCCCGGCTTCCTGGGGATGCACGGTGATGGCCACCCGGCCCTCCACCGGATAGTCGGTGTCCAGGTCCAGCTCCACGATCCTGCCATTGGGGAGGGTCTGCCGGACGGTCCCCTTTTCAAAGAGGTTGACCACCACGCCGTTCCGGGCCGTGAGCACCGCCGTTTTCATGGCCAGGCCGATGCCCGCCGAAGCGATGCAGACGCAGCAGCCGTAGAATTTCCCGCCGGCCATCCGCATGAAGCCGCCGATGCCGTTGCCCCGGTGGCCGGGAGTCAGGGGGCTGTAACTGTCAAAGGGCATGGGAACGATCTTCCAGTCGGGATAGGTTTTCTCGGCGCTGTGGTCCACGGCGTTGTCGGTGTTAATGGCCCCCAGGTAGGCGTTGTAGAGGGAAATCTCCAGGGCGTCGATGTACTTGGGGTCGCCGGTCAAAAGGTTCAGCTGGTAGAAGAACTGCATCAGGGTCACGGTGACGCAGGTCTCCTGGGCCCGGGGATCGCCCCGGTCGGGGTTGGCCTGGCGGACGGTGGAGTGGTCGAAAAGCTCATGGGTGCAGCCCGCCGAGCCGATGACGGTGAAGTCGTCCTCCAGAACGCAGTCGGCGAAGTTCAAAATGGCCGTCCGGTGCTTTTCCTTGCCGGTGATGCGGTAGTATTCCAGGAGCCCCATGAAGCAGGAGGTCATTTCATAGGCCTTGGTCACAGGGTACTGGTAGGGCCGGAGTTCCTTTTTGTAGGCCAGGGAGATGAAGTCCTGCACGTCGGTGAAGCCGCAGTCCACGATATAGGAGGCGAAATCCAGGTACTTCTGCTCCCCGGTAAGGGAGTAAAGCCGCACGATGGGCTCCAGAATCGACGAAGAGTTGAGTCCCCGCCAGTGCCGGGTCAGCTTGGTGATGGTCCGCTTGCCCTCCGCCGGGTCGCCGATCCTGGAGAGCAGGTAGTCCGCCTGGCGGCGCATGCAGTCGATGATCCGGCGGTTCAGCTCCGCGTCCCCGGAGACCTCCACGAAGTACTCCATGCCCAGCAGGACGTATTTCCGGCCCCACAGGTCCCAGCCGTCGAACTCCAGGTCCACGGAGTAGGTGCTGATCCGGCCCCACTGGTCCTGGGTGCTCATCAGGTCCTCCACCGTTGCTTTCAGCACCTGATAAAGGCCCGGGTCCTTGGAATAGCTGTACACAAAGCAGGCGCCCCGCATCATCTGGCCTTTGCCGCGGATAAAATAAGGTTATGGGACCCTTCCGGTCCCCCGCCAGCCGGTGTCGGCGTCGTCGGGGTGGGTCCGGAACTGCTCCACAAAGAGCTTCCAGGTCTCCGGGTCCCGGACCTGGATGTCGGTGATGAAGTTCAGGTTTTTGTCCAGGCAGCCCCGGAACTTTTTCTCCGTGGGGAGGTCGTAAAAGGTATCCGTATGGTTCCGCGGGTAGTTGGCGGTGGCTTTTTTGTAGATTTCCATGGGAATGTCCTCGCTTTCCGGTGATTTCAGTACCATGATACCGCAAAATCCCCGGGGATGCAGTGGGCGATTTTTACCTTTTTGTGGGGAAATTTTATCCTCTTTCCGTTGACAATCCCGGCAAATCATGCTAGAATGAAGGAAAGAGGCAGAGCGGTTCTGCTTATTTTATTTGCGCAAACCTTAAACGTTTAAGAATTAAGGAGGAATTGCTATGAACAAACCGAAAATCGGGATTCGCCCCGTGATCGACGGTCGTTGGGGCGGCATCCGGGAAAGCCTGGAGGCCCAGACCATGGGCATGGCCAACGCCGCTGCGAAGCTCATCTCGGAAAATCTCCGCTACTCCGACGGCACCCCTGCGGAATGTGTGATCGCCGACTCCACCATCGGCGGCGGCGCGGAATCCGCCCGGTGCGCGGAGAAATTCGCCGCGGAAAACGTGGTGGCCACCCTCACCGTCACCCCTTGCTGGTGCTACGGCTCCGAGACCATGGACCTGGACCCCAAGACCATCAAGGCCGTCTGGGGCTTCAACGGCACCGAGCGCCCCGGCGCAGTCTACCTGGCCGCCGCCATGGCCGCCCACGCCCAGAGAGGGCTCCCCGCCTTCTCCATCTACGGCCATGACGTCCAGGACGCCGCGGACACCTCCATCCCCGCCGACGTCTCCGAGAAGCTCCTCCGCTTCGCCCGCTGCGCCCTGGCCGTGGGACAGATGAAGAACAAAGCCTACGTGAACATCGGCTCCGTGGCCATGGGCATCATGGGCTCCTACTGCGACGCCTCCTTCTTCCAGAAATACCTGGGCATCCGGGCCGAGTGGGTGGATATGACCGAGATCCTCCGCCGCATGACCTTAGAAATTTACGACCACGAGGAATTCGCCGTGGCCATGGCCTGGGTCAAGGAAAACTGCCGTCCCGGCATCAACGTCAACGCCGCCCCCAAGGTCCTGGCCGACATCGTCCAGAAGTCCAAGGTGGTCAAGGACGACTGGGATTTCGTGGTGAAAATGACCCTCATCGTCCGGGACATCATGCTGGGCAATCCCAAGCTGGACGAAATGGGCTGGCATGAGGAAGCTCTGGGCCGCAACGGCATCCTGGGCGGCTTCCAGGGCCAGCGGATGTGGACCGACTGGCTGCCCAACGGCGACTTCACCGAAGCCATGATGAACACCACCTTCAACTGGAACGGCAAGAAGGAGCCCACCATCCTGGCCACGGAAAACGACGGCCTCAACGGCACCGCCATGCTCTTCGGCAAGCTGCTGACCAACGCCGCCACCGTCTTCGCCGACGTCCGCACCTACTGGAGCCCCGAGGCCGTGGAGCGCGTCACCGGCAAGAAGCTCACCGGCAAGGCCGCCAACGGCTTCATGCACCTGATCAACTCCGGTGCGGCCGCCCTGGACGGCACCGGTCTGGCCAAGGACAAGGACGGCAATCCCTGCATGAAGAAATGGTGGGACGTGGAAGATGCCGACATCAAGGCCATCATGAACGCCACCGACTGGCCCAACGCCAACCATGAATACTTCCGCGGCGGCGGATATTCCTCCCACTTCAAGACCCATGCCGAGATGCCTGTAACTCTGGTCCGTGTGAACCTCATCGACGGCGTGGGCCCGGTCCTTCAGCTGGCCGAGGGCTACACCGTCACCCTGGAGGACGACGTCCACCAGATCCTGGACGACCGGACGGATAAGACCTGGCCCACCACCTGGTTCGCTCCCCGGCTGGGCGCCAAGGGCTTCGAAAGCGTCTACGACGTCATGGCCAACTGGGGCGCCAACCACGGCGCGTTCTGCTACGGCCATGTGGGCAAGGACCTGATCACCCTGGCCTCCATGCTGCGGATTCCCGTCTCCCTCCACAACGTGGACGACGCGGACATCTACCGTCCCCACAGCTGGGCCGCCTTCGGCACCAAGGACAAGGAAGCCGCCGACTACCGCGCCTGCGCGGCTTACGGCCCCCTGTACAAATAAGTTTCCCCCAGAACGACAGCCGCCCCGCACCGGAAGTTCCCGGCGCGGGGCGGATTTTTATTCAATGGAAAAATCGTAGAACCGGTTAATCCCCTCGCAGGCCGTGATACCCACGTGGACCCGCTCCGGCAGCTCGCCGCAGTGGATTTCAAAGGAGTGCCCGTTGACCCGGACCCCTATGGCCCGGTCCTTGAGCTCCACCTCCAGATCGATCTCCGACTGGGCCGGAACAGGAAACCGCACCTTTGCCAGAGCGGTGGTGGCGATCCCCCGGGCTGTGTCCGCCGGAACGATCCGCCAGATATTGCAGCCGCCTTCGTAGGCGACCACCTCGAAATGCAGGCCGTAAACCGCCCCGTCGTCCCCCTCCCGGAGGTCGTTGGTGAAGACGATCAGCGGCGCGCCGAAGCTCTCAAAGGAGCAGCGGGTCCGGAGCCTGGTTCCGGCGCCGTAGGTCTTTTTTGTCACCATGCTGGCATAGTCAAAGTTCCCATCGGCGTCTGCGGAATTTGTCAGGCAGTCGTCCTCCTGAAGAAAATGCCGGTGGACCTTGCAGGCTGTGGACCAGGCCGGACAAAACTCCGCCGGGTCCCAGCCGCCCCGGGAAAAATCGAAGCGTTCCAACAAACTTCCTCCCATCAGATGCGGTAGAGCAGGTCGGCGTAGGTGGGCATGGGCCAGTCCTTATCGGAGATCAGGCGTTCCATGTCGTCCACCTCCCGGCGGAGCTCCTGCATGACGGTCCGGACCTCGTCCCGATGCATCCGGGCGTTGTCCGACAGGGTGGCGGCGGTCTCGCGCCGTGCCAGAGCCTTTTCCAGCTCCCCGGCGGACCGGTCCACGGCGGTGATCAGGTCGGAAAGCCGGGCGGTGAGCCGGAAAATGCTGTCGTTTTTAATGCCTGCGGCGGAGAGCCTGGCGTAAGAATCTGCAGCTTTCCCGGCGAACTCCATGGCGGCGGGAAGAATCTGCCGCCGGGCCATTTCGGCCATGGCCGCGCCCTCGATGTTGACCACCTTGCAGTAGTTTTCCAGCATGATCTCGTGGCGGGACTCGCACTCCGTCCGGGACATGACCCCCAGCCGCTCCATCAGGGCCAGGTTCTTTTCCTCCAGCATGGCCTCCACGGCGTCCACGGTGTTGGTCCGGTTGGGGAGCCCCCGGCGGGCGGCTTCCTCCACCCATTCCTCGGTGTAGTTGTTGCCGTTGAAGACGATGCGGCCGTGTTTCTCCACGGTGTCCTTGACGATGCGCTGGATTTCCGCGTCAAAATCGTCGCAGGATTCCAGCCGGTCGGCAAATTCCCGGAGCGTATCGGCCACAATGGTGTTCAGCACATAGCTGGAAACTGCCACCGACGCCGAAGACCCCACCATCCGGAATTCAAATTTGTTTCCGGTGAAGGCAAAGGGCGAGGTGCGGTTCCGGTCGGATCCGTCCTTGGGGAGCCGGGGCAGCGTGGCCACGCCGGTCTCCAGGAGGCAGGAGGGCGTTTCGGAGACGGTGTCCCCGTGGGCGATGTGCTCTAAGATTCCCCAGAGCTGGTCCCCCAGGAAGATGGACACGATGCCGGGAGGGGCCTCATGTCCCCCCAGACGGAAGTCGTTGCCGGCGTTGGCGGCGCTCATCCGCAGGAGGTCGGCGTAATTGTCCACGCCGGTGACCACCGCCGACAGGAACACCAGGAACTGCAGGTTCTCATAAGGCGTCTGGCCGGGGTCCAGCAGGTTCTGTCCGTCGTTGGTAGACAAAGACCAGTTGTTGTGCTTGCCGGAGCCGTTGACCCCCTCAAAGGGCTTTTCGTGGAGAAGGCAGGCCAGGCCGTTTTTCTTGGCGGCCTCCCGCATGACCTCCATGATCAGCTGGTTGTGGTCGCAGGCCACGTTGACGGCCTCGAACACCGGAGCCAGCTCATGCTGGGCGGGGGCCGCCTCGTTGTGCTCGGTTTTGGCGGGGACTCCCAGGCTCCAGAGGGCCTCGTCCAGGTCCCGCATGAACTGCCGCACCCGCAGCCGGATGCGGCCGCAGTAGTGGTCGTCCATTTCCTGGCCCTTGGGGGGCCTGGCCCCGAAAAGGGTCCGGCCGCACAGCTTCAGGTCCAGGCGCTGCTCGTAGGTTTTCCGGTCGATGAGGAAGTACTCCTGCTCTGCGCCCACCGTGGGGCTGACCCGGGTGGCCGTTTTGTTGCCGAAGGCCCGGAGGACCCGAAGCGCCTCCCGGTTCACGGCCTGATTGGAGCGGAGCAGCGGGGTCTTGGTGTCCAGGGCCTCGCCGGTATAGGAATAGAACGCCGTGGGGATGTACAGGGTCCCCTCCCGGACAAAGGCCGGGGAGGTGCAGTCCCAGGCAGTGTAGCCCCGGGCCTCAAAGGTGCTGCGGAGCCCTCCGCTGGGGAAGGAGGAGGCGTCGGGCTCGCCGACGATGAGCTCCTTGCCGGAAAACTCCAGGATCCCCCGGCCGTCCTTGGTGGGCGAAAGGAAAGCGTCGTGCTTGCCTGCGGTAAAGGTGGTCATGGGCTGGAACCAGTGGGTGAAGTGGGTCGCCCCCTGCTCCACGGCCCAGTCCTTCATGGCCGAGGCCACCACCTCAGCCACGTCGGGCTCCAAAGGCTCCCCCAGGTCGATGGACCGGCGGAGGGCCTGATAGGTGCTCTTGGAGAGCTTTTCCCGCATGACGGTATCGTGAAAGACGTTGCGTCCGAATTTTGAAAAATCGTATCCCATAGTGGGCCTCCTTGGATGGATTCCGCCGGCTGCCAGGCCCGGCGGGGAGGGTTACAGAAGGGTGATGGCGTCTGCCGTGCAGGCTTTCAGGGTCTCGTCGTCCCAGATGGACGCCTGGACCTCGCCGATGTGGGCCTTGTGGAGCAGCACCATGCAGAGCCGGGACTGTCCGATGCCGCCGCCGATGGTCAGGGGCAGCTGGCCCTCCAGAAGCATCTTGTGGAAGGGCAGCTCCGCCCGCTCCGGGCAGCCTGCCAGCTCCAGCTGCCGGCGGAGGGATTCCTCGTTGACCCGGATGCCCATGGAGGACAGCTCCACCGCCCGGTTCAGCACAGGGTACCAGATGAGGATGTCGCCGTTCAATGCCCAGTCGTCGTAGTCCGGGGCCCGGCCGTCGTGGGGCCTGCCGTCGGAGAGGGCCCCGCCGATGCCCATGACGAAGATGGTGCCGTACTCCTTGGCGGCGGCGTTTTCCCGCTCCTTGGGGGAAAGGCCGGGGTAGCGGTCCAGAAGCTCCTGGGCCGTCAGGAACGTAACCTGCTCCTTGATAAAGGGCTCGATCTCCGGATTGGCCCGGTGGAGGGCCTCCTCCGTCTCCTTCAAAGCCCGCATGATCCGGCGGACGGTGTGGCGGAGGGTCTCGGGGGTCCGGGTCTCCGGGGTGAGGATTTTTTCCCAGTCCCACTGGTCCACATAGACGGAGTGGAGGTTGTCCAGCTCCTCGTCCCGGCGGATAGCGTTCATGTCGGTGTACAGGCCGGTGTTGGGGCCGAAGTGGTAGCGCTTCAGGGCCAGACGCTTCCACTTGGCCAGGGAGTGGACGATCTCCACTTCCTCGCCGATGTCGGAGATATCGAAGGAAACCGGGCGCTCCACGCCGTTCAAGTTGTCGTTGATGCCGCTGTTCTTCCGGACGAACAGGGGGGCCGAGACCCGGGTCAGGTGGAGCTTCTGGGCAAGTTCCCGTTCAAAGGTGTCCTTGACCAGCTTGATGGCGATTTCGGTTTGCAGGATGTCCAGGGCCGGGCGGTAGCCCTCCGGCAGCTGGAGCTTGGATAATGACATAGAACGTCCTCCTCTTTGGTGCAGTAAAATCCTATCTAAGCATAGCATAAAAGTGGAAAAATGGCAACAAAAACCCGAAAAATCCCGCCGCAAAAGAGCAAAGGCCCCCCAAACCGGCACACGCGCCGATTCAGGGAGCCTTTTGGGTTACAGCCCCAGATTACCCGTCCGCTGGGCGGTATAGAGTTTGTAGTAGTCGCCTTTCTTGGCCAGCAGTTCCTCGTGGGAGCCGCACTCGGAAATCCCCTTGTTGGAGATGTACATGATCCGGTCACAGTTCTTGATGGTGGACAGCCGGTGGGCGATGATGAAGGAGGTCCGGCCCTTCAGCAGCTCGTTGAGGGCCGTCTGGACCATCCGTTCCGTCTTGGCGTCGATGGAGGAGGTGGCTTCGTCCAGGATGAGGATTTTGGGGTCCGCCAGCAGGGTCCGGGCGAAGGACAGCAGCTGCCGCTGGCCCTGGGAGAGCCGGGAGCCCCGTTCGTTGACCTCGGTGAGGTAGCCGTTTTCCATTTCCTCGATGAACTCGTCGGCGCAGACCGTTTTGCAGGCCCGGCGGACCTCCTCGTCGGTGGCGTCCAGCTTGGCGTACTTGATGTTGTCCAGCACCGTTCCGGAGAAGATGAAGCTGTCCTGGAGCATGATGCCCATCTGGGACCGGAGGGAGTGGAGGGTCACTTTGGAAATATCGTGGCCGTCGATGAGGATGCGGCCGCCGCTGACGTTGTAGAACCGGGAGATCAGGTTGACGATGGTGGATTTGCCTGCTCCCGTGGGGCCCACCAGGGCGATGCTCTCGCCGGGCTTCACGTCGAAGGAAAGGTCCTCCAGGATGTTCCGGGGAGGCTCGTAGGCGAAGGTCACATGGTCGAAGGTGACGCGGCCCTGAATCTTGGGAAGCTCTGTGGCGTCGGGGGCGTCGTCGATGTCCACCGGCTCGTCGATCATCTCAAAGATGCGTTCCAGGTAGGCGATGCCGTTGATGAAGGTATTATAGAGGTTGGACAGGTTCAGCAGCGGCTGCCAGAACCGCCAGGCGTAGTTGGACACGGCGGCGATGGTGCCGAAGGAGGCCATGGGGTTCATCACCAGCACGCCCACGATGTACATGGCGCCGACCACCCAGGTGGTGACGTTGTCCACCGTGACCCAGACGCAGTTGGAAATCCGCTGGGCCTTGTTCCACAGGTGGAAGTAGTCCATGTTCAGCCGGTCGAAAATCTGGGCGTTCTGTTCCTCCCGGGTGAACAGCTGGGTAATTTTCGCGCCGTCCAGGCTTTCCTGGAGGTAGGCGTTCATGTTGGAGCCCTTATTGGACACCTTCTGCCAGACCTTCCGCTGGGCGGGCTTGATGATCATAATAACCGCCACGAACACCGGCACGCCTGCAATGATGATCAAGGACAGCTCCACGTTGACGAAGAACATGAAAAGAGCGATGAACAGCAGGTTAAAGATGTCCATGATGAAGTTGATGATGCCGTTGGACAGCATATCCGACACGTTGTTGATGTAATGGATCACCCGGGTCAGAATCTTCCCGTGAGGGCGGCTGTCGTAGAAGGTAAAGGGCAGCTTCTGCAGATGGTCGAACAGGTCCTTCCGCATGTCGTAGATGATGTCCTGGCCCACCCGGGTCATAATCCGGGCGCGGATGGTGGTCATGGCGATGCTCAGCGCGATGCTCAGGACGGTGACAAGGGTCAGAAGCCCCAGCTGGGTGTAATCCTTGGAGGGAATGACCACGTCAAAGGCCCGCTGGAGGATCATGGGGTACACCAGGGAGGACAGGGCCGCCACCATGCTGGCCAGCATGGCCAGGACCATCTTCCTGGTATGGCGCTTGGCGTAAACCGCCGCCCGTTTGAAGTGCTTGAAACTGAATGGAGTTTCCAGAGTCTCGTCTACGTCGTATTTGTTCCGGGTCGCCATTAGTCCTCACCTCCGATCGCTTCCTGTAACCGGCAGATTTCGGTGTAGTAGCCTCCCCGCTTGATCAGCTCGTCGTGGGTGCCGATCTCGGAGATTTCGCCGTCCTTGAGGACCACGATCCGGTCGGCCCGCCGGGTGGTGGAAATCCGCTGGGCGACGATGAGCTTGGTGCAAGGGAAGTCCAGGTTGTCAAGGCTCTCCTGGATGAAGTGCTCCGTCTCCATATCCACGGCGGAGGTGGTGTC
>OIXH01004791.1_pt1 | contig 10725 bp, 20 predicted proteins | sample 1587741 | NCBI WGS metagenome assembly OIXH01 (sample SAMEA3888916, study PRJEB22519) | human gut metagenome | biome: human gut; feature: human-associated habitat; material: faeces | place: Denmark | collected 2011 | reverse complement strand
AGTCGCCTCCCGTGCGGAGGCGTGGATTGAAACCCACTTGTCTGTCCACGCCGGTTATGGCCCTCATTGTCGCCTCCCGTGCGGAGGCGTGGATTGAAACATCCACCCGGAAACACAACGCCGCCCAGTCCGAGGTCGCCTCCCGTGCGGAGGCGTGGATTGAAACAGCCTCGCTGTACGCGGATTTGTGCGACTTTGATGGTCGCCTCCCGTGCGGAGGCGTGGATTGAAACTTCTGCGACTGGCGACCTGAATGCCAGAAGGGGAGTGTCGCCTCCCGTGCGGAGGTGTAGCGCGACATTCATTCTTACCCTAAACGACACTTATTTTTGCCGCGATTATTGGCATAATCAACTCTCAAAAAATGGGAATTTTCTGGGCAAGGTGTTTATCCGCCTTGAAGTGAGGCGTTCACAAAGTCGGTCTGTTTTAATAGGCGGCCTCCTCGGGGCTCCGTTTACACTCGTTTTGACGACCTCAGAAGGCAGTGTCAGACCGCACAACTCTGAACGGGAGAGCTGCCCCTCCAAGCGGATGCGGGACGGCTTCATGTTACCAATATTAATTATGATTCACGATGAAGAAAAGGAGGCACTTCCTCCTTTTTATTTGTCGGGCTGGTGGGATCAGCAGTCGCTATATGTGGCAAGGCGTTCCGGATTCCACTCCTCACTAAAATGCTTCAGACAACTTTTGAAGTTTGACCAGCGGCCCGGATCAACAAAGCCGGGGTGCAGGCGCTGAAGTATTTCAGCAGCGCATTCTTCGCCGTAGTGGCTGTCCAGAAAGTCTCGAGCTTGCTCCTCAAATACGCCCATTTCATCCTCGACCAGTTGCAGTGCTTGGGGCCATATTGTTGCCGCATATGCCTTTCCGCCCCTCCGATCCATGACTCCCCAGAATCCTCTTTTTTCATTTTTTGTTGCAATCATCTTGTTTTCCTCCGTTTTCGTGTGTTTCCGTTGCCCCACATTTCGCTCTGTGTGCGGAGGAATGCAAGAAAAATATTTAACAATTTGTTAAAAAATGTATTGACTTGCTGCAGCACCAGAGCGAACGTCGACTCAACGAAGGCAAGGAATCAACCTGTAACCGACGAGAGCGACCATGAACCGCAGATTTGGAATTGAACTGGAAATCACCGGCATCACTCAGGCCAAGGCCGTGGCCGCCTTGAGAGCGGTAGGACTTGAAGTAAGCATACCTGGGTATACCCACAGAGCGACAAGCACCTGGAAGATTGTGCCGGACGGTTCGGTGCATAACGGTTTTGAGGTTGTATCCCCGATCCTTCAGGGCGAAGCCGGGCTGGACGTAGCGAGTGCCGCCATAAACGCTTTGAAGACGGCCAGCGCCAAGGCTGACAGAACCTGCGGATTTCATGTACACTTTGATGCTTCCGGACTTGGTGTTGAGGAGCTGCGCACTATTGTCAACCGCTACGCCGCCTTTGAAGCGCAGATAGACGCCTTTATGCCGCCGAGCCGCAGGGCCAGCGCCAATACTTACTGCAAGCCCGTCCGGGGTTTCATAAACAACAGCAGTTTTCAGGAAGCGCGCAACGTCAGCGAACTGGCCAGGGCTCAAGGGGGCAGATACTACAAGGTCAACTTGCAAAGTCTGCACCGCCACGGCACCATAGAGTTCCGGCAACATAACGGCATTGTGGATGCGGATCGCGCCCTGAACTGGATCAGAATGTTGGATGCCTTTGTCACCGAGAGCGTCCGGATCGCCCGCCTTGAACCCGCCTCTGAGGCATCAGTGCAGACCGTTCCTGAACCGCGTCTGAGCGCCTGCCAACGCCGCCTTGTCGAGATGCTGCGGACAGGCAGCAACAATGCCGCCACCTTGGCCACTCTGCTCCGCGTACAGCCGCACACGCTGCGCGCCGCCATTACCCGAATCCGCCAAGCCGGGGTGGCGATACGCTCCAGCCGCAGGAACGGAACAACCTTTTACGAACTGGCCGCAAACGACGCGAGCGCCCCGGTGCAGCTCCGACAAGGCAGAATCGGGGCGGACACGCTTTGGGCGGGCATTGACGCGGCAATCGCCACCTTTTACAGAAACAGAGCGGCCGTATTGGCCCTTGCAGCATAAGGAGAAAAAATGAAATACCGCACCTTGGACGGCGCGGAGTTTACGGCCAGCTCCTCTGGAGAGCTGGCCCAGGCTCTCTGGAAAAGCCAGTTCGCGCCCCCGTCCACCCTGGAAGAATGGATGGCGGGCAGCGCCGAGCGAGCCAAACTCTGGAACGGCGCGGAATTACGGATTGATGCTGTGGAGCATCATATAGAGGACATGGTTGCGGCCGGGCTGATCGAGATGATCCATGACGCTTGACTCGAGCACGCCCTTTGCCTTGGCTTTGAAAGAAGCCGGGCTGAAACCGCTCCAGTATTGCCGCGCGGTCACCGCGTTGACCGGGCAAACCTATTCGCCGGTGATGACCAGCCGCTGGATCAGCGGCCAGCATGAGGCCCCGGCCCCAGCCATCGCCCTGGCCGTACTGCTCGGGCGGCTACCCGAAGATGAACGTAAAACACTCATCCAGGGGCCGCCGCGCAAAAAGTACACAAGGAATAAAAATGCAAAATTGGACTGAATTAGTATCAGCTTTTCAGCAAGTTGAAGCCTCTCGACTGAGCAAATCTCAGCTACAAACTTACTTAGGAGACCATCCGTGGGAGTTTAGTAAATTTTTGTATGCCACTCGTCGTTCGCCAGTCGCAATGATTGAACTCATAAGAGAAACACCCGGCGCACAGTATCTTATGCACATTCATTCAGTAAAAAATGGATGTAACATGAGTAGGCTAGCTGTCGAAAGATGCGAACAATATAAGCAAGATTTACATGTACTTGCCCAAGATAATGAGAATTTGTTTTCTCCAAAAATGAAAGAACTTGAATTATATTATACTAAAGAAATATATTCTTTTCTCCTTATAACTATTGCTATGTTTAAATATGCTGATAAATTTGTTAAAAAATATAATTTCCATGAAGCAAATTCGACTATTGAAAAATTTTCAAATTTTCTATCAAGTACTAAAGCGTTACGAAATACTATTGCTCATCACGGTTCTATTTTTGCCGGGTGGTTTATTCATAAAGATTATGACTCTGGAGATGAAAAAATTGATTTTAGATTAAATAAATCTGATTTTATTTATACAGATATAAAAGAAAAATATTCAAATGTAATTTTAAAAAGTGCTTCCCTTACACAATTTATAAAAGAAATTCAAAAACAATCTGATAATTTCTATGATGAATATAGTAAGATTCTATTTGAAAATTTAAATGAACCTATCAGAATTGCTGATAAATATTGCTTTTGGACTGAATGGATGGAAATGGCTACCGATGCTCTTTTCAATGAAAAAAGTGGTAGCCATTTCCCATACCTAAGAAAGTTTCTTTATCTTTCATAGGTCCATTCTATTTCTGTTTCTCACAAGGCGAAACCTACCAATTGCGGATCAACACCTCGCCAGCGGCTACGTTTTTACCGTTGCTGCAGGTATAGTTGGTCCGCACGGCTTCAATATCAAACGCGCCGAACACCTCGCGCACACCCGGCGTATCGTTCAGACTCATGATGAACTTACCCCTGATGGCCGCCAGTTGCCCGGCCAGCCGGGTGAAGTCCTGCCGGTTGAAAATGCCGGGCCCATAGTAGCCTTCGCAGTCCCAATACGGCGGGTCGATGTAGAAAAACGTGCCGGGCCCATCATACCGGTTGATCAGCTCGCTGTACGGCAGGCACTCCACATAGACCCTGGCCAGCCGCAGGTGAGCCGCAGACAGGTACTCTTCGATGCGCAGCAGGTTGAGCTTCGTAGGGCGAACCACACTATACCCAAACGTGGGATTGACGATACGCCCGCCGAAGCACGCCTGCTGCAGATAATAGAAGCGGGCCGAACGTTGGATGTCGGTCAGGGTGGCGGGCTTCCCGGTTCTGCAGTTCGCGCAGCGCCAGACCGGCCATGTGGCCGCGCAGCCGCATGGGATGATTTTTGTAGGTTTCCAGCGGGAGCACATCGCCCGCGTCTTCCAGCGCTTCCGCCGCAAACTGTAAAATCTCATTGATGGCACCATTTTTTAACGGCATGTCAGTCTCCTTCTATGGTCGGCGTCAGCACATTCGGCCAGCGCCCCTCGTTCCATCCGGCCAGCGCCGGAGAATTGCAGTTCCAGGCGAACAACGGCCCGCCGTCCGGGGTGACGGCATACCATTTGATGCGCACGCCTTCCGGTTTCAGGGGCACATAGCCCTGAAGCAGCAGTTGCTCGAACACCGGGTTTAACGGCATGCCCGCGATGCCCACCACCATGCTCATGTCCTGGTTATCCTGGATCAGAATGGTGCTGCCGAGGTCGGCAAAGGCGATCTCCCATGCCTCATACGCGCCGGGCACGGTGCCGTCCCACCTGTTTGCCGCCACCTTGGCTTTCAGCAGCAGGCGGTACATATCATCAGGCAGAGCAATCATGCCGCTGGCCGGGTCATATTTGCCTTTCCAGAAACCCTGGTTCCAGCCCACCCCCTCAGTATTCCAACTGAAATATACACCCGTGAGCGGCGCATGCAGATAACGGGAGCGGCCCACGCGCACGCCTGTCGCGTCAAGCTGCTTGCCCACGGCGGTATCCAGATCAAAAGCGGCGCGCAGTTGCCCCAGCAGTTCATCCACCTCGCACAGCGGTCGGAGGAGCACCTCCAGCGTAGCCATGTAGCGGGGCTTCTGGCGATGCTGCGCGGGAATGAGATTCAAATATTCGCCCAAGGTCACGGCTAGTACTCCTGCAACGCAACGTCATCCAGGGAGCAGGCGGCGGCATGGTTGAAGGCGACGAGCATATTGGCGGCGGTGAGAGCGCCGCCTTTCGGCCCGAGGCGGATCTCCAACACATCGAAGGTCCGGCGCGCCGGGTCCGGTTCGGCGGTGTTGATGGGCGTATAGAGCTTTGACAGCAGGACGGATTCCCCGATGGGCAGGCTGTTGATGTATTCCGCCGCGTTCCGGCGCACGGTCTGGCCGGTTGTGGCCACATAGCCGTCCAGGGGCCGGATGCGGATGAACACGGCCGCGCTGTCTATGCCGGGCCGAAAAAATCGGATGAGCGCAGGTGAACCGTACTTGTCGCGGGTGTAGCAGTCATACAGACGCAGCGCGAAGACGGCGCACAGCGCGCCCTCCTGGGAGTCGGGCTCCAGGTAGACATCCTGTCCGTAGATGCCGCGCAATTCCTCTTTCAGCGCATCCAACACTTCCGGGTAGCTCGGAATGTGTATGCCGTATTCGTCGATGTATGCTTTTAGCGCCATCACATGACCTCCTGCACTTCTGCCGGGCCGTATGCCGTATTGATGCGGATGTTCACGGTCAATCTGCGGGTTTCGCCGTCGAAAAGGCTCTCGTACTCATCGATTGCGGTGACGCCCTCGGTTTCCAGCACGCGTTGACGGATGGCGAAGTCGTAAGTTTGCTTGGTGTGCTTGCCGAGCACGGCGGGAGCATAGGGCGTGCCCTCGGTCAAATCCAGGAACCACTCGCCGCGCAGCAGCCGCAGCCGGGTCACGATAGCCTGTCCCACGCACTCCGGGCTGTCCGTCAGGTAATCGGCATCGCCGTGGCCCATGACCATGTCGCCGGAGTCATCCAGGCGTCTGTATTTCATTGGGGCCCTCCCGTGCTGCCGCCCTGGCAACCGGCATGGGTATGACCGAGCTGGCTGATGCCTCCGGCGACCTGGTCGCCGGTGCTGGTATGGCTGCCGGTTTGTTGGATGTCGCCCGTGAAGGTGGCCTGCGCGCTGCCGCCGCCCATGCCGCCCATGCTGATGGCGGCGGCCTCCATGATGATGGAGGGAGCCGAGAGCCTGATCTCCGCGTCGGCTTGCGCCCGCAGTTCGCCTGCCGGGGTCAGCTCGACGGACACAGCCGGGTTTTGCGCCCGAATGGTGTAATCCGGCAGCATGGTGATATGCGCCTTGCCGTCATCCGTGCGCAGTTGGACGTTGTCGGCGTCAACTGCAGGGATGAGCTTGCGCGCCTGCGAACGGGGGCCCACAATGGCGATGCCGTCCGAGAGGTCATGCATGCGCTCGTCCGGCGTGCCGCCCACGCCGCCGCTCTGCCACCAGCCGTCGATGCATCGGCTGGCAAACACGACAAGACACTCGTCGCCCGGCTTGATGGGATAGGTCAGGCTGAAACCGCCGCCGCAGGGAAAGACCACCGGCACATCCGCCAGCAGGGGCATGTCGACCGCGCTGGCCGTGCCGCGCTCGTCCTGGACCTGCCCTTTGACGGCGGGCTGCACCGAGACGGTCATGGCCGCAGGGTCGAAGCTCTCCACAAGGCCGGGCAGAGCCGTCCAGATTTCGGCCTGCCTGCCGTCCAGGGCCGCTCTGGCGGCTTCTATGGGGTCATTAATGCGTTCGCGTCTGTCCATGATGAATCCTGGAGAAGGTATGTTTTTTCAGTGGCACAACAAAAATTCTATGATGCAAGAGGCCGTTCGGAATGCCGTTATGAGTGATCGCTACACCGCCGCACAGCTCAAAAGCATGGGCGACTGGTGGCTTCGCATCAGCTCGGCAGGATATATCGGATTACTTTTCCTTATCGGGAACCTGGCGCTTTCCCCGGAAGGACTGACCGGCAAGGCGGCGGTGTTGGCTCTGGCCATATTCGTGCTTTCCATTCTGTTCTGCTGGATCGGTCTATGCGATTGCGAAGCCGCAACGCAGAAGGAAGCCTTGGAAAAAACACACCTGCTTACCTCGCCATATCCAAGGGCAGCCGGGAAGTGTCGTCCAGGCCGATGCAGATCATATCCGCATACCAGTCGTTGCCCCGCGTAAGGCTGTGGTCATACTTTACTCCTGTTCACGCCAGCAGGCGCGGGCGCATGCGTGGCAGCCGGTAGGCACGTCCAATCCCTGGCCGCTGCCGGAATGTTGAGTAACCATGCCGCCCTGCGTTTTAAGCAGATTCAGCACGGCAGCGTCGCTGCGCGTCTCCAGGCGGAAGGTCAGCGGAATGTCCGCCCGGGCGCGCCAGCCGAGCGCCACCATCGCGGGCACCGCCGTGATGGTTCCGGCCCTGACGAAGGCCAGCCCGGCGGGACGCAGCAGGGCCCGGTTCTGCGGGATGTGGATGCCGCGCCGGAGCGTGCGGGCCACGACCATGTGCTGTGGGCCGAAAAAGGAGACCAGCACCTCCAGCTCCTCGGTGTCCACAATCTCGTCGTGGCCGTGGCCGTCGCCGTGGTGGACGATGGCCGGAAAATTGGCGGGCTCGAACCGGGTGATGCCGAAGGCGCACCAGTTCACATCCGGGTCGGGCACGACGGGCGGGTCAGGTTGCCAGCGCGGGCGCACCAGTTCGCCGGGCAGAGCGGTGACGCCCGCAATGACGTCATGCAGCGTATCCTCCAACCGCTCCTGCGGCGGCGACAGATACTCCGGAGGCAAAGCCTCCTCCGCGTCGCCCAAGGAAGTCCTAACCGGAACGTCATGCAGTTCCAGAAAGCCGCCCGTGGCGCTGGTGTTAGCCATGCTCCCGCTCCCCATCCGTCAGCTTGCGCTCATACACGGCCACGGCCTTGGTGAACCCGGCATGGCCCTGCCACGACTCGGAAAGGGACACGCGGTACACGCCGCCATCGTGGACAATGCGGTCAGCCTTGGTCTTGTCCTCGCCAGCGGTCAGCGCCGCAGGCGTGAAAACCAGAATGGCCGCCTTCTGACGCTCGCCTTCCTCCAGTAGTTCGCGCTCCTTGCCGGGCGCGGGCTGGATGTTGCCGTCAGCCGAGTGCGGCTCCAGCGACTTTTCGGCGCGGCCCTTGCTCGTCACGCTTTCCACGGCCCGCCAGTATACAAAATGGGTTCCGCCCAGGTCCGGGTCGGTGAGCAGTTCGCGCAGATTCCTGTCCATCATTTCACCACCAGGGCTGTATTGCCTTTCTTCCTGATCACGTAGGTGTAGGCTTTCCGGTTTTGGTTCGTGTCGATGCGGGGATTGACGGCCCCGCGCTCGCGCCGGGATTTGCCGAATTTTTTGACTGTCTCGCCCTTGGCGTTGACCGTTTCGCTGATCTTCTTGCGGCGATCCAATGTTGTGTCCGCCAACGGCTCCCAATCGTTGTTCAAAAAACGCGCCCGCACCGCGTTCTGGCCCAGGATGCCGATTTTGTTCAGGCCGGTTTCCACCGCCGCGATATTGCCCTCTAAGGCTTTCTTAGCCGTGTCCCTCAAAATGTCCGCCGCCTCGGCCTGGATGTCCTGAATGCCGGGAATCAGCGCCGCTCGGGCCGGGATGTTTTTTTCCGGCACGCCGTTTTCCTGGATATAGGCAAGGTAGGCGTTGCTGATGCCGGTGTCGCCCGCAGCCTCACGAGCGGACTTGTCCTCGGGCACGCCGATGTACACGTCCTGCTCGGTCAGCTTCTGCACGGCCCGGCGTATGGCGGCGGCGTTGTCGAAGGTCTTCGTTACAGTGACTGCCGGTTTCATATATGCAGCCCTCCCGCTCCCACCAGTTGCGCCATGTCCCAATACCGCTGCCCGTACACAGTGAGGTTCCACTGACCGGCGGCGGGGTTGGCCGTGGCGGCGGCCCCGGCCCGGCTCTCGGACTTGGAGACGCCGCCCACGGCTTTGGAGGAGGAGACAACCGGCCCGGCAGCGGCGGCGATGCCCCCCGTGCCGTCCGCGCTTTTCGCCGCTTCCCGTTCAAGGGTCAGGTTGTGGGCGGCGTGCAGATGGCAGCCGTCGATCCACCAGTCGCTCCAGCGCTCCAGATCGAGCTGTTTACCGGCGAGTTTCAGATAGAAACTCACGCGGGCATCGGGGAACAGCTCCTCGGTGAATTGCGGAAACGACTCCCGAAACCCTTGAACGGTCAGCATGGTCATTCCGCCTTTTCGATGTGGATGCCGTCCGCATTGATGCGCAGGACCACGCCTTCCCGCACGGCCAGGAGCAGATCGGCCAGCTGCGACTTGGTGGCCCGCTCCGGATAGGCAATGCCGCACTGCTCCGCTATGGCCTTCAGGTCTTCGGCCTTCATGCCCATCAGCTCTTCCTTGGTGGGCGTGACCAATACGCCGTCGTCGGAGCCGTTTCCGGCGCTGTCCTCGGCGGCCAGCAGCACGGCGCGTCCGTCCGCCAGGCAGGCCTGGAGGAACCAGTGCTCGTATTCGTCCCGCGTGATGCTGTGCTCGCCTGCCGGGAACTCGCGCACCGGCTTTCCCGAGCCGGGCCGCAGCGAGAAGGGATGGATGACGTTGATCTTCATTATTCACCGTCCATGTATTCGTTATTGGCGAGGCACTGCTTGATCAAAAAACGCACTTTGGCGCGTTGTTCGCCAAGCACCTTGCGGCGTGCCAGTTCTTTACGCGACAGGGCCATTGCAACGAGCCTCCAGCTTCGGGCCGAAAAATCTGAAGGGGATGCCATTGCCGCCTGTACAAGGCCGGTAACGGCATTGACCCCTTGGCGTGAGGCGGGTAAGTTTGGCAGGACTTGAGCACTCAACCGCTCACAAGTCTTTTTTACGTCTTTTAGACTGAAAGTCAACTTCTTTTCGACTAAATTGTTGATGGATATTACATCTAAAAGAAGTTGTTTTTATTTCAATACGTTGAAAAGAATGTGAGCGAAACAAAAAAGAAAACAGAAATGATCCAAAACCAGAGCCCGTTCGATGCCCAGTTGGCGCGTTTGAAAGAAGCATGTGGCGTAAAGACCGACAGCGATCTGGCCCGGATTCTGGGCATCACTCCAGGCGGCTTTTCCGGGGCGCGGCGACGAGGAAAAATCCCCCACAAATGGTTTGTTTACGTGGCATCTACGTATAAGGTAGACATTGATTGGCTTATTTCCGGCCTCTTAACCTGCCATGTCACACATCCAAAAGATGTGGAAGATGGCAGGGCGGATTCTCCTACCTGGAAGCTGGAAGCGCATGTGGCGTCCTTGATGACGGAAAATGCCTTGTTGAAGGAATTGGTAGATACTCTCAAAGCGTCCCTACGGGACAAGGAGGAAACCCTGGCCGCCTATAGGCAGATTCTGAATCAGTTCCAACATACCGTAACGGCGCTGGAAAAAGAGGGCGTTATCATACCCGGAGCGGCCCCCGCTGGGCCTCTGGCGAATCGGGGCGGTAAAGACTAACCATGCGTGCCGCAGACGGCGGATCGAAGGCTCAAAAAAAGCGCCGGATTGCTCCATACAGAGAGCAATCCGGCGCTTTTCCTGGTAAAAATAACTGTCGTTTACCAGCGAGTCAGGGCTGTTTTTAAATGTCGCGCAATACGTGCGCCGCCCGCTCCGCTCCGACTCGAATCTTCCTCGAAATCCCTTTGGCCCGTGCGGGTTTTCGTTCCACTATATTTCTCAATTTTCCGGTATATTCCGCTTCCAAGTTCCGGCAAATCTATGTGGCGTGTGACAGGAGGCGTGGATTGAAACATGCCACAGTACAACCCAAAAGTGCCACAGGGTTGGTCGCCTCCCGTGCGGAGGCGTGGATTGAAACTGGCGCTCCACCACGCTCCCCGCAAACCACGCATAGTCGCCTCCCGTGCGGAGGCGTCGATTGAAACTGTTTCCAACGGCGTATAGACGGTCAGGTTGCCGTGTCGCCTCCCGTGCGGAGGCGTGGATTGAAACGGTCCAGTCGCGCAGGCATTCGTT
>OIXH01004788.1_pt1 | contig 10728 bp, 11 predicted proteins | sample 1587741 | NCBI WGS metagenome assembly OIXH01 (sample SAMEA3888916, study PRJEB22519) | human gut metagenome | biome: human gut; feature: human-associated habitat; material: faeces | place: Denmark | collected 2011 | reverse complement strand
CCGCTCTGGCCGAGGCGGCCTGTTCCGTCCGTTCCTTCATCAAGCTCGCCAATCTCGGCGTGCCCTTCCCCACCAATGCCTATGGGGAATACGTCGGCTATAAGACCGACCACGATCCGCGCCAGCGGGCGACCAGCGCAGGGCCGCTCACCAGCCGGTATATGACGGAATGCCTGGAGCGTTCTGTACGGAGAAAAGGCATCCCCATCCTGGATGGTCTCTGCGCGGTGCGGCTGCTTGTGTCGGAAGAGGGAGTGGAAGGCCTGCTCTGCCTCGACCGGAACGCCTGCGGGGGTCCGGCCCGCGGGCTTACCGTGGTACGGGCGAAACGGGTCGTGATGGCGACGGGAGGGCCGGCGGGCTGTTATTTTGCCTCGGTGTATCCCGAGAGCCAGACCGGCATGACCGGCATGGCCCTGGAAGCCGGAGCCGCGGCCTGCAACATCCAGGAGTGGCAGTACGGGCTGGCCTCTACCAAGTTCCGCTGGAATGTGTCCGGGACCTATCAGCAGGTGCTGCCCCGGTATATTGCCGTGGACTCCCAGGGCAACAAGCGGGAATTCCTGACGGAATATTTCGAGAAGCCGGAGCAGGCTTTGGACATGGTCTTCTTAAAGGGCTACCAGTGGCCTTTTGACACCAACAAGATCGCCGGGTCCTCCATCATCGACATCATCGTCCACCACGAGGTGTTCCACAAGGGAAACCGGGTGTTCATGGACTTCCGGCAGGATCCCAAGGGGCTGGAAAACGGCTTCGGCGGGCTTTCCGAGGAGACCCGGAACTATCTGGAGCGGTCCGGGGCGCTGATGGCGACGCCCATCGCCCGGCTGGAAAAGATGAACCGCAAGGCCATCGAGCTCTATGCCGCCCACGACATCGATCTGTACAAGGAGCCGCTGGAGGTCAGCGTCTGCGCCCAGCACAACAACGGCGGTCTGGCCGTGGACTGCGACTGGCAGAGCACGGTCCCCGGGCTGTATGTGGCCGGTGAGGCCGCCGGGACCTTCGGCGTCACCCGGCCCGGCGGTTCGGCGCTGAACTCCACCCAGGTGGGGTCCCTCCGGGCGGCGGAGCACATTGCGTTTTCGCCCAGAAAGCCGGTTCCCGCCGAGGAGCTGGAGGGCGCCGCGGCAGAGGCGGTCCGGGAGACGTTTGCCCGGATGGAGGAGCTGCTCCGGGGCGGCGACACCGATCTGGCGGCCGGGCGGAAGCATTTCCAGCAGAAGATGAGCCTGTATGCCGCTCACATCCGGGACCCCAAGGCCATGGAAGAACTGGCCGGGGAGCTGGAAGGGGCCTTCCGGGGCTTCTTCGGGGAGAACGGGGCCAGGAGCCCTCTGGACCTGCCCTTTGCCTTTAAGAACCGGGATATGCTGCTGGTGCAGCGGGCCATGCTGTCGGCCATGGCGCTGACGGGGAAAGCCTGTCTCAGCCGGGGCGCGGCGCTGCTGGCCGATCCCTCCGGCAAGGCGGCGGAGATGCCCGGGATGAAGGCCGGGGAGGAGCTGGAGGCGTACCGCTACCTGCCCGGAAACGGCTCTCATCGTGAGGATTGGATCCGGACGGCGTGGGACGGGGAGCGGTTTGCTTCCGATTTCCAGGCCATCCGGCCCCTGCCCAAGACCGACGATTGGTTTGAGAACGTGTGGAACGAGTATAATCGGCGGCTGGAGGCTGCGGGGCTGCGGGAGTAAGAAGCGGCCCGAAGGCTGTACTGCCTGCCCGTCAGCACAAGAAAAGTTTTCGCCCGCCTTTTTCAAAAGGCGGTAGGGTTCTTAGGGGCAAAGCCCCTAAGTCGCCCTCCGCAGAGGGCGAAATTCCCCAATGATCCCAAAAGATCAGGAAGGGGAGGTCCGACAGCCCGGTGGGCTGTCGGACCGAGGGGAACCCTATCAAGGGGTTCCCCTCAGGACGCAGTCCTGCAAATCCCCCCCCACAAAATAAACCCCGCGCCGCAAGAAGAAGCGTGCAGCCGCTTCAACTCCGCAGCGCGGGGTTTTATTCGGGGAAGAAGGATTCCCCCGCCGGAATCTGCCAGTGAACGGTCAGGCTGTCGGCGCCCTCTATCCGATGAAATCCCATGGAGGCGTATAGATTTCGGGCGGGAAGATTTTCTTTATCCACCAGCAGGGACATTCCGGCGGAGCCGTTTGCTTCCAACGCCGCTGCCAGCAGCTTTCTGCCGTACCCTTTCCGGCGGTATGCTTCCAATACAAAGAGGTCGTAGGGTTCGTTTTCCGGGAGGCCGTGGGTCACGTCCAGATAGCCGATGACCTTTCCGCCGGAGAGGGCCAGCAGAATCCGGAACTGGTTCGGGGCGGCCGCGACCTTTTCTCCCGTCCAGTAGGCGTCCTTTTCGTGGATGGCAAAGTAAGCGGCGGCGTGTTCCTGGGAAAAAGGGAATATGCCGTCGGTGCTGACCGGAGAAAACGCGCCGGAAAAGACCATCTTCTGCTGTTCCGGGTAAAATCCGGCGTTCCGCTGCCGGAGGGCGGAGGCGAGGAGATGGTTCCGGGGATTGAAAACGAAGTCGGCGCTCCAGCCCGGATAGGCTTTGGCAAGATGGGAGAGAACGGCTTCATAGGCTTCCGAATCCCGGGAAAGACCGGCCAGCAGCTCCAGATATTTCTCCTCCCGGAGGGCTAAAAAGACGAAAAGCCCGGTCTGCTTCCCGCCCCGGAACGTTCCCAGGACGGCGTGGTGCTCCGGGTGTTCCAAAGCGGCCCGGAGGTTCCGGCGACGCTGGTCTTCACTGGTCAGCATGGGGCCGGAAAATTCCGGGTCATGGGCAAAGGAGGCGAGAAAATCGGGGTCGATGGCGGCGAGAGGGCGGAGCTCCATTTCAGTACGCCTCCAGATAGTCCAGAAGCCCCGTGGCGTCCAGGGCGTCGGTGATGTAGTAGAAAAGGGCTTCGGTCATGGCCAGAATCCTGCCGATTTCTTCCTCGGTGATGACGGTGGGGATGTCCGTGGGGTACCGGGTCTCGATGTAGTACCGGTTCAGGGCGGCGCTTTCGTCCATCCACTGCTGGAAGTGGGGGTCGATGGAGACCGCCCGGCGGCAGAGCCAGGTCAGGTTGTGGCCGTCTACGGTCTGGCGGGTTTTGGCCAGGATGAAGCCCTTCAGGGCCTTCTCCGCGCACTGCTGGCAGTGGAAGGCCGTGGCATTGGAAAGGGTCTGGTCCCCGGAGAGGAGCCGGGCCGCCCGGTAGTCATCGTAGGAGGCGTTGATCCAGTCCAGGTACCGGCGGCTGTCGGAGGGGTTACTGCCGCGCCTTGTCATAGACCAAGACCCCCTTTTCCGCGATGCTGTGGGCGAAGGTGTCCTCGTCGGCGGAGAACTCCGCCCACTCCTCCGCCGTGTAGATCACCACGTCGTAGGGGAGGGGGCAGTCCAGCCGGAGGTAGATGTCCTGCTCCAGGCGGCGCTTTTCCGGGGTGTCTGCCACTACGCAGAGCTTAAAGGAGGTGACGCGCTGGCGAAGGTCGTATTTCATGCTGAAAATGTAGATTTTTTCCGGGGAGCAAAGGGCGGCGATGCGGTCCGCCAGCTCCTGTACATAGGGGTTTGCAGTCATGGCCCTCATCCTTTCCGCCGGGAGGTCCCGGCAGAACCATTATACACCTTTTGGGGCGGATTGAAAAGACTCCGGGGCGTAGGGCTGCCGCCGGAGACCCTTTTGCCGGGCCTCCCGGAGCAGGTGGCCGTAGCGGGTGGTCAGGGATTTCAGCTGATAGCAGCAGGCGTCGATGAGGTCGTCTTCGGTGAGGATGTCGAACTGGCTCCGGGCCGCGTCCAGCTGCATCTGAAGGTCGGCGAGCTCCGCCAGCAGGGCGGCGCAGCGGTTGGTCAGCTCTCGGGTGCCGTGGGCGATCGCCGCCATCATAGGGAAGTACGCTCCTTTCCGCGCCCGAGGGCGCTGCGCGATCTGTCCGTATATTCGTATGTACAGAATATTGGACGATATGCGGGATTTATACCAAAGGCGCATGTCCCGCCGCCGGGCCGCATAAGCTGTATGGAAAGGAAGGATGAAAATGGAGCAGAAAAGCTATGAGGTGAAATACTGTCCGGAGCGGAAGGAAAACGTCAGCATCCAGGTGGTCCGGGACGCAAAGGGCGGGGTCCGCCGCCGGTGTCTGTGCGGAGATGGGTGCAGGGAGGCGGTGTGTACGGTGTGCAGGACCTCCGGGGTCCTGGTGTGGAAATGAAGAAACCGCCCTCGCCGGGGTACGGCGGGGGCGGTTGGGCGTTACAGGTCCTTCTGCATGGGGAAGTGGGGGATGCCCACCTCCAGGAACTCGCCGCCGGTCTCCTCGAAGCCCACGGCTTCGTAAAAGCCCAGGGCGGTTTTCCGGGCGTGGACGGTGATGGAGGCGGCTCCCATTTCCCGGGCGCAGAGCTCGGCGAAGGCTTCCATCTCCCGGCCCACGCCGCGGCCACGGTACTCCGGCCGGACGGCTACCTGGCACATCCGCACCGCTCCCGCGCCGGGGCGCAGGACCATGCAGCCGATGAGGCAGTTGCCGTCGAAGGCGCCGATGTGGCAGCAGGTCCCTTCCTCGGAAAGGTCGTCGTCGGCGATGCTCCGGCCGATGGGGCGGCGGAGGACCTGGTCCCGGAGGGCGAGCTCCGCCTGGTAGTCGGGGTCGGAAACGTCGATTTTCCGGCAGAGGGGGTGAAAGGGAAGGTCCAGCTGCTGCCGGATGGCCCGGACCACGCCGTTTTCATCGTTGGAGGGGGCCTCGAACCGGGCGGCGGCTTTGACGTCGGGGTGGGCGTTGGCCATGGCGAAGCTGTACAAGCAGCTGGCCATCATTTCCAGGTCGTTTAAGTAGTCGCCGAAGGCCATGGTCTCCTCCGGAGCGATGCCGTAGAGCTTTTCCAGGGCCGCCAGGGCGGCGCCCTTGTTGACCCGGGTCTCCATGACGTCCACCCAGTGGTCCCCGGAAAGGGAGACGTTGAACCGGTCCTTCAGGAAGGCAAGGGCTTTCCAGGAGTTTTCCTCGGCGGAGCCCAGGTCGTAGACGGCGATCTTGCAGACGGGGTCTTTGACTTTCTGGAGATTTTCAACGATTTTATACTTTTTGTAGTGCGTTTCCACGTTCCGGAGGAACTCCGGATCGCGGCTGCTGATGTAGGCGGACTTCACGCCGCAGAGGACCGGAAAGGCGTCGGGAATCCCATCCACGGCCTCCAGGATGGCTTTCCAGTGGGCTTCCGGCATCTCGTCCACGAAGATGGGCTTGCCTTTTTCGCAGATGAGGGCCCCGTTTTCGCTGAGAAATGTCACCTGATCCGCGATTTCCCCAAACTGGGCCTCCAGGTTGTAGTACTGGCGGCCGCTGGCCACCACGAACCGGACGTTCCGGTCCCGGAGCTGGCGGATCAGGGGGAAAAGGTCCTGGGGCAGCCGCTTCCGGCTGTCCAGAAGGGTGCCGTCCATATCGGCGACGATCATGCGGATCATGGGGATCGGTCCTTTCGTTCAGAAAATGGGGATGCGCCTGGAGGGCTGGGCGGGGATCAGCTTCATCCGGGTCAGCACCGGCAGGAGGACCTGGTACAGCAGCACCAGGAGAAGAATCTCCGCGGGAAGGAGCAGGAGGTTTTTCACCACGCTCTTGCTCAGGTAGTAGAGGTAGCCTTTCTGGAACAGCATGGCGCTCCACAGGGAGCCCATGAGGATGTTGACGAAAACGTTGATGACGGCCTTGCATAGGGCGATCCGGGCCACGGAGAGCCGGGCGCGGTAGAAGAACAGGCCGTAGACCAGTCCCGAGGCCATGGCTGTGACGGTATAGCCGAAAAAGTAGCCGTAGGAGGGGTCCAGGAAAAAGCCGATGGTGTCCCGGACGAAACCGGCGGCGACGCCTACCACCGGTCCGCAGATCAGGGAGAGCAGGCTGGTGATCAGGTAATTGAAGTAGATGCGCAGGTTGACTCCCACGGGGATGTAGAACCGGGCCACCACCACGTCCAGGGCGATGAGCAGGGAGGCGATGGCCAGAATCCGCAGGGAGCGGAACTCTTTGAGGGAGAGCTTCCAGTAGGCAGGGGTAAAGGGCGTTTTAAAAAATCTGGGGGCGGGAGCGTTGGTTGATAACATAAAAATTCCTCCTTCACGATACAGCGTCACTCGAGTGCCGCATAACGTCCGGAGGGCTTCTCCCGGGAGGCCGCCAGGGCTCCCCCGCAATTATGCAGCAGCGGGATGCGGGCTCCGCACCGCAAGCCGCTGCCGGCTTTTCGTCCGTCTGACAACTCCCTGTTCAGACGGCACTTAACGCGCGATGCCCTACTCTGCTTTTCGGGTTTATTGTAGCACAGTTTTCCCCCGGTGTCCAGGGGGTGGCGGAAAATCCCCTTCCTGCACAAAAAATCCGCGGCGGGAAGGGGATTTTCTTCCTTCCGCCGCGGGAATTCAGTCGGTCAGCGTTTTTTCCATGTCCAGGTGGGGGCAGTGCTGGTCCAGGTATTCGCCGGAGGTGGGGCGGTAGCCCTGTTTTTCGTAAAAGCCCCGGGCGTGGGCCTGGGCGGACAGGCGGACAGCGGTCCCGCCCAGGGACTTCACCCGTTCCTCGGCTTCGGTGAGGGCGCGGCGGCCCAGGTCCCGGCCCCGGCAGTCCCGGACCACGGCAAGGCGGCCCAGGTGCCAGACGCCGTCTCCCTCGGGATAGATCCGGGCGCAGGCGATGGGGCGGCCTTTTTCGTAGAGGACCAGGTGGTCGCAGGAGGCGTCCCGGTCGTCGAACTCGTCGTGGAAGCCTTGCTCCTCCACAAAGACCGCCTGGCGGATGGCGTAGGCGTCCAGGGGCTTGGTTGGGGGCGTGAACCACCGGGGATCGGTGCGGAGAAGGGCTTCCAGCTCCGGGAGGTCCCGGGCGATGGCGGCGGCTCCGGCGGCGGAAAGCTCCTGCCGGTCCCCATAGCCCCAGAGGACGCCGATGCAGGGGATTCCCACGGCTCTGGCTCCCTCTGCGTCGTGGAGGCGGTCGCCGATGAGGAGGGCGTCCTCCGGCGGGATGCGGTTTTCTTCCAGGACATAGCGGAGGACCTGGTCCTTCCGGGTCCGGGTCTCGTCCAGGGTGCTGCCGCCGATGAAGGTGAAATAGCCGTCCAGGCGGAAGTGGGAGAGGATTTCCTTGGCGAAGGGCTCCGGCTTGGAGGTGGCCAGGTACAGCTTTTTCCCGCTGGCGCAAAGGTGGTCCAGGAGGGCGGGGACGCCGGGGTAGACCTGGTTCTCAAACATGCCCTTGGGGATGAAGTACTCCCGGTAGACGGCGACGGCCCGGCGGGCGTCCTCCTCCGAAAGGCCGAAACGGTCCATGAAGGAGTCGATGAGGGGCGGGCCGATGAAGGAGAGGAGCTCCTCCCGGGAGGCGGACAGGCCGAAGGCCGCCAGGGCGTGCTGCACCGAGCGGGTGATGCCCTCGGCGGGGTCGGTGAGGGTGCCGTCCAGGTCGAAAAGGAGATGGGTGGGGGCGGAAAGGTTCATGGGGTGGCCTCGATTCTGTATGGTGGTTCCGCCGGGAGGTGGGAGCTTCCGGCTTTTCCCCATTTTAGCACAAATTTCCGGGAATTTCCAGGGGGCGGGGGAGTTTTTCAAGACCGCATTTTGGGATAATCAGTTCCGAAAATTCCGGCACGTTTTTTGGGGCGGAATGGTTTATGATGGAGATGTCCGAAAGACAGAAAGCAAAGACAGGAGGGGGACACATGTCCGAAATCTGCAGGGTCGGTTTTATCGACTATTATCTGGACGAGTGGCACGCCAACAACTACCCGGAGTTCCTCCGGAAGGCTTCCGGCGGGAGGGTAGCGGCGGTCTACGCCTATGGCCACATCGATTCGCCGCTGGGAGAACGGACCACGGAACAGTGGTGCGCGGAAATGGGGATGGAGCGCTGCGGGACCATCGACGAGGTGGTGGAAAAAAGCGACTGCATCATCGTACTTTCCCCGGACAATCCGGAGATGCACTGGGAGCTCTGCCAGAAGCCCCTGCGCTCCGGGAAGCGGGTGTACGTGGACAAGACCTTCGCTCCCAGCGCAAAGATCGCCCGGGACCTTTTCGCTCTGGCGGAGGAGTATCAGACGCCCATGTACTCGTCTTCGGCGCTGCGCTATTCGTTGGGGCTGGCGGAGCTGCCGGAGAAGGAGGCGGTCTGGGTGAGCAGCTACGGCCCCGGAGTGCCGGAAAACTACCTCATCCACCAGCTGGAGCCCCTTTCTCTGATCATGAAGGCTCCGGCGGAGCGGGTGCTGTACACGCCGGCGGGGGACACGGCCAACTACCGCTTCACCTTCCGGGGCGGGAAGACGGCGGCGGTGAGCCTGTTCGGCTGGAACGGGGACGCGCCTTTTTCCATGACGGTGCGGTTTGCGGACGGAAGTATTCTGAGGCTCCCGGACGCGGAGGGGTATTTCGACCGGTTCATCGGCAACCTGGTCCGGTTCTTTGAGACCGGGGAGGGGGCCGTGGACAAGGAGCAGACCATCTCCGTCATGGCCATGATCGAAGCGGCCCGCAAGGCGGAGGAAGTTCCCGGGGAGTGGGTGGAAATCCAGGAGTAAACCGTTGCGTTCCGGGGCGGTTCTGGTATATAATGGAGCTGAAAAAGTCGCAGGAGGAGGCGGGACGGATGCGGGACCTGGAGCGGTTCGGGAAGGTCTATCATTTTGACAATGTCATGCCGGAATCCAAGCGGTACGGCTTCATCCGGCTGTACCAGATCGGGGAATTGCAGTGCGGGCCGGGGTATGAGGTGCCCCTCCATCTGCAGCCCTGTGCGGAGATCAGCTACATCGTTTCCGGGAAAGGGACCTTTCAGTGCAACGGGCGGAGTTATCCGGTGGAGGCCGGGGACCTGTTCCTCAATCAGGAGGGGGACCTTCATTTCATCCGGTCCGATGACCGGGAGAACCTGCGGTACCTGTACCTGGGGTTCCTGCTGGACGACCGGCTGGACGGGGATTACGCGGTGCTGAGCCGGTTTTTCGCGGACCTGGGGCCGGTGCGGCTCCTGAAGGACCGCTGGGACATCCGCACGCCGCTGATGCAGCTGGTCAATGAGTTCTACACCGGCGGGGCCTGCTCCCAGCTGGCCATCGAAAGTCTGCTGTGCCAGGTGCTGGTGCTGGCCTACCGGGACTTCCGGGAAGCGCCGCCCAAGAGCTTCCAGCCGCCCCAGACGGCGGACGCGGCGGGGAACACCGTCTATACCGTCATCCGTTACATTGAAAATCACGCACCGGACATCGGCGAGGTCCGGGAAATCGCCGCAGCTTTGGGGTACTCGGGGAGCTACCTTTCCCACCTGTTCCGGGAGCGCACCGGGGAGACCCTCCAAAGCTATCTCACCCGGAAAAAAATCGAGGCCGGGGTGGAGCTTATGAAAAGCGGCCGCTACACCGTCACCCAGATCGCCATGCGGCTGGGGTACGACACCCTGCAGTCCTTCAGCAAGGCGTTCCGGCGGGTCATGGGGGATCCGCCCACTGAGTATCTCCGCCTGCAGAAGCAGGAGGACATCAATTGATTCATAGGAGGTTTTTGTTATGAGCAAAGTTATCGTTGCCATTATCGGGTGCGGCACCATTGCCAACAGCGCCCACATTCCGTCATATCTCAACAATCCTGACGCGGAGATCAAGTATTTCTGCGACATCATCCCCGAGCGGGCCCAAGCCGCCGTGGAAAAGTACGGCTGCGGCACTGCCGTGGCGGACTACCACGACATTCTCCGGGACCCGGAGGTGGAGGTGGTTTCGATCTGCACTCCCAACCGGATGCACTCGGTCATTGCCATGGACGCCCTTCGGGCCGGGAAGCACGTCCTCTGCGAAAAGCCCGCCGCCCGGACCTATCCGGAGGCGCTGGAGATGCAGAAGGTCCAGCACGAGACGGGGAAGGTGCTGAACATCGGCGTGGTCAACCGGTTCAACGACGGCGTCAACGTCATCAAGCGGATCATCGACAGCGGCGAGCTGGGCGAGGTCTTCCATGTGTACGCCAGCTTCCGGGCGTTCCGGTCCATTCCCGGGCTGGGCGGCGACTTTACCACCAAGGCGGTGGCCGGCGGAGGGTCGCTCATCGACTGGGGCGTGCATTACCTGGACATCGTCATGTACTGCTGCGGCGATCCCACGCCTAAGACCGTTTCCGGCGAGACCTTCTGCAAGCTGGGGAAGGACATGAAGAACTACGTCTACACCAGCATGTGGGCCGGTCCGCCCAAGTACGACGGCACCTACGACGTGGACGACTCGGTGACGGCGCTGGTGCGGACCAGCGGGCCGGTGATCACGGTTCACGGCGCGTGGGCCCAGAACATCAAGGAGGACGAGTGCTACATCGACTTCATGGGGGACAAGGGGGGCATCCGGCTCCAGTACGGCCAGAATTTCACGCTGTACACCTCCAAGGACGGGGCGCTGTTCACGTCCACGCCGGAGTACATTTCCCGGCCCCATTTCCAGAACGAGATCGACGCTTTTGTGCGGTGCGTCCGCACCGGGGAGAAGCTGCCGTCGCATATTGATTATGCGGTGCTGACCTCGAAGATCATGCAGGGAATTTACGATTCTGCCGAGCAGCATCGGGAGGTTGTGTTCGAGTAAAACACCGACGAAAGACCCAAATAAGTTTTCGGTCCAGCCTTTTTCTAAAAGGCTGGCAGATTCCAAAGGCAGAGCCTTTGGTCGCCCTCCGCAGAGGGCGA
>OIXH01004785.1_pt1 | contig 10733 bp, 9 predicted proteins | sample 1587741 | NCBI WGS metagenome assembly OIXH01 (sample SAMEA3888916, study PRJEB22519) | human gut metagenome | biome: human gut; feature: human-associated habitat; material: faeces | place: Denmark | collected 2011 | reverse complement strand
GGCGTTGGGAATGCCGGACTTTAAGGTATTATAGGTGTCGACGAGCAGGACGGCGTTCTGCGGATAGTATTTGCAGTAGGTCGCGAATGCATCATATTCGGTGTCGAACATCTGCACCCAGGCGTGGGCCATCGTGCCGAGCGCGGGCGTGCCGTAGAGCTGGTCGGAGATGGTGCAGGCAGTGCCGCAGCAGCCCGCAATATAGGCAGCACGAGCGCCGTCGATGGCGGCGGCGGAGCCCTGCGCGCGGCGGGAACCGAACTCCATCACGGCGTGGCCCTTGGCGGCGCGGACGATGCGGTTGGCCTTGGTGGCGATCAAGCTCTGATGGTTCACGGTCAAAAGCGCGAACGTTTCAAGCAGCTGCGCCTCGATCGCGGGCGCGCGCACGACGACCATCGGCTCTTTCGGGAAGACGGGCGTGCCCTCGGGCACGGCGTAAATGTCGCCGCTGAAGTGGAAGTTTGCAAGATAGTCGAGGAATTCCTCGCAGAAGATACCTCTCCCGCGCAGGTAGTCGATGTCCTGCTGGTCGAAGTGCAGATCCTCGATATAGTCGATCAGCTGGTCAAGACCGGCGGCAATGGCGTACCCGCCTCCGTCCGGCACCGAGCGGAAATAAACGTCGAAATAGGTAATGCGATCCTGGAACCCTGCTTTCAAGTAACCATTGCCCATAGTCAACTCGTAGAAGTCGCAGAGCATGGTCATATTGAGCTTCTGATCGGTTTTCATAGTCACCTCATAGTGTCACGGCGCGGACTGTGCCGCGCCTTGTAATAGGTGCATTATATCCTGCATACCAAAATAAAGCAAGGCTTTCCGCCCTTTTTCCGCTTTTTACTTGACTTTATCCATTGCGTCCCCTATGATAAAGGGACTTTCTAAAGAAACGGAGCATCACAATGGGTGTTATTTTAGGCATTGACATCGGCGGTTCGAGCACGAAGATCGTCGGTCTTGCCCCCGATCTTTCCGTCATCGACATGCTGCGCGTCAAGGCTGACGATCCGCTCACCTCGCTCTACGGCGCGATGGGCAATTTTCTTTCCACACATCATCTCCAGCTCTCCGACATCCGCCACATCGCGCTCACGGGCGTAGGCTCTTCGTATGTCGAGGGCGATATCTACGGCGTGAAGACCATCAAGGTCGAAGAATTCCCCTCTGTCGGCGTGGGCGGCCTCGCCCTCTCGGGCAAGGAGCACGCGGTCGTCGTCAGTATGGGCACGGGCACGTCGTTTCTCTGGGCCAACAAGGGCGGAGATATCCGTCACCTCATCGGCAGCGGCGTGGGCGGCGGCACGCTCGCGGGCCTCAGCTCGCTCACAACAGGCGTGCACCAGTACGCGCTGATCCGCAAGCTCTGCCAGGACGGCGACCTCAGCCACATCGACCTGACGATGGCCGACCTCTCGCGCGAGCAGGTGGGCGACCTGCCGCCCGAGGCCACGGCGGCGAACTTTGCCAAGGTCGCCGACGACGCGACGCCGTCGGACAAGATGCTCGGCATCGTCAACCTGGTGCTCCAGTCCATTGGCACAATGTCGGTGCTCGCGTGCAAGTGCTGCGGCACGGACACGGTCGTCCTCACAGGCGCGCTGACGATGCTGCCGCCGGCAAGGGAGACGTTCGAGCTGTTCAAACAGCTCTACCATGTCAATTTTATTATTCCCGAAAACGCGACGTTTGCTACCGCCATCGGCGCGGCGCTGTACAGCGTGAGAGAAAATTGACGCAAAGCATTTAAAAAAGTGCCTGCCAAATGGCAGGCACTTTTTATTTTCAAACGCTTGTTCCATTTCGTATTTTATGCTACACTGTTCATGAAACGAGGTGAACGCGATGGACCGCATCATTCTTCACTGCGACTGCAACTGCTTTTACGCCTCCTGCGAGCTTTTGAGCCATCCCGACCTGCGCCAGCTTCCCGTCGCGGTCTGCGGCGATCCAACGGAGCGCCACGGCATCATCCTGGCAAAAAATGAACCGGCGAAGCGCTGCGGCGTCAAAACGGCGGAGACCATCTGGAAGGCCAAGCAGAAGTGTCCTGGCCTCATCCTGCTGCCGCCGCACCACCGCCTCTACGCCGAATACTCGAAAAAAATCAATGCCGTCTACGGCGAGTACACTGACTTAGTCGAGCCGTTCGGCATCGACGAGAGCTGGCTGGATGTGACAAATTCCCTCCACCTCTTCGGCGGGGACGCCAGAGCGCTCGCCGACACGCTGCGAGGCCGCATCAAGCGCGAATTTGGACTGACGATCTCGGTCGGCGTGTCATTCAACAAGGTGTTCGCCAAGCTCGGCAGCGACTATAAAAAGCCTGACGCCACGACCGTCATCGCACGCGGCAACTGGCGCGACATCGTCTTCCCCCTCCCCGTTGGTGATCTTTTGTTCGTCGGCCGCAGCGCACAGGAGCTGCTCGACCGCTACGGCGTGCGCACGATCGGCGAACTCTCAAAATGCAGCGAGGAAATGCTCGAAACCCTGATGGGCAAAATGGGCTCGCAGCTCTACCGCTATGCCAACGGCCTCGACGACTCCCCCGTCCGCGGAGCGGCGGACCGCGAGCCGATCAAATCCGTTGGCAATTCGACGACGTTCCGCCGCGACCTGACGCGCTGGGATGAGGTGCAAAGCGGCATCTCGCTGCTTTCTGACAGTGTGGCGATGCGCCTGCGGCGCTACGGGCTCTACTGCGGCGGCGTACAGGTCGGCATCAAAAACAGCCGCTTTCAGGTCTTTTCGCGCCAGACGACGCTCGACCACAGCACGCACCTGATGCGCGAGATCAACGATACCGCGCTCCGCCTTGCAAAGGACTTGTGGAAAGCACCCGACCCTATCCGGCTCCTCTCCGTCACGGCACTGCATCTGACCGAAGAAGCGCAATCCTACCGCCAGCTCGACCTGCTCGGCACGGACGACACACAGCAGGAAAAGCAGGAAGCCGTCGAATCCGCAATGGACACCCTGCGCAAAAAATTCGGCCGCGGCGTCATCTCCTACGGTACCGCCGAAGACACCATCAGCGGCGAAAAAATCGAACGGGATTAAATGCGCCGCAGGCTTTCGCGCCCGCAGGCGCGAAATGATTTTAATCGTAAATTCCGACGACATGTGCGTCGGAATTTACTCTTCTCACTCCGCGCGTGTCGCAGCCGCCCTGCGGGCGGCAAGGCACGAAGCGGAGTGTGATCCCCCTCAAAAAAGCGGCAAAAGTCGCTTTTTTGAAGTCAATATCGCCTGTTTAGAATTTCCACCACGTCCGCCAGCGCGCCGTCCTTGCAGTGGCAGACGATGTGCGCACCCCATTCCTTGACCTCGGGGATGGCGTTTTCGGGCGCGAAGCCGATCTCGGAGACCTCGAGCATCGGAATGTCGTTGTTGTGGTCGCCGATGCAGTAGATGTCCTTGCGCGCAACGCCGAGGAGCTTGGCAAGCTTTAAGATCATGCCGCCCTTCGTCGCGCCGCGGCGCGTCAGCTCAAGCAGGTGATCGCTCGAAAAGATGAGCTCGTAGCGTTTTCCCCAGTCCCGAGAGACGATAAAATCGCGCACCTGCTCCAAAAGCGGCTTTTCCTCTTCAAAGAGCAGCTTGATGATCGGCAGGTCCACCTCGCGGAAGTCCTTGACCTCCTCGGTCTTCGCGCGCGTCAGGTGCTCGTGGTTGCGCGTGTAGTCGTTCGGGTGCAGGACGTGGATGCGGCGGTCGTCGTGGTAGATCTCGAAGCACAGGCCAGGGAAGCGCGCGAGCAGCGCGTCGACGTGATCGTAGATGTCCGCGTCTAAAAACGCGGTCTCCACATAGCAGTCCTTGTTGAAGTCATAGATGGCCGCGCCGTTGGCGATGACGCAGGGGGCGTTGCAGGGCAGATCCTTGGCGTAGCGGGCAAAGGCGGGCAGCGCGCGGCCGGTGGAGATCGAAAAATAGCCGCCGTTTTGAATGAAATACTCAACTGCCTCGCGGTTGCGCGCGCTCATCGGCGGGATGTCCTCGCCGCGCTCCAGCGCGCCCTGCGTATAGACGAGCGTGTTGTCAAAGTCGCTGGCGAGCAGCACCTTGTTGAATTTCAGCATGATGGATCCTCTCTTCTTTTCTCGTTGTTTTTCGACGAAAGTATACCACGGCGCGGGAGAAATGAAAAGGGATGTTTTGCGTAAAGATATCAGCCGATGATGCCGAATTTTCCTTTGATAAAATGACGGTAGTCGGGCTGCTTTTCGGCATTTTCGTATTCATGTTTCATGGTTTGCCATATCCAGGCGCGGAACGGATCGCCGGTCTGCGCATAGTACAGAATGCGCAGCAGCCCCTCCCGCTCTGCGCGGAGAATGGCCTCATAGGCATCGGGGACGAACTCGCACGAGACGACTGCTACCGCCTCTTCGGACGTGACCGCGAACGGCACATCGGAAACAGGGGCGGTATTTGCCGGTTCCGCGCCGTAGATATAGCCGGAGACGCCGGCATAGGTCTCCTCCAGTGCGTTGGGGTAGTATTCCTCCAGCCGCTGCACGCCGTCTAAGTCGAAGCCGTAAGGCCCCCATTTTTCCCACCGGCCCGTGTGGACAAAGCCGGTGTCGCGGCAGTATTTTTCAACGGCATTGCTCAGATAGACCAGCACATTTTCCCGTTTCTTCGAAAAATAGACGAGCGGGTGGCCATGGTTGGAGACGTGCGGCGTGAGGACGGTGAGACCGCCGGTGGGGGAGGCATGGTACAGCATGGAAGCAATTCCTTTCCGCCTTTTGGCAAAACCGCCGCGAAACAACTGTGCTTCGCGGCGGTTCTATTTCTTGTTTACGCTTCGTTCTTCGGCGCGGGGGCTTCGCCGCCCTGACCGCCACTTCTGCGGCGGCCTCTGCCGCCGCGGTGGCTGCGGCGGCGCGGCTTGTTCTCGCCGCCCTCAATCGCGCCCTCGGCTTTCGGCGGGCGGGGCGGACGCGGGGCTTTCGGCGCGTCGGGAGTTTCGCTGTTCGGCTTGCTCTGGCGCGGGGCGCGGCGCTCGCCGTTCTTGTCGGGATTGCGAGGCGGACGTTCGCCATTCGGCTTATCGCCGCGCGCGGGGCGTTGGCTTCGCTTTTCGGCGGGCTTGTCGCCACCCTTTTGGGGCGTGTTTTCACTCTTCGGCGCGGCGGACTTCTCGCCGCCTTCACCGCTGCCCTTGCCGCGGCCTCTGCCGCCGCGATGCCCGCGGCCGCCGCGGCGGGAACGGCGCTTTTCCTTCTCCTCGTCGTCAGAGGCGGGCGCGTCCTTCTTTGCGGCGGGAGCCGTCCACTGTTCGGGCGGCACGATGGGCTTGGCAGACGAGAAGAAGTTCAGCGTCAGCTGCGGCTCCTCCGGCGGTTCCTGATAGCGCTCGGGAAGCGTCGTGGGGAGCTCGATGCCGTCGCGCGAGCCCTTGCCGTTGCGCAGCACATGAATTTCGCAGGTGCGGTAGCGCTTGGGGCTTTCATTCTGCCCGTCGAGGCGCACGAGCACCTGCTCGCGCAGAATGTCGACCGAGCTCACGTTGCCAAGGCCGTCGGGCGTTGCGACAAACGAATCCTGCTTCGGGCAGCGGCGCGCCGCGTCCTCGTAGGCGTTCTGCTCGTATTTGAGGCAGCACATGAGCCTACCGCATGTGCCGGAGATCTTCGTCGGGTTCAGGCTCAGATTCTGCGTCTTGGCCATCTTGATCGAAACGGGGACGAAGTCGTCCAAAAACTGCGAGCAGCAGAAAGGCCGACCGCAGATGCCGAGGCCGCCGAGCATCTTCGCCTCGTCGCGCACGCCGATCTGCCGCAGCTCGATGCGGGCACGGAACACACCGGCTAAGTCGCGCACGAGCTCGCGGAAGTCCACGCGCCCATCGGACGTGAAGAAAAAGATGATCTTGCTGCCGTCGAAGTTGCTCTCCACGCGCACGAGCTTCATGTCGAGCCCACGCTCGGCGATCTTCTTCTGGCAGACCTCGAAGGCGTTCTTTTCGCGCGTTTTGTTGTAGGCGTAGGTGCGGTCATCGTTCTCCGTCGCCACGCGCACGAGCGGGCGCAGCGGTTGGACGACGGAATCGTCCTCCACCTCATGGTTGCCCGAGACGCACTGGGCGTACTCGAGCCCCTGCGCGGTCTCGACGATGACGAACTGGTTGGGTTCGACCGTGATGCCGTGCGGGTCAAAATAATATTCCTTGCATCCGCCGCGGAAGCGGACTCCGATCACTTCTGTCAAAGGGTTTCCTCCAATTCAACGGCGAAGCCGCCCAGCGTGGGCCCGACGCCGACGTTATAGGTGCATTTATTGCGGTAGTCCTGCAATAAATCTATTGTGCCGAGTAATTTGGCTTTTGTCAAGCACGAAGCCAGTGACCGCGCGATGCGAAGATCCCTCTCCGGTACGCTCACGCCGTACTGCCCCAGCAGGGCGGACGAGAGCAGAAGCCGCGTCCCCTCGAAAAGCGAGGACAGGTCGTCGCGCGTGACCTTCTGCGTTTCGAGCTTTGCGAGGAATGCCGCGCGGGACGCGCGCGACCCCTCGGTGATGAGCCGCGCGAGCTCGAGCGCGAGCTCGTCAGGCGCGCCGCCCTCTTCGACGGTGGGGGAGAGCTTGAGCTCCACGCAGCGCGAGCGGATGGTCTGGAGCAGAACCGCCGGATTTTCCGCGCAGAAGAAGAACGCTGCGTAAGCGGGCCCCTCCTCCACGAGCTTCAAAAGCACGTTCTGGTCCTTTTCCGTCAGGATGGTGCAGTCCTCGAAAATGTAGACCTTGCGCGCGCCCTCGTTCGGGCGGATGAACGCGTCGGCGCGCATCGCGCGCACCGTGTCGATCGAGAGCTCCTTGTGCTCTGCGTCGCGCACGAACGTGACGTCGGGGTGGATGTCCTGCATCACCTTGCGGCAGGCAGGGCAGGCGAGGCAGGGCTTGCTTTCCGCTGTGCACTCCATCGCCGCGGCGGCATAGCGCGCAGCGCTCACGCGGTCGCCGCTGCCGCTGAAAATGAGTGCGTGCGACAGTGCGCCGCGCTTTGCCGCGGCGCGAAGACGCGCCGCCGTATCGGTTTTTGCAAAATCCAAAAGCTCCATTGCCCGCTCCATGCTCTGTACTCTGCGCGCATTTTCAGCGCAAATTTAAAAATAGTATATCGCAAAAGTGCGGCGCTTGCAAGAAAATCCGCGCCCCGCGACGGAAAAACAGAACGATTTTGCGCCAAATTGCGTTTTGTGGGAGAAAAAATGCGGAAAGTCGACAAAAATTTCACAACTTATTATTGAAAGTCGGGGATTTTCTGTCTATAATAATATGGCTTGATAATGATCACACAGCGATACATTTTTAATGGAGGAAAACCAATGAGCAAAAAGTATGTCTACCTGTTCTCGGAAGGCAACGCTACCATGCGTGAGCTTCTGGGCGGCAAGGGCGCGAACCTGGCCGAGATGACCAACATCGGTCTGCCCGTGCCCCAGGGCTTCACCATCACGACCGAAGCCTGCACCCAGTATTACGAGGACGGCCGCAAGATCAACGACGAGATCATGGCAGAGATCATGGAATACGTCGCGAAGATGGAAGAGATGAACGGCAAGAAGTTCGGCGATCTGAAGAACCCCCTGCTCGTCTCCGTCCGTTCCGGCGCGCGCGCTTCCATGCCCGGCATGATGGATACCATCCTGAACCTCGGTCTCAACGACGACGTCGTCGCCGCCATCATGGCCGCAGTTTCCGCCGTTCTGGCGGAGGAGGGCGACGGGAAATCCTACGTTGTCAAGAGCATCAAGCGGGTCCGCAAGAACCGGTTTGCCTGGGGCAAAGCCGCCGCTGTGGAAAATACCCGTCCCTTCTAACGAAAATACGGACAGAAAGGATTTGGAAAGATGTTAGAAACCTTTTTGCAGAGCATCCAGGATCTGTGGGCCGGTTCCGGCTTTATGAACCTGGACTGGAGACAGCTGGTGATGATCGGCGTTTCCTGTGTACTGATTTACCTTGCAATCGTCAAACAGTTTGAGCCTCTGCTGCTGCTGCCCATTGCTTTCGGTATGCTGTTGGCCAACATTCCTCTGGCAGGGCTCAGCTCATACAGTAAGGACGGCCTGCTTTACTGGCTGTACCGCGGTGTAAAACTGGGAATTTATCCGCCTTTGATCTTCCTGGGCATCGGCACCATGACGGACTTCGGCCCGCTGATCGCCAATCCCAAGAGCTTCCTGCTGGGCGCTGCTGCCCAGGGCGGCATTTTCTTCACCTTCATCGGTGCTATGGCTCTGGGCTTTACCCCCCAGGAGGCCGGCTCCATCGCCATCATCGGCGGCGCGGACGGCCCCACTGCCATTTACACCGCCAAGACCCTGCTGGCCGGCGGCAACGAGCAGATGATCGGCTCCATCGCCGTGGCGGCGTACTCCTACATGGCCCTGGTTCCTCTGATCCAGCCTCCCATCATGAAGGCGCTGACTACCAAGAAAGAGCGTGCCGTGGTCATGGGACAGCTCCGTCCCGTTTCCCGGACCGAAAAGATCATTTTCCCCATCGTTGTCACCTTGCTGGTGTCCTTCCTGGTGCCGGATGCGGCTCCTCTGGTTGGTATGCTGATGCTGGGCAACCTGATGCGGGAGTCCGGTGTGGTTGACCGTCTGGTCAAGACTGCTCAGAACGAACTGATGAACATCATCACCATCTTCCTGGGTGTCACCGTTGGCGCTACCACCACCTACGACGTGTTCCTGACCTGGGCGACCATCAAGATCGTCATTCTGGGTCTGCTGGCTTTCTGCCTGGGCACTGCCTGCGGCGTGCTGTTCGGCAAGCTGATGTACATCGCCACCGGCGGAAAGGTGAACCCGCTGATCGGCTCTGCCGGTGTTTCCGCGGTTCCCATGGCCGCCCGTGTTTCCCAGAAGGTGGGCGCGGAGACCGACCCCACCAACTTCCTGCTCATGCACGCCATGGGCCCCAACGTGGCCGGTGTTATCGGTTCCGCCGTTGCGGCTGGCGTACTGATCTCCATCCTCGGTTAAAAAGCGGACTGCCGGGAACGACAGGCGTTGATAAGGAAACTGACAGCCACAGCGGATTGTTTCGCTGTGGCTGTTTTTGTTGTAACCCAAAGGTATATACTGATGAACGAAGCGAGACTTCTCTTGAAGTCTCGTTTTCTTTATAATAGAGGCAGAAGTTCCGAAAAGGCAGATGTAAGACTTATTTCTCCACGGGGATCAGGTTGCTTTCATATGGCCGCTTGCCGGAGAGAACTTCGTCATAGAAATCCTGCTTCCAGTCGATGTAGGCGATGCTTTCCTGCAATTCCTGCATCGTTTTCCGCAGCTCCTTTTGTTTCTGCTCCAGCATTTTCTTGCGCTGGGGGATTGAGCCTTTTCCTTGCAGGCACATGGCAAGGTAATCTTTCATTTCCTGAATGCTCATACCGCATTTTTTCAGACACGTCAGACTATTGATCCAGGCCACGTCCCGCTCGTCAAATATGCGGCGGTTGTTCTTATCCCGCTTCACGTTGGGGACGAGTCCCTCGTTGCAGTAAAATTTTAATGCCTGATAGGTCATTCCTGTCTCTTTACAGACTTGCATCATGGTATAAAGCATGGTAACGCCTCACAATTCACAAAAAATTCAAGATATTTCGGCAAGAACCCCTTGACCGATTGTAACTACCGGAATTTATAATGGGTAGTATCAACCGGATGTTTCTATCGCATTATAACACAAAAAATACGATCATGCAAGAAAGGATGTGTACTCATGAACAACTTTATTTTTGAAAACAAGACCAAGGTGTATTTCGGCAAGGGCGGCGTGAAGGAGTATCTGGGCTGCCTGCTGGATCACTACGGCGACACCGTTATGCTGGCTTACGGCGGCGGTTCCATCAAGCGCAACGGCGTCTACGATGAGGTGATGGGGATTCTGAGCGCCAAGGACAAGCGGGTGGTGGAGTTTTCCGGGATCATGTCCAACCCCACCTATGCCAAGGTGCAGGAGGGCGCCAGGCTGGCCCGGGAAAACCACGTTGATCTGATTTTGGCCGTGGGCGGCGGCAGCGTCTCCGACTGCTGCAAGGTCGTCTCCGCACAGGCAAAACTGGACGAGGGCATCTGGGAAATGCAGTACACCAAGCACACCTACCCCTCGGAGTTCATTCCCCTCGGTACGATCGTCACGGTGTTCGGCACCGGCAGCGAGATGAACAACGGCGCCGTCATCACCCATGAGGAAAAGAAGATCAAGGGTGCGCTGTGGGGGGCTCAGGCGGAATTTGCTTTCCTGGATCCTACGTACAGCCTGTCCTCGCCTATGAAGCAGGTCATTTCCGGGGCTTTTGATACCCTGAGCCACGCCATGGAGACCTACTTCGGCAAGCCCGATGAGAACAACCTGTCGGACGACATCAATGAGGCCGTTATGCGCAGCGTCATCCGCAACATTCGGGTCTTGCTGACCGACCCGGAGAATTACGATGCCCGCAGCGAGCTGGCCTGGGCCTCCTCTATGGCGGAAAACGGCGTGCTGAAAATCGGAAAGGTTACAGATTTTCAGGCGCACCAGATTGAGCACCAGCTGGGCGCATACACTAACTGCAACCACGGCGCGGGGCTGGCAGTGATCCACCCGGTTTTGTACCGCCATATTTACAAATCCGGCGCGGCGCGGTTTGCCCGCTGGGCGCAGAATGTCTGGGGCATTGCGCCCAAAGGCAGCGATGAGGAGACTGCTGCCGCCAGTATCGA
>OIXH01004783.1_pt1 | contig 10734 bp, 8 predicted proteins | sample 1587741 | NCBI WGS metagenome assembly OIXH01 (sample SAMEA3888916, study PRJEB22519) | human gut metagenome | biome: human gut; feature: human-associated habitat; material: faeces | place: Denmark | collected 2011 | reverse complement strand
TGATTAATGAATTTGATGATTTGGCTTCATTTAACCATATAAATTCAACCCAAAATAAGAAAACATGAATAAGAAAAATGTATTGGCTATTGCTTTGGTCGCGATGACGGCCTGGATTGGAAAGCCAGCTATGGCAGCTCCCGGTAACGACGCCTTTGACCCGGTAGAGTATGCAATGCCGTTGATGGGAACTCAATCGAGCTTTGAACTATCGACAGGAAACACTTATCCCGCCATTGCCCGTCCCTGGGGGATGAACTTCTGGACTCCCCAGACAGGAAAGATGGGAGACGGATGGCAGTATGTATATACCGCAAATAAGATAAGAGGATTCAAACAAACCCACCAGCCAAGTCCGTGGATCAACGATTACGGACAGTTTGCCATTATGCCCGTAGTGGGCGCTCCTGAATTTGACCAGGATAAACGTGCCAGCTGGTTCTCCCATAAGAGTGAAGTGGTGAAACCTTATTATTATAAAGCCTATCTGGCCGATCACGATGTGATAACGGAGCTGACTCCGACCGACCGTGCCGCTCTGTTCCGTTTCACCTTCCCGGAAAACGACCATTCTTACATAGTGGTAGACGCGTTGGATAACGGTTCTTATATCAAAGTCATTCCGGAAGAAAACAAAATTATCGGTTACTCTACCAAGAATAGCGGCGGTGTTCCCGAGAACTTCAAGAACTACTTTATTATCGAATTCGATAAACCTTTTACCTACGAAGCGACGTTTGCCGACAACACGCTGAAAGAAGGTTCGAAAGAACAAACTTCCAGTCATGTAGGTGCCGTGATCGGTTTCAAGACGAAGAAAGGCGAAATCGTTCAGGCCAAGGTGGCTTCTTCCTTCATCAGCTTCGACCAGGCTGCCATCAATATGAAAGAATTGGGTAATGATAATTTCGATACCCTGGTTTCTAAAGGCAAACAAGCCTGGAACGATGTCTTGGGTAAGATCGAAGTAGAAGGCGGAACATTGGACCAGTACCGTACGTTCTATTCCTGCATGTACCGTTCATTGCTTTTCCCGCGTAAGTTCTACGAAATAGATGCAGCCGGAAACGTAGTTCATTACAGTCCGTACAACGGCGAAGTTCTGCCGGGATATATGTTTACCGATACCGGTTTCTGGGATACGTTCCGTGCCCTGTTCCCGTTCCTGAACCTGATGTATCCGTCTATGAACAAGGAGATGCAGGAAGGTCTGATCAATACCTATAAGGAAAGCGGCTTCTTCCCCGAATGGGCAAGTCCGGGACACCGTGGTTGCATGGTGGGTAACAACTCGGCTTCCATCCTGGTAGATGCTTATATGAAGGGCGTAAAGGTCGATGACCTGGAAACGATGTACAAAGGCCTGATCCACGGAACGGAAAACGTACACCCGACAGTGTCTTCCACCGGCCGTCTGGGACATGAGTATTACAACAAACTGGGATACGTGCCTTACGATGTCAAGATCAATGAAAACGCAGCCCGTACGCTGGAATATGCTTATAACGACTGGTGTATTTATCAGATCGCCAAAGAACTGGGCATTACCCTGACGGATGAGGAATTGGATGAGTGCAGGAAAACCGGCCAGGAAGCTTATCAGCAGATGTATGAAAGCTGCGTAGAGAGTGCCAAGAATGCCGGTTCCACTACGCCGGAAACGTATGCCGATACCCTGATCGCTACCTATTTCAGCAACATGGGTTTGACCAAGAGCGGCTTTATTGCCTATAAGACCGAAGCGGCTCAGGCTTCCAAGCTGGCGGATAAAGTGGATCAGCATTATAAAGATGAAAAAAACATTACCGAAGAAGAACTGCCCGCTCTGTATGAGCAGTATGTGCAGGACAACTATGTAAAGGCCTATGCCGATGGTGCTTATGCGAATTATGAGCGCTACCGCAAGCAGGGTTCCGTTACCCTTCCGTATCTGTATATTCCTGAAGGCTTTGTATTCATTCGGGATATTGAGATCGAAGATGAAGCGGTAGCAAAGGAGACCATGACCAAAATCGAAGAAGGCGGTGTAGCCGCTTTCGAAGAGGCTCTCAAGGATGAGAACGTCAATCAGGATACTTTCCTGTCTACGTTGGGCGAAGATGAAGGCTACGGCATCGGCGATAAGGACAGCCTGTTCAGCTCCGAGATCTACGATGCCGCCAAAGATATGGCTGTAGATGAGATCAAGCTGGTAGAGGTAAAGGTTACCACAGAAAACGACGGAAAAGAGGAGGAAAAAACCACCTGGTATATCATCCGCCGTATTGAAGGTATTGCGCCTGGTGTTCTGCCCTATGAGAAGGTTGCAGAGGAGATCAAGGATGATCTGGAAAGCTCCGTTAAGAGCCAGTATGCTCAGGAGCAGATACAGGCCTGGATTGACAGCCACAACGTGACCAAAGATGAAGAGGCTGTCAAGGCCCTCAATCCCGTTGCATAAGTTATGAAGCGGGGAAGATTTACCAGAATTGTTTGCCTGTTTATGGCGCTGCTGATGGTGTTGGGGTTGATCGTAACCCTGGTATGGAGTATTGCAGTTGCTTGACAGGTAAAAGAAGAAATGTACACATGGCGCCCGGGGAAAGCATGTTACCGGGCGCTTTTTGTGTGGGTTTGTGTTGCGGTATTGAAGTAGGCCGCAGACGCAGGAAAGAGAGAGCAGCTGCGGGTCGAAACAGAAGAAACGAACCTGCTTTCTTTATGTTGTATCTTTCATCTGTCGAAGGAAAATGCAGAATTGGTTTCATAGTGACTTTTATAGAATTTTTTCCAACACTTGCGTCTGTTCGTTCGTTTTATAAATGAAAAGCAAAACAGACCAAGGAGGAAATGAGACATGCTAAGAGGAACAGCCTTTGTGAGAGCCGGAGCATTGCTGGATGCCTGCGTCAGAGAGGCGCGCAGTTTCCGGAATGCCCGACACTTTCGGGGAGAGCGGCGGCAGGAAGAAATTCTTTGGGCCCTTAACGAAATTTACGCCAATACGCTGCCTGGATTTGAAGTGCTGTAATAGAATATTTTCCAAAAAGGAAAAGGAGGAGAGCTTCATGGTAGAAGCACTGTATCGGCTTCACAGGCAAGCCCTGTACGGCTACTGCCTATCCATGACGGAGAGCGGGGCTTGGGCTGAGGATCTTTGCCAGGAGGTTTTTGTGCGGGCCATGGAGCATTACGAGGAATTGGCAGAGCTGCAGGAGAAGCAACGGCGCGCCTGGTTGTATAAAACCGCACGGAATCTGTTTATCGATCAGGTACGGAGGCAAACAAGGGAGCAAAACAAAGCGCCTGTGCTTTTGGAACCGGAGGAATATGAAGAACAGGGATTTTCCAATACGGAAGTATGGGAATTGTTGGGAGCTTTACCACCACTGCATCGGGAACTGTGCCTGAAACGGTATGTGCAGGGCTACAATGCACGGGAACTTGGAGAGATGTATGGAGAGCCGCCTTCCACCATACGCAGCAAATTAAAAGAAGCAAGAAATATATTAAAACAACAGTTAAAGGAGAAAAAGTAATGAAGGATCTTGTTATCAATACCGCATTTTGTGACATGCGCAGCACCAGGGAAGAGACTCTGAAAAAGTATGCCTCTGTTACCGTCAATGCCGCTGAAGTACTGGTGACGCCCAGTGTACAAACCATGCTGGCGGATCATAATGTGCGTCTCAATGCGGCCTATGTGATCAGCGTGCCGGACGGAGTCAAGGTGCAGGTAGAAAATTACAGCGGTACTCACAGCATCAGCGGGGAAGCATTTCCAGAGGATGGAACACTCCATGTTCTCTTTATCAGCGGACTGCTGACCGTGGAACCTTCCGGTATAGAAAAGGCAAAAAGCTACTATGCCATTGTGGTCAGCGGGATGGTGGAATTGCCCAGAAGCTTAATCGGAAGTCTGACCAATCTGCAGGTGAGCGGCTCCGTAGAAGCTTATCCTGATGGAGCGCTTCGGCTGAAGAATACGGCTCAGATTGACAGGCTCTTTGCACTCCGTGTCAAGGAAGAGCTATATTTTGCCGGAAAACGCCTTGTATTCCTGGATGATAAGCTGGATGCGGCGGCTTTGCAGGCAAAGGGGGCTCGGTTTGAAAGCCCCAAGGCACTGGTAGCGGAAAGTCTGACGGAAAGCGTCCTGCCTTTGCTGGATGAGCAATGTGATGTGGAGATCCTGCCGGACGGTACCCGGTTTATCAAAGACGATGCCGTATTGGACGGCCTGTTCCTGCGGCGCAACGGTAAAAAGGCTTATGTGCTGGGAGATGTATCTGTGGAAGATAAGGAAAGTCTGGAAGCGATGGAGTATCTTCATGTACATGGAGAACTGGAACTGCCGGAAAAGTGGGCAGATATTCTGGCAGATAAGCCGGAGATCACCTATGATTCCCTGCGGCTGCAAAAAGAACGAAGCGGAAAAATGCTGCGGGTGGAAGATAAGCTCAAAGCAATGCTCACCCGGCAGATGTTGGAAGAGTATCCCGGCGGTGTGATTCTGGAGGACTGTGCCAAAATAGAGGTAGCAGAGGATGTTCCTGCAGAGTGGATCACTGTGGAGCGGGTCGTCATTCGGGATTGCGCCAAAGTGTGTGGTTCGGCTGAACAGTTGCCCAATCTGTATCTGGTGTGCGAGGATGTAGCCAAGATCACTGACGGGCAGGCGGATCAGGAGGATGAAGACGGAAAAGATGTTTCCGTCATAAACGCCGCCAGCTATGCGCTGTAAATCGGGGATCCAGCCAGATGGGGGAGGACATATTCTTCCGATCAACTGGTTTTCAAAAGGCATGCAGATCGCATTAAAGATTTCCCCATAGAAAAAGGAACCCCGCCGGCATTGCTGAGACAAACCGGATAAAGGGTTCCTTTTTTGTGATAAGTTTATGTATCATTGGCTTCTTGTAAAGCCAGTGCCATTCGATACATTTCTTTTTTTGAAAAACCGGTCTGATGGGCCGCCTCAGCGGCTGCATCCTTTATGGACATGGTTTCCAACAGTTGCTTTAAAAGGACTTTCGGATCCGGTGCTTTCGGGTGGGAAAGGGCCTCGGGCACCAGTACACAGAGCACACACTCTCCACGCGGCTCCTCTTCCATTTCGGCCAGTAAGGAGGTCAGTGTTCCTCTCCGAATCTCCTCGTGGAGCTTGGTCAGTTCCCGGCATAAAGCTGCCGGGCAATCTCCAAGTAAGGCTAACAGTTCCTGCAGCGTATTCTGCACCCGGTGAGGACTTTCATACAGGATAGCTACGTGTCCACAGTGGGCGATTTGCGCGAGCATCTGCTTGCGGGGCTTACTGTCCCGCGGGAGAAACCCAAAAAACGTAAATGGCTGTATGGGCAGCCCGGAGAGCACCGCTGCCGTCAGTACTGCAGAGGCACCGGGAAGCACCGTTACGGGCAAATTTTCTTTTTGACAAGCAGAGAGAAGCAAGGCGCCTGGATCGGAGATACCGGGCATCCCTGCATCAGAAACATATACAATGTTCATGCCGCTCCGCAACTTCTCTGTCAGCAGGGGGCAGCGGCTTTTTTCTGTATGCTCATGGCAGCTGATCAGCGGCTTTTTCAGGCCCAGATACTGCAAAAGCTGTCCAGTTCGCCGGGTATCCTCACACCAGACTTCATCGCAGGTTTTCAGCGTTTCCACAGTGCGGTAAGTAATATCTCCCAGATTGCCGATAGGAGTTGCGGCCAGATACAGCATCAGTATTTCCTTTCCCGCAGGCTGTCACCCGTAAAGAGAATTGCTTTAGTCACAGAAGAGTCCGCAATGCGGGAAGAGACCCGTTCCCCGTACCGGTTTCGGAGTTCTTCCAGCGAAAGGTTGGTAATATACACCGTAGCCCGTCCGGCACTGCGCCGTTCATCGCACAGGGCAAAGATAGATTCCACCGTTATATTGGGTATCATAGGCTCGCTGCCCAGATCGTCCAGAACCAGAAAAGGTACATTCATATAGATGTTCAGGGAGCTGGTGCGCTCTTTCAGGCCATTCATAATATCCTGAATAAAGAAATACGCAGTGATCCGCAAGCTTTCTACGCCCTGTTCCAAGGCCTGATACGCTATGGCGTTGCCGAAAAAGCTTTTACCAAGTCCCGGCAGCCCGGCCAGTATCAACTGGGGATAGGAAGGGTGAGGCAGGGCTTCAGCATACTGCCGGCAAAGCGTACAGATCTTTTCTCCGCGGACTTTCTGATGGGCATCGGAATAAAAATCGGCGGAGAAATTGGCAAAAATCTCCCGATCGTTGATGCGGCCGCTTTCCATACGCTTCTGCTGTTCCAAATTCAATCGGCAGGTGCATTTTTTCTGTACGGGGCTGCCAACATAGCCTGTATCCCGGCAAAGGGGGCAGTCGTAGATCGGATCCAGATAGGTATCCGGCAAGTCCATAGCTTTCAATAGAGATTTCTGCTGCTGCTTCAGCTTAGCTAAGGCAGTCAAGGCTTCTCCTGCAGGCAAAAGAAAGGCTTTGGCTTTCTGCTCCATAACCATTGCCAGTTCCGGACATTTTTGCAGGCATTCTTCCCGCCGTTTTTGAGTCAGACGGCGGTTTTTCTCCCGCAGGGCGGCATAATGCTGATTCAGATCCATCCTGCTTCCTCCTTACAGATCGCTGTCCAGATCCAAGGAAATATCGTCTACGCTGAAATTACTACTCGCATGTTGAGCATATCCGGCGGCATAAGCATTTTTTGTGTTTCGATAAGAACGGGCAGGAGTGGCGGGGGAAGAAAGTGCTTTTTGTGCATCTTCTTTGGTGCGTATCCCTCGATTCATCCAGTCGGAAAGAATGGTTTTCAGCTTGCCAAAGGGGCGGTCGGCTCCCTGACAATCCTCCGCTGCCAACAGAATCACCTCTCGAGGCAAGCCATTGCTGCCGCAATAGGCGGCCAACTGAGCAATTGCGGTTTTTGTGGGCGGTTCAACTTTGCCCATGGTGGAAAACACCTGCCGGGCAAATTCTCTTTCACCGCTTTGATACCCCTGCTGTTTTTCTATATCTGTTTTGGTGATCAGGTTCTTATCCCGCAATTCTTCCAGCCGTTCCCCCAATATTTCAAATGTGGGTGTAGAAACACCGGTAAGCTGCGGACAAACAGCTAAAATCGCTTCCTGATCAAAACCCCAGTCTTTCACCCATTTTTCATAAAGGTCCATTTCATCCTGAGTGGGGGAGCGTCTTTTGTTCCAACGGCGGAGGATCTCGCCTGCACCGTGCTTTTTAGCTGCGGCATCATGTATATATTCCTGTGCTTTCTGAGGGGTGGTAATACCCCTTTCTGCCCAGCTTTTACCTACGGTAAGGATATACTGGATACTTACATTGCGGCCCTTGTTTTCCATGCACCAGGCCACCAGCTCCAGAACCGTGCTTTCCTCCAAATGGAAGGTTTCGATGATATCGTAGATATGCTTCATCTCCCGGAGCGTAAACGTTCTGGGGGCGATCAGGCTGTTGAGGGATCGGACAAAAGCAGCGTATTTCATAGGGGCAGCTGTGGTAGCGGCCGGTTGTTCCACGGTAAGATACTCTACTTCAAGCGGTGCATCCGAAAGAATGCGCACCAATCCACGGCTCTGCCAGTAAACAAAAGCCGTAAGCACCTGACAATCGGTCATGAACAGGGATGCAGCCAGATCGGCCTCAGCCATGGAGGGAAAATGACATTGCATAAGGCCATATAGATATACCTTCAGGGCGTCTTCCGGGCAATCAGGCATATATTCAGCAATGAACAGGTTATCCAGCGGCGTCTGTTCCCGTTTGGCCGCTTCAGGTGAAAAGTGTATATTCATAACAAAAGTATAGCATGACCCGACTGGAGATTCAAGGCTTGTATTCGGTAAAAACGGGAAAGGCCATTCCTTCATTGGGAACAGAAACCAAGCACAGGACACAGAGGCGAAAGGATCATGATATGGGGATGAGACGCAGCTGCTAAACTTTACGCAGGGATAAAACAAAAGGGAAAACAGATATAAAAACGGCCTGTGCAAGGTGCACAGGCCGTGGATTGCAATACGTGGGCTTTTTATTTTTTGCTTAACTTCCGCTGGAAGAGCTTCACTAATTCTACCAGAGGAATAATGGAAGCCGCCAATCCCATAGCTACGGTATATTCACTCAAAGAGATGGAAGTAAAGCCGAAAGCTTCCACCAGAAAGGGGACATAAATCACCGCCGTGGTCAGCAGCAGTGCGCCCAAAGCGCCCAGCCAGAGCCAGGGATTCTGTTTTTTCAATGAGAAGATGCTGCCTCGCTGAGAACGCATATTGAAGGAATGGAAGATCTCGGCCATGGACATGGTCAAAAACGCCATGGAGACGCCGTCTGGGCTGTTGGTGATAGTCCATTCTCCAAACTCCATATAATGGCCAATAAAGAACGCAGCCAACGTTAGCAGAGAGACAAGTATGCCCTGATACGCTACATCCACCCCTACGCCACCGGAGAAGATGCCGTCCCGGGAATCACGGGGCAGACGGCGCATGGAATCCGGTTCCCCCGGTTCCATACCCAAAGCCAGAGCAGGGAGGCTGTCTGTGATCAGATTGATCCACAAAATGTGCACCGGCTCCAGAATCGTAAAGCCGAGCAGGGTCGCAGTGAAGATGGACACCACCTCACTTAGATTGGAAGAAAGCAGAAACTGAATGGCTTTGCGGATGTTGGCGTAAATTTTACGCCCTTCCTCTACGGCAGAAACAATGGTAGCAAAGTTATCGTCCGCGAGGATCATATCCGCCACATTTTTGGTCACATCCGTACCGGTAATGCCCATACCAATGCCGATATCAGCCGCTTTGATGCTGGGGGCATCGTTAACACCGTCTCCGGTCATGGCGGTGATCTTTCCACGCCGCTTCCAAGCTTCCACAATGCGGACTTTGTGCTCCGGCTGTACCCGGGCATACACACTGTAACGCTCGATCGCTCTGTCCAGTTCCTCATCAGACATGTCATTGAGCGCCTGCCCCATAATGGCCTGAGAGGGATCGCTAATGAGACCAAGTTCTCTGGCAATGGCTACGGCTGTATCGATATGATCGCCGGTAATCATGATCGCCCGGATACCGGCCTGCCGGCATTCTTCCACGGCAGCCTTTACTTCCGGACGTACCGGGTCAATCATACCCGTGAGCCCTACAAAGGTCAGATCCTGCTCCAGTGCGGCATCGGAGGTATCCGCAGGCAGGGCAGCATATTCCCTGCAGGCGCAGGCCAATACCCGCAGCGCCTTATCCGCCATGGACTTGTTTTGGGTCATGATGCGTTGACGGTCTCCATTCGTCATGGGACGGATCCCCTGCTCCGTAAGCACACGGGTGCAGTGAGCCAGCACTTCATCAGGGGCACCTTTGGTAAATTGCATTACGCCCTGCGTGCAGGTATGCAGGGTAGACATCATTTTCCGCATGGAATCAAAAGGAGCCTCCGCCACGCGAGGAAAGTCTGCTTTGAGCGTATCTTTGGGGAACCCCTCTCCTGCGGCAAAGTTTACGAGGGCACATTCCGTAGGCTCGCCCTCTGCCTGGCCGGAAGCATTCAGCTCCGCATCGGAACAAAGAGCCATGCCTCGGGCCAGCAGGGCTTTGTCCGCTCCCCAGGCTTCTACTACAGTCATTTTGTTCTGAGTCAGTGTACCGGTCTTATCAGAGCAGATGACCTGAGCACAGCCCAAAGTTTCAACGGCGGTAAGGCGGCGAATGACGGCATTGCGTTTGGCCATGGAGGTAACGCCGATAGACAGCACAATGGTCACTACAGCGGGCAATCCCTCGGGAATAGCGGCTACTGCTAAAGCAATGGCTGCAATAAAGGTGTTCAAAGCCGTTTTGCCAAGGATACTCCAGGAGAAGGGTTCCCCGGAAAGCAGCATGGCCTCCACTACGCCTACCAGAAATACTATGGCACAGATGCCCAGCACCAGCTTCGTCAACAGATGAGAAAGCTCTGCCATTTTCTTTTGCAGGGGTGTTTCTTCGGCCTTGGCCTGATTCAAAGCATCGGCGATCTTGCCCATTTCCGTATCCATACCCGTAGCAGTGACTACCGCCCGGCCTCGACCGTAGACCACTGTGGAGCCTGAATACAGCATATTGGTGCGGTCTCCCAGCGGTACATCGCTGCCCTGGCCGCAGCGGAGAGTATCCACCAGTTTGTTGACTGGTACGCTCTCCCCGGTAAGTGCGGATTCTTCCGCTTTAAGGGAGTGACCTTCCAGAATACGGCAATCTGCAGGTACAGCATCGCCGGCTTCCAGCACGACCACGTCTCCGATTACCAGATCCTCACTTTTCAGGAGTATCTGACGGCCGTCCCGCAGAACTTTAGAGGTGGCAGCCGTCATTTCCTTCAGGGCATCCATGGCAGATTCCGCTTTGCCTTCCTGTACAAGGCTGAGCACCGTGTTAAGCAGGACTACCGAGAGAATGACGATCACATCTGCAAATTCCCGGAAAGAAGGCTGACCGCCGGATTCAATAACCGTGACGATCGCCTGGATAGCGGCGGCGCCCAGAAGCATGAGGATCATGGGATCCATCAGGGAGGAGAAGAACTTCTTTACAAGACTGTCCCGCTTGGCTTCCTGAAGCTTGTTTTTGCCGTTCCGGGTCAAACGTTCTTCGGCTTCGGCGGTGGTGAGTCCTTGGGCACTGGAGTGCAGATCATTGAGTACCTGCTCGCTGGTTTCAAGATAGAATTTCATACCGATTTCCTTCATAA
>OIXH01004782.1_pt1 | contig 10734 bp, 9 predicted proteins | sample 1587741 | NCBI WGS metagenome assembly OIXH01 (sample SAMEA3888916, study PRJEB22519) | human gut metagenome | biome: human gut; feature: human-associated habitat; material: faeces | place: Denmark | collected 2011 | reverse complement strand
TACTGGAGGTTTTTCGTCACCTCGCCCCGCACACCGCTGGCGTAGGCATAGGGCAACATGGCCGGGGCGTTATAGTCCGTGGGCGTGTTGGGGTCGGCCAGCTTCCGCAGCGCCGCGTCGATAGCGCCTACACCGCTCAGAAGGTTGGCCGGAACAGACAGCAGCGTGCCGCCAATAGGCGACTTCTCGCCCTCATTCCGCGCCATCTCCTGCACTTTGGCGTACCGCTCCGCGTTCTTCTCCCGCTTGGGGATATTTCGATAGTAATTCACAAGCTGCGAAAGCTCATCCTCCGTAAAGCCGGACGCCAGCAGTGCCTCCCGCGCAGCCTGTTTCCGCGCGGCATCGACATGCGCAGCAGCTGCGGGAACGCCTGTTGTGTCTGTCAGCACCTCCAGCGCGGCGGTCTGATCCTCCGTCAGATTGTCCAGCGCCTCGCGGCCCTTACTATCATACTGGATACTCTCGGCTTTGTTCAGGTCGGCCTTCATTGCGGCGTAAGTACGCTCTGCCTCCGACTTTTGGGGATTGTAAGCGCCAAAAGCGTGGATATTATACGGTTCTTTGCTCTCCTGTGCCTTTTTTCCAGCCTGTTCCACCTCTGCGCGGTAATCGTCCAGATCAAGCCCCGCCAGCCGCCGGTACTCCTGGAGATACGCCTCCTGCTGGGCCTTTTCGTCTGCCAGTTCCTTTTCGGATTTCTGCCGTCCTCTGGCAAAAGAGAACCCGCCCAGAAATGTCCCGCCGGGAGACATGACCCGCCGCCCCGTCTTTTTTGGTGTCTCTGTGGACGGGGCGGCGGGGGTGGAAACCGTCCGCGCTGCCCTGTTCCTTGCGTCGATCTCGGCTCTGTCCGGCGACGTGGCATACTGCACATATGCCTCGTTCAAGCCGTCCGAGCCGTTTTTCTCGATATGCTCCTCCAGAATGGATTTTTTCTTATTCTTTTGCAGCGCCTTGTATTCATCCATCATAGACATGGGCGTTTCCTCCTTACTTACTCAGCGCTTTCCGGATATCTGCCTGAACGGTATCCTTGGTAACGTCAACACCGCGGCTCCTCAAAACAGCCTCTACCTGCGCTTTTGACATGCCGGAAGCAAACGCATCCATCAACTCGCCGAAGTTATAGCTTCCCGAAGTGGTATTGCTGCTCTTTCCGCTGCTCTTGCCGCCGCCGGAACTCCCTCCGCCGCTGCTCTTTGCCGCCGCAGCCGCCTGCGCCTGTGCCTGCTGCCATGCAAATTGCTCACGGGAAAGGGCCATCTGCTCGTTGAACTGCCGGACGGATTCCTCATACTGTCTGCGCCACTGCTCGTCCGCAATGCCGTTGCGGTAGTCGGTGTAGGCGAAGTCTCTGGCGTCGCCCCACATACCATAATCCAGATTCCGTTCCGAATCATACCGGCCCGACAGGAAATTCCGCTCCGTCTGCCAGTCGCCGACTTTATCCCGATACTGGCCGTATTCCTGCTGGTACTGATCCGCCAGCAGGCTGTACTGGGTCTTGAGGTCGTCGCCCTCCATCTGATACCGGCTCAGTGCCAGCTGATAAAGCTCCGGCACCACATCGTTCAGGTTTTGCAAATAGGCGTCGTACTGCTGCTGGCCCACCGCCTGCCCGTAGGTGCTGCCGTAGCCGCCGGTCAGCGCCGCCGCCTGGCCCATGGTGTCCTGCATGGCCTGCTTGCCCTGCTGCACATACTTGTCCTTGTACTGCTGGTAAAGCGCGTCGCCGTTCAGATCATAGCTGAACTTCTTCCGCTTTCTGATGGCGTCCAGCGCCTCCTGCATCTGCTGGCCATACTGTCCGCCTGTCCAGTCTCCCGGCTTCTGGCTCTCCAGCTGCGCAAGCCGCTCCGCCAGCTTCTTGACCCGGTCGCTCTCCTGATAATCTTTATAAGAAAATGCCATACTGTCGTTTCCTCCTTATGTTGTCTCCGGCCCTGCGATACGTTTCCACATGTGTACCACCAGATACGGCGGCATGTTGTTGTGGCTCCCTCCGCCGCCCGCCGCGCTGATGCTCAGGCTGTGGCTGTGGCTGCCGTCTGTGCTGGTGTAGAAGGTGTAGTGGCTGTCGGACGCGCCCTTGCCCTCTGCCGTCTGGCTGTTGCCGCCGCTCTGGTTTCCGGAAAAGCTGTGGCTATGTTCACCGCCGGACTCGATGCTGCCGCCGTGGGTGTGGCTGGGCATCTGGCTGGCGGTCAGTATCACGGAAGCTTCGCCACCTGTGGCTCCCACTGCGTACAGGCCTTCGCTGCTGGCCAGCAGGAATTTTCCCGCGATCCGCTCCCAGTACGTCCCCGGAAACAGCGTCTCCGGGTTCGCGTTCTCCGTCACGGACATGTAGATACTGCCCACCGGATAGATGGCGTCAATGGTCAGCACACTGGGCAGCAGCGGCGTCACCACGCTCTTGATGATGTCCGCCAGCGCCTTGTCGCCCACTTTCAGCGCCCCGGCGATGCTCACATCCCCGGCAAACTCCGCGTCCCACTCGCAGTGCAGGCAGTCCGTCTGCGCGTAGCTGCCGAAGGACGCGCCCTTGCCGCCACTTTTCAGGTGGAATGTCACCGACTTGGTGGGCACCGCCCTGGTATACGTGACGCTGTTGCCCACCTTGTCCGTGGCCGTCAGGCGCACCGTGTAGCTCTGCATGGTGGAGATGTCGGCGCTCCCCGTCACCATGCCCGTCACGCCGCTTTGCAGCGCCACCTCCGCGCCGTAGTCTGCCGCGTCCAGCGCCTTATAGGCCGCCGTCAGCGTCACGGTGTTCTCCCCGTTCAGCCCGGTGCAGCCCGCCGTGGCCCTGGCCGCAATATGTACGCCGTCATCCGCCGCCAGCAGCGCGTCGTCGCAGCGGTAGACGCTGGCCTCCGTGATGGTAGGCGGCGCATAGGCCAGCGCCTCCACCTCCACCGTCTCCGTGGTGGTGTTGCCCCGGCTGTCCGTCACCATGCACCGCACCGTGGCCGCCGTGCCGGTCAGCGCCTTTGTGGTAGCGGTGTTGTCCACCGCCGCCACTGTCTCCCCGTCGTACTGCACCGAGAAGCCCACAATGGTGGCATTGAAGTTCCCGCTGGCCTTGCTGGGGTCAAAGGTGATCTTCACCTTGGAATACCCCACCACCCAGGCGTTGATGCCGGGAATCAGGCTGTTGTCCCGCTCTGCGCTGATCCACCCATCCGTCACCGTGGGGGCCGCCCCATCCGGAGGATACAGCGTCAGCCGCGCCGTGGCCGTTCCCTTGTTGGTGCTGCCGTAGTAGGTGATGCAGGTGATGGTGCAGGCCGCGCCGCTGGTGGTCACCTTGTCGATCAGGCTGGTGGGCGGCGTCCACTCGCAGCTGGCCCCCACCCCGGTGGCGATGGTGCCGGTCTCCCCGCCCACCGTGTACGTCACCTTGTGGGTATAGCGGCTGTCGCCCCGGTTGGTGTAGATGGTCACCTTCTCCCCCAGCTTCGCCCCGTTCTTGCTCAGTGTCGGGGTAGACGCTCCCGCCGTAGGCCCTGTGGTGCCGCCTCCGCCGCTACTACCGCTGGAATAGGAACCGATGCTGGTGGTATACGTCAGCGTCTTGCCGCCGCGGGGCGCGTTGGTGCCCAGGGTAATGGAAATGCTGACGCTGCTGGCGGTGGTACTGCCGGCCACATAGAAACTGGCGCTGTACGCGCCGCTGTTCCAGCGATCCGGCGAATTCTCCTTCAGCCGCTTCTTCGTCCCGTTTACCGTCACGTCGATATAATAGCCGAAGTAACTGCCGCCGCTGCATCCGCCCAGTGACACCGTCACATAACCGGAATATGCCGTGCTGCCCGAACTTACGCGGTAGATGTTATCGGAGATGTTGACCGTAAGTGTCGGCCCGCTTCCCCAGCTGTAGCTGCTCATGAATTACCTCCTGTCCAACGGAACGAAAGCCCGTTGCCGTCGTCTATCACCCAGTTGGGAAACGTCACCGTCCCCGTGTGGATGCCTGTCACATACAGCGCATCGTTGGCGAAATACGCCACCTCGCCGCCGTTCACGTAGAAGGACAGCTTCTTCGTCGTCCAGATGCTCATGTTCTGGCTCCGGTCGATCTCCTCGTACTCCTTGCCGCCTACCGTCTCCTTCACGCCGGTCACCTGAATGTCCTGGCCGATGGCGATGCCGATAATGGGCGTCAGCCCCTCATAGCCCACCACGCCCTGGCGGATATAGCCATTGGTGGCAGCAATGAAGTTGTTCACGATCTCGCTGCGTGTGCTGATCTCCTGCTCCAGTCCCGCCGCTGTGGCCGTGATGGTGTTCTCCATGTTCTCCTGGAAGGTGCCGAAGTCCGAAATGGCCACATATTCGCTCCGCAGCGTCTGCTCCACCTTCTCGATGGTCTGGCGCACTTCGTTGGCGTTCTTGATGATGAGGGATTTCAAATCTGCCTGGGTCTGCTGCATCTCCTCCCGGGTGGCCCCGCCCAGGGCCGCCGCCGTCTCCTGGGAAAAATTCTCCGCCGTCAGGTTGTTCAGGCTGCTGTTCAGCGTGTCCACCAGCCGGTAGAGATACCGCCGCACGTCCTGCAGCTGCTGGGCCTTGTCCCCCTGCAGCATGGGTGGAGAGGGAATCACTACCATCCGACATCACTCCCCAGCTCCAGAATCTTGGCAATGGAGAACACCCGCACAACACCCTTGCCCTCCAGCCGCAGCTTCATGTGGTCGCACCGCCGGGGGATCACCGGCACCGTAAACGTCCCCGTCCCTCTCCGGCGCACCGTCCCGGCATGCTCCCACCTGCCGTCTGAATCATACTGGCAGTAGAGCCGCAGCTCTCCGCCGTTCTCAACCTGCAGCCGGATGTTGTACCGGCTCAGATACTTCTTGTCCGGGTACTCATACCCGATCACGCCGCTCTCCGCCATCCACTCCAGATCCGTCTCCGGCGTTCCCTGAGTCCCCAGCACACACATGAGCTTCTTCGTGTCCGCGTCGATGTAGTAGAGGTCGTCGTTCATGGCGGCAAAGCACATGGCGTGGGTGTTGTCCTCCCGGTGCCACATGCCCTTCCCCGCGTCGTAGCAGAACAGGTGCCATGCCCCGCCGCTGTCCTTCATGGACAGGTAGTACTTCCCGTTGAAGCTGCCGCCCACGGCCCCGGAATACCGCTCCTCGCCCAGTGCCGCCCCCATCGAGGTGGGGAAGCTCCCGTCATAGGCGCACACGTCCGTCCGGGACTTGTAGAACAGCACCTCGTTCACCACGCACAGGCTGCGGAAGCTGCCGCTCTGTACGCCCCGGCCCACCGTCTCCGTCACCTGGTGGGCGCCCACGGCGCTGATGGCCACCCGGTGGATCACATTCTCCTTGAAGAACGTAGGATAGCCCAGGTAGTTGGCGCACCCCGTCCACGCCCCATCTGAACCCACAGAAGCGGCCCAGGCGTCCGTGGAGATACCGGCGTATACCCGCCAGTTGCGGAAGTCGCCCAGCTTGCAGCAGTACAGCTCGTTCACGGCCTTGCCGTCCACCATGCCGTACTTGCAGCCCCAGATACGGTTCTGGGCCTCGCACACATAGTCCATGTCCGGCACCGCCCGCTTTACCGTCACGGTGCCCTCCGTCTGCTCATAGGTCAGGTCGATCAGGCCCACCACCACGATATAGTCCTCATCCTTGGCATAGATGATCTTCGTGCCGTTCAGCTCCTCAAATTGGGCCTGCACCACGTCGCTGTCGCCGCCATAGGCCGCGCCGCTGATCTCCACGCCGTCCCCCTCCTGGAAGGGCTTGCCGATGCCCACCGCCTGGATCTTGGTGTACACCGTCGCCACGCCGATCCACATCTCGCTGCTCTCGCTCCACATCATCAGGCTGTGGGGCGTCTGCGTGGTGTCGATCCAGTATTCGCCGCCCTTGGGCTCCTCCGGCTTGGTGGCGGACACCTTGCTCAGGGGGCTGCCGTCCGCGCCGCACAGAAGATACGTCACCGTGCCGCTGCTCTCGTAGCTCGCTTCCAGACTGCCGAAGTCCGTCAGGTCTTTTGTGTTCAGATACTTCTTATCCGGCCAGATCAGCAGGTACGCGCCCATGCTCACCAGCTGCTTTTCGCCCTCCGTCAGCGTCAGGCCCACAATCTCTGCCCCGTTGTAGTAGAGCTTCCCGCCGTCCGCCCACGCCATAGCGTCCTTGGCCAAAATCCCCTGGGGCGTCTCCATCTGCCGTACCACGCCGCGCCTTGCGCGGCTCTGCAGCAGCGGATAGCCGTCCGAGGACATATTCTTCATGTCATAAAAGGCATTGGCCGCAATGCTCCTGTTGTGGTCATAGCCTGCAAAGGTCGAGATCATCTCCCGGCTCTGCCCCTGTTCTGTCAGTGTGGGAAACTGCATTGCCGCCCCTCCTTACCAGTATTTCACGCTTGCGCCCACGCTCTCGTGGGTGCGGTTGTACCAGTTGCGATACTCCCCATACGCCGTCATAAACAGCGTGATGGAGTTGTTGTACTTGCCCAACTCCCCGTTCAGCCGATCCACCTGGGCCGCCAGATACAGGGGGTACATCCTGTCATAGGGTGTCGGCGCCGTCAGCTGGGCTTCCACGTCGTCCCCCAGCACAGGGATTTCCGCCGTCTCGCCGCCCCGGTAACACCGCACGATCTCCCTTGTCACCATAGCCTCCAGCTCGTTCAGCCAGCCGATCTTATCCTCCTGGGTGAACACATTGGGCTTCTCTCTGTCCAGCGCCTCCAGCGCCTGCATGATGGTCATGCCCCATCCCTCCTTTTGAAGAAAGGGGGCACACCTGCCCCCTTGTTTTCTCACATATCGCCGCCCTGCATGCTCCGGCGGATGGCCTCCTGCTGATAGCGGTATGCCTCCCGCTTCTGCTTTTCGCTCAGGCGCAGCACCTCTGCCACGCACTCCGGCACTTCCACTTCCTCACCCCTGCGGATCAGGAAGCTGCGGCCGTTCACGGCCACATACTGCTCCGTGTCGCCGTTTTCCAGCAGCGGCAGCAGCACCTTCACCATCTTCTCCTTCTTGGGCTTTTCCGCCTTCTTGGGAGGCTCCGGCGTGGTCTGAGGGGTGTCCTGCGCGGTCTGTGCAGTCTGGGCGGTGTTCAGGTTTTCATTATCCATGTCGTTATCCTTTCTTCTGCGGCGGGGGAGCGTATCCCCCGCCGCGCAGTATGTCAGTTGGCGTCCACGGTGCCGCTCCACTCAGCGGAAACGGATTCGATACGCACCATATTCTGCTCCAGCAGGATCTTGGCGGTGCGGATACCCTTCCAGCCCACGGTGGAGCGCTGGTTCAGGGGATCTTCACCGGCGCCGAGAGGCTTGACGATGGTCTGGAGGCCGCCGCCCGTCACCTCGGTCACACCGTAGGCATTCTTGCCCAGCACCAGCGTGGAGAACACGCCGTAGTAGGTGGCGGGATCACTGCCGCTGCCCGCGGACTTCTGGGGACAGTCGCTGTCCTTCCATACCTTGGCCTCGGTGGATTCCACGAAGCGCACACCGGCCACCTTGCCGATCTCGCCGGTAAACAGGTTCTCCGGCTGGGCATACTTGTGGGCGTCGATCCACTCAGGGTCACGCTGCAGGTCGTAGGCCACATAGGGATGGATGATCGCCACATAGTCGCCGTTGAAGGTAGGCACGTTGTTCTTCTTCAGGGTGGCAACGGCCTTCTGGATCATCTTCACGGTCAGCTGGCTGGTGGTGTTCATGTTCTTGCGCAGGGTCACGGCGGTCTCGGTGCCGCTGGCCACGGTGGGGCAGAACAGCACGTTGTTGCCGGCAGACAGCTGATTGCGCACCACGGTATCCATGGTCACGCCCGCCTGTGCGCCCAGCAGCTGGGTGGCCTCCACGATCACATTGTCAATGGCGGTCAGATCCAGCACGTCGGACACACGCACGAAGTAGCCGTACTGTGCCACGGTGGCGAACAGGCTGGTCACGTCCAGCGCACCGCCGCTGGGGGTCACACCTTCCGTCAGGGCGGTCAGCGCCTTGGGCAGCTGGTTGAACTTGCGGAACTCGATGGTCTTACCGCTGCCCTTGGGGATGTCGCGCTTCTGGCCGAACTGGCTATGCACCAGATTGGGGCCTGCCTCACGCAGCAGCACCTTGTCATAGAAGGTTTTCATTTCCGCCGACAGGTTGTTGCCGGTGGTGTTGGAGCCGGTGGTGTTGGTCACATCAGCAAACAGCTGCATGTCCAGCGCCATCATAAAAAAGTTTTTCACAGTATTCATAATTCTCCCTTCCGGAGAGGTCAGAAGCAGATCTTCTCGCCCCTCCTTGCACGTTGGATGAGATCATCCATATCCTTGTCGGAGAGCTTCGACACGTCGCTCTTCATGGTCACACCGGCGCCCGCACCGTTTTCCGTGGGGCGCTGGCCCTGTGCCTGAATCTTGGCTGCCAGCTTCCGCTCCGTCTCCTGAGCGGTGTACTGCATGGCTTGCGGGATCAGCTGGTCGTGGTACAGACCCCAATAAGCGCCCTCCACGCTGGCCCCGTTCATCAACGCATTGAAGAACTGCGGGTTCCCCAGCTCCTTCTCCAGATCCAGTCCCGGATACTTCTGCGCGATGGCCTGCGCCTCCTGCGACCATTTGGCGATGTTCTGCTCCATCCGCTGGCGGCTCTCCCGTTCGGCCAGCTGCTCCTTCAGCTGCTGGTTCTCCCGCTCCGTCTTGCGGATGGCTTTCACCTGATCCACGCTGATGCCCAGACGCTCCGCCTCCTCCTGATAGAAGGCGTTGTCCTCCTCGATGGCAGCAGACAGCGCCTTGATATCGGCAGCGTCCACGCCATAGCGCTGGGACAGCATCTGCATCACCGGCTGCATGGCGCGGAATTTCTCCGCGTCGGCGCTGGGGCCTTTCAGGCGCCGCGTCACCGTGTCCTGTACCCGCTTGGCATACACGTCCTTGAACTCGCCCTTGATGAGCGCGTCAAATTCCTTGCCAAGATCTCTTGCAGGCTCTGCCTGCTGCTGCGCCCCGGCGTCGGGTGCATTCTGTTCAGCCTGCTGGTTCTGACCAGCCGCCGCGCCCGTGGTGCCCGCTGCTGTGCCGCCGTCCCCCTCTGCGAACAGCTGGAGACCGAGCCAACGGTACATATTTTTCATGGTATCCTCCTGCCCGTAGGTGGGCGAAACCGTAATCTGCCCGTCAGGTGGGCGAATCCATCATTAAGGCTCACGCCTGAATGTCACATACTCCGGATAATGGTGACTGAGCAGCGCAAATCCCGTCGCCACCGTCCGCAGCGCCACAGCCGCCTCCCCCGCCGCGTTCTGCCGGGGACACAGCATCACCGTGGCGTCGCCCCTGTCCACGTCTGTCCGTGGCTTTTTGCGGAGCTTGCCCTGCTCATAGAGGTCAAGGGCCGTCTGCGCCGCCGTATAGCACAGGATGGTGGCCGCCGCACACACCACGTCATGCCCCACGTCGGCCTGTCCCGCGTGGCCGGTCATCCGCAGCACATAGGTGCCGCCGCACCGTGAAAATTCTACCCGCACCATGGCTTACACCGGCGCGGCACGGTCTGCCGCTTCCTTTCTGGCGTTGGCGGTCACGCTGCTCTCGCCGCCGCTGTTGCCGGTATCGGGAACGCTTCCCGGCATGGGCTGCTGCGTACCCTGCGCACCGCCCAGCAGCTGCATGGCGTAGTTGGTGCCCAGCTTCATATCCACCAGCTGGGCCATAGCCACCGCCTGCTGCTGTGCCATCATCAGACGCTGATACAGCGTCCCGTTGGTGCTGATTCGCTGCATGATCTGCTCCTTGCCGTCAAAGTCCATCATCTCCAGACACGCCAGTGCCTGGTCGGTCATTTGGGGATTGAAGAACCCCGCCCCGAAGAATTGCAGCGCCAGCTCATTCTGGGATAGCTTGCTGTAGGGGCTGGCCTTTTCTGCCGTGATCTCAATGTCGAACACCGGCAGCCGGTAGCCCATGTCCACGCCCATCTCCATGCCCTGATACACAGGCTTGATCCCGGCGTTGGTGTAGCTGACGAAATCCTCCCGACCGTTCTCGCCCAGAATACGGAACTGACGGGGCAGATCATAGAACTGGCGGATCAGCTCCACCACCAGCTCCACTACCTCACGGAAGGCACGGTAGGCCGCCTTGTTGCCGTCCCGGCTCAGCTTGCTGCCCGCCTCCTGCATAGCCGCAATGGCGCTGGCCGCCGTCACGCCGGAGGTAGAGCCGCCGGTGGACACGTCCCGGTTGCCGGTGGTCTCCTTCAGCTCGTCCACCTTTCTGTCCAGCACGTTCAGATAGATGCTGTTGAGCACCTTGCCCACCACCGGCAGGATGCTGTCCTGCCCCAGATTGCCGTTGGTATGCACGAAATCCTTCGTCATGTCGGCGTACTCCTGCTCGTTCACAGAGCCGTCGGAGCGGACGAAATACCGGGGCTTGGCATTGGACAGCATGTTCTGCATCACCGCCTGATCCCCGCGGTCGATGTACTCCTGGGCACCCTTGCCAATGTCAATATAGCCAAAGCCGCAGGGCGTCCCCTTCACACGGAACATGGGGTCGAACACGAAGGGATATTTCCCGTGGTCATACCAGCCCTCGCCGTTCTCGTTCTCCGTGGCGTACAGCACCGTTTCCCCCACGAATTTGCAGTAGTGCAGCACTGTCTTTTTGTCCTGCTTCTTCTTGTAATACCTTCTTTCTTGTGAACATTGAAAACTGCATATCCGGCGACTGATAACGTCAG
>OIXH01004780.1_pt1 | contig 10740 bp, 10 predicted proteins | sample 1587741 | NCBI WGS metagenome assembly OIXH01 (sample SAMEA3888916, study PRJEB22519) | human gut metagenome | biome: human gut; feature: human-associated habitat; material: faeces | place: Denmark | collected 2011 | reverse complement strand
CCTACTTTAACTTTATATTTCTGGTGATTACGATATTACTTTGTATCGTCGGTTCATTCCGGAATCTCACATTTCTTCCGATTATCATTGGAAATACGTTAGTCGGAATCGTGCAGGAAATCCGGGCCAAGGCGGTACTCGACAAGATGAGCCTTTTAAATGCACCGCATGCAGTAGTTGTGCGGGATGGCGGGCGAAAGAAGGTTGCATCGGAAGAACTGGTAAAAGACGACGTTGTACTTTTTACCGCAGGAAATCAGATTTGTGCGGATGCGAGAGTGCTTCGCGGCAGTGTGCAGGTCAACGAGGCACTTTTGACCGGTGAACAGGATGAAATCAGCAAGAAACCGGGGGATGCGCTGCTTTCCGGAAGTTTTATCGTGTCCGGGGAGTGTTATGCTGTGTTAGAAAAGGTCGGCGCAGAGTCTTATATCTCGAAGCTCGCAGCTGAGGCAAAGAGTCTCGACGGAAGTGAGCAGTCGGAAATGATACGTTCCATCAATAAGATTGTAAAATGGATGGGAATTATCGTGATTCCGATTGGTGTGATTTTATTTTACCAGGGATATTTTGTAAATCATGTGAGCTTCCGCGAGAGCATTGTGTCGATGGTGGCGGCGATTATCGGAATGATACCGGAGGGCTTATATCTGCTGACGACAGTAGCGTTAGCACTTGGAACGATACGGCTGGCACAAAAACAGGTTCTGCTTCACGATATGAAGAGCATTGAGACGCTGGCGCGGGTGGATGTTTTATGTGTGGATAAGACCGGAACCATCACGGAACCCGGAATGCAGCTAAACCGGATGGAAGCGCTTGCAGAGGCAGAAGCGGTTGCGGGCGGGGAGAATCCGTCCCTGTTTCTGGAAGAAAAATTAAAAGAATATGTGGCAACGTCAACTGACAACAATAGTACGATGGAAGCGCTGAAAGAATATTATTTTGATGGAGCCACACTGATACAGCCGAAAAAGCAGCCGGTTTCGATTTTTCCATTTTCTTCTGCGGTAAAATACGGTGCAATCACCTTTGAAGATGGCACATGGATTCTCGGTGCACCGGAATTTGTATTAAAAGATGGCATAATGGCGGTGCAAGAGCGGATAAAGCCGTACACGGAAAAGGGTTACCGTGTGCTCGTGTTTGCTTATCAGAAGGAGCCTCTTGCGGAGGGTGGTGCGCTGGCAGGGGAACTGACACCTGTCGGAATCGTGGTGCTTACCAATGCCATCCGTGAAAATGCAAAAAAAACATTCCAGTATTTTAAGGAACAGGACGTTGCAATCAAGGTCATTTCCGGGGATAATCCGAAGACGGTTTCCGAGGTTGCAAGAATGGCGGGAATAGAAAACGCAGATCAGTATATTGATGCCACTCTTTTGGATACCGAAGAGAAGGTGGCAGAGGCAGTAAAACAGTATACGGTGTTTGGACGCGTGACACCAAAGCAGAAGCAGATGCTTGTAAAGGCGTTACAGAACCAGGGACATACGGTGGCGATGACCGGCGATGGTGTCAATGATATTCTTGCGATGAAGGATGCGGACTGTAGTATTGCGATGGCATCTGGAAGCGAGGCGGCGACGCAGGCAGCACAGGTGGTGCTGTTGGACTCTGATTTTGAACATATGCCTAATGTAGTATTAGAGGGAAGGCGTGTTGTCAACAATGTGCAGCGTTCCGCGAGCCTTTTCCTCGTAAAAAATATTTTTTCATTGCTTCTTGCGGTGTTCTCGTCAATACTGTTTTTGACGTACCCATTAGAACCGTCCCAGATATCCTTAATCAGTATGTTTACGATTGGTATTCCGGGATTTTTGCTGGCGCTTGAGACGAACAAGAACCGGATAGAAGGGCATTTCTTAAAAAATGTCATGCTAAAGGCGCTCCCGGCGGGACTTACGGATGTGCTGATTGTGGGCTCCCTAACGGTCTGCGGCAAGGTATTTGGAATTGCAGAAAACGACATTGCAACGGCGGCAACCATGCTGCTTGCAGTGGTTGGTTTTATGATTCTTGAAAAAATCAGCCATCCGTTCAACAAATTCAAGGTGGCAGTTTATGCAGTCAATATTGCAGGTATTATTTTATGCGGCATCTTCCTTCCGGATTTGTTTGCGCTTACCGGAATGTCCGGGACAAGCATCCTGTTAATGATTGTGTTTGCATTTGCAGCAGAATCCTTATTCCGGAATCTTTCAATTCTTATCGAGAGTGGAAACAAAGCGCATTCGAGGAGGCAGGAAGCCGGAAAGAAGCCGCATAAATTTAAAAAATATAAAGAGAGGAGCAAAAGAGTATGAATGAAGTAAAGACACCGAAGAAACCACTGATATTCTATTATCTGATAGCGCTGGCATTGATTCTTGGCTTAAATTTTCTGTTCATGCCGTGGCTGATGCAGCGCACGGTTGAGGAAGTGGATTACGGCACCTTTATCAAGATGACCAACGACAAGGAAATCGGCAGGGTCGAGGTGCAGGACAATCAGATAGTGTTTACCGACAAGGATGAAAACAAGATTTATAAAACAGGAAGAATGGATGATCCGGAATTGGTCGACAGACTGTATGAATCCGGTGCAGAATTTGCCAGCGAGATTGTGGAGCAGACATCACCGTTTCTGACCTTTATTTTAAGCTGGGTATTGCCGATTGTCATTTTTATCGGAATTGGACAGTATATGACGAAAAAACTGATGGATCATGCGGGCGGTGGCAGCAGCTCCATGGCATTTGGTATGGGAAAGAGCAATGCGAAGGTCTATGTGAAATCATCCGATGGAATCAAGTTTGCGGATGTTGCCGGAGAGGATGAGGCAAAAGAAAATTTAAAAGAAATCGTAGATTATCTCCATACGCCGGAGAGGTACCGGGAAATCGGTGCATCCATGCCAAAGGGTATTCTTTTGGTGGGTCCTCCGGGAACCGGAAAAACGATGCTTGCCAAGGCGGTTGCCGGAGAAGCAGAAGTGCCGTTTTTCTCCATGTCCGGTTCTGAATTTGTGGAAATGTTTGTGGGAATGGGCGCATCGAAGGTGCGTGACCTGTTTCGGCAGGCGAAAGAAAAAGCGCCCTGTATTGTCTTTATTGACGAGATTGATGCCATCGGAAAGAAGCGTGACGGGCAGCTTGGCGGAAACGATGAGCGCGAGCAGACCTTAAATCAGCTGCTGACCGAGATGGACGGTTTTGAGGGAAATACGGGCGTTATCATTCTTGCAGCGACAAACCGTCCGGAATCCTTAGACCCGGCGCTTACGAGACCGGGACGATTTGACAGACGTGTGCCGGTAGAACTCCCGGATTTAAAGGGAAGAGAAGAAATCTTAAAAGTGCATGCAAAGAAGATTAAGATTGCAGACGATGTGGATTTTGCTCATATTGCGAGAATGGCATCGGGCGCTTCCGGCGCGGAGCTTGCCAATATTGTCAATGAGGCGGCACTGCGTGCAGTGCGGGATGGCAGAAGCTATGCGACGCAGGCGGACATGGAGGAGAGCATCGAGGTTGTCATCGCAGGCTATCAGAAGAAAAATGCGATTATGACGGACCGCGAAAAATGGACGGTTTCCTATCATGAAATCGGTCATGCGCTCGTGGCTGCGAAGCAGACAAACTCTGCTCCGGTACAGAAAATTACGATTATTCCGCGTACTTCCGGTGCGCTCGGCTATACGATGCAGGTGGAGGAAGGAAACCACTACCTGATGACAAAGACGGAAATTGAGAACAAGATTGCGACGTTTACCGGCGGACGGGCTGCCGAGGAGATTGTCTTTGGAGAGGTCACAACCGGTGCGTCTAACGATATCGAGCAGGCAACGAAGCTGGCACGCGCGATGATTACGCGCTATGGCATGAGCAGTGATTTTGACATGATGGCACTTGAGACGGTAAGCAACCAGTATCTTGGCGGGGATGCGTCCCTTGCCTGCTCCGCAGAGACGCAGACAGAGATTGACAGACAGGTCAATGCGCTGATTAAGAAACAGCACGAGAAGGCAGGACAGATTCTGCTTGAAAACCGGGAAAAACTCGAAGAGCTTGCAAAATTCCTCTACGAGAAAGAGACCATATGGAAATATTACAGAAGTAGAAGAGGGAGAGACGATGATACAATTTCAATGTGACTACGCAGAGGGTGCGCACGAAAAGGTGTTACAGAAGTTAGCGGAGACAAATTTAGAACAGACGGTGGGCTACGGGATGGACCCATACTGCGAGGCGGCAAGAGAGAAAATCAGAGAGCTTTGCCAGACACCGGAGGCAGATGTGCACTTTCTGGTGGGCGGAACGCAGACTAATACGACGGTGATTGCAGCGGCACTGCGTCCGTATGAGGGCGTAATTGCCGCAGACAGCGGTCACATTAATGTGCATGAGACCGGAGCAATCGAGGCGTGCGGACATAAGGTGCTTGCCCTTCCGTCGGAGGACGGCAAGATTACGGCGGAACAGGTGGAGACATATTATAAGCTTCACATAAATGATGACAGCAGCGAGCATATGGTAAAACCGGGAATGGTTTACATTTCCCAGCCGACAGAGCTTGGTACACTGTATACAAAAGCGGAACTGGAAGCGCTGTATACCGTATGCAGAAAAAATGAGCTGTTCCTTTTTGTGGACGGCGCAAGGCTTGGCTATGGATTGATGGCGGCGGACTGCGATATGAAGCTTCCGGAGCTTGCGGCAAACTGCGATGTGTTCTATATCGGCGGCACGAAGGTCGGCGCGTTATTTGGAGAAGCGGTGGTCATCAATCATCCGGCGTTAAAGAAGGATTTCCGCTATATGATAAAGCAAAAAGGCGGTATGCTCGCAAAAGGACGGCTGCTTGGAATCCAGTTTCTGGCGCTGCTTGAGGACAACCTGTATTTTGAGATTTCGGCACATGCCGACCGCCTGGCGGAAAAGCTGCGGGAGGCAATCCGCGCTGCGGGATTTCCATTTCTGGTGGAGAGCCACACGAACCAGGTCTTTGCAATTCTGCCGGATGAAGCACTTGAGAAGCTTGGCAGAGAGTATTGTTTTTCCTACCAGCAGCGCATGGATGATACCCACAGTGCGGTGCGTTTCTGCACTTCCTGGGCAACGACGGAGGAACAGGTAGCCAGACTTTGTGAGAGCATTGCAAATCTGGCGTCATAGATTTGGAAAAATAAAATGGTTGACAATGGCTGGAAACGGTGTTAATATCATACACAATTTATACCTCAAAAGAAAGGAGAACGAAAATGATGGCAGATTTCAGAATGAAACAGAATAAAGTCGTGAAACACGGTGGCATGGTTGGCATCGTTTTTGTCGTGCCGTTTATTTTGGGGGATAAATACAGACATCGGCTGAAGTCATAGAGCAATTGTAACCATTTTAACTGGAACAAGACTATGAAACGGTGTTTGTAGAAATACAGACACCGTTTTTTTCGTTAGTACTGCGATATCATAGAAGGATGTTCCACAAAATTTTGAGGAGGAAGTGAAAATGATTCTGGAAGAATTTGATGCGAACCAGACGGCGGTCATCAATCCGACGATGATCGTGCCAAGGATTGAGGGAATGCCCAAAGTGGCAGTAACCTGTTATTCCCATGTGACGTTTGAACGTCTTGTGGCGGAGACGAAAGCAGAGAAAATCGCAGAGACAAGTGATGCAAACATGAAAATTCCGGTATACGAAACGGTTTATCAGGGCACGAAGGTGGCACTTTTTATGAGCACGGTGGGGGCAGCCGCAAGCGCGGCGGTTCTGGAAGATTTGTATGCAATGGGAGTAGAAAAAATTATCGTGTTTGGCACCTGCGGCGTGCTTGACAGCTCCATTGAAAACTGTGCCGTCATCATACCGGATGCGGCTGTGCGGGATGAGGGCACGAGCTTCCACTACGCTATGTCTTCGGATGAGATTGCCGTAAATCAGAAGTATCTGGAAGATTTTAAGGCGCTTTTGGAAGAACTCCACTGTGAATATACGGTCGGAAAAGTGTGGACAACGGATGGAATCTACCGGGAGACAAAGGAAAAGGTGGCGCGCAGGAAGGCGGCTGGCTGCATCTGTGTGGATATGGAATGTTCCGCCAATACAGCCGTTTCCAATTTCCGAGGAAAAGAGTTATTCCAGTTTTTCTATGCGGCAGACAATCTGGATGCAGAGGAATGGGACAAAAGAGGACTCGGGAATCACGAAAATCTGCTGGAAAAAGACAAGATTGCAATGCTTGCGCTGGAATTTGCAGTGCGGATTGAAAAAGAGGAGAATAGTATGGATGAATTAGTTTTAGTCGAGCCGGAGATTGGCTGGGAAGAAGAGATTAGTGCAGTAAAACAGGAGATTTCTGCATCAACGGATGCGGATAAGTTTGCAGGCTGTGGTGGATTAAATCATGCGGAATCCGTGGAGGCGTGGATATCAAAGATTCGCCCGTATGAATCGGAAGCAACCTGTCCACCGGGGAAGGTTCCATCTACTATCAGGCTTGCAGTGCGAAAGAGGGATAAAAAGGTGGTTGGAATCATTGATTTGAGACACAACTTAAACAACCCGGTTCTTAGTCTCTGGGGCGGACATATCGGCTACTCCGTAAGACCGAGTGAGAGACGCAAGGGCTATGCAAAAGAGATGCTCCGGTTGATGCTTGAAGAGGCGAGAAAACGCGGACTTGAAAAAGTGATGATTAGCTGTTCTACAGAAAATGAGGCAAGTGAGCGGACGATTCTTGCAAATGGCGGCGTCTATGAGAAAACAGTGTCCGTAGAGGACGAACAGATAAAGCGGTATTGGATTACATTATAAAGGGGGAAGAAAAATGATTTATCCTGAAAAAAGTCTGACAAGACAAAATGGTACATTGACACTCCGCAGTGCAAGGAAAGAGGATGCTGCTGACCTGCTTACCTATTTAAAGCAGACTGCGGCAGAGACCCCGTATTTGCTTCGCGAGCCGGAAGAGGTTGCGATTACCTTAGAGCAGGAGGAGGCATTTCTGGAACGAAATGAGAAGGAGCCGGGAAGTCTGATGCTGATTGCATTTGTAGACGGCCACCACGCCGGAAACTGTTCTGTAAAGCCGCTTGGCGACAGGCTGCGCTACAGACATCGGTGCAGCATTTCAATTGCACTGTATCTGAAATATTGTGGAATGGGCATCGGCGAGACAATGTTAAGGGAAGTGCTTGCCGCAGCAAAAGAGATGGGATATGAGCAGGCGGAGCTTGAGGTTGTAGCCTCTAACCGCAGGGCAAAGGCGCTGTATGAAAAACTTGGGTTTGTGTCCTACGGCAGATTCCCGGACAATATGAAATATAAGGACGGGACCTATGAGGACTGTGAATGGATGATGAGGAAATTGTAAAAAGTGCACAAAAAATAAAGCGAAATGAACAGCAGATGAGCCCTACCGCACATTCATCGCCTTATAGTTTTCACCCCACTTCCACATCGCATCGAGTATCGGTTTTAGGCTGTAACCTAAATCTGTGAGCGTATATTCCACACGGGGCGGAACCTCCGCATAAACAGTGCGGGTTAAGAGTCCGCTTTCTTCCATCTGCCTGAGCTGGGCGGTGAGGACTTTCTGGGAGACATGACCGATTGACTTGCGCAGTTCGCCAAAGCGTTTTGTGCCGGGCATTAAGTCGCGTAGAATCAGAACCTTCCATTTATCGCTGATAAGAGTCAGCGTTGTCTCCACCGGACAGGCGGGCAGTTCTTTGATGGATTGTGGCGAAAGTTTTGCTTCTGATGCTGCCATAAGGGGCGCTCCTTCCTAATAGTTTCCAAAAGGTAACTATAGCACTTTTTTGTGCTTACTTTACGAAAATTCTTTACGGCGTTATTGTAATACCAGAGAGAGGAAAAAGCAACCTTTCCAAAGAAAAAATTCTGGAGGTATTTATAATGAACAAAGTGATTGATTTTTTAAAGGAAAACCCGGTACAGTATCTTACAACAGTAGGACGTGACGGAAAGGCAAAGTGCCGCCCGTTTATGTTTGCCGGAGAGATGGATGGAAAATTGTGGTTCTGCACCAACAACACCAAGGATGTATACAAGGATATGCAGGAAAATCCGGAGATTGAGATTTCAGTGTCAAGTCCTTCCTACGCATGGATTCGTCTGCATGGAACAGCAGTATTTGAGAACAATATGGCAGCAAAAGAAATGTGCATTGCAAATCCGATTGTAAAGGGACAGTATCAGACCGCTGACAACCCGATTTTTGAGGTATTTTATCTGGATAATGTGCACGGAGTGATTGCTGATTTTTCCGGGAACCCGCCATATGAGTTCTAAGGGGTATTTAAAACGGCTGGTGGAGGATATCCATTCCGCCACCGTTGCCACGATTGGCGCGGACGGGCACCCGCAGACCCGGGTCATTGATATGATGCTGTGGGATGAACAGGGCGTTTACTTTCTGACGGCAAAGGGAAAGGCATTTTACCGTCAGCTGATGGAACAGAGGTATATTGCCCTGTCTGCCACGAAGGATAAAATTTCCATTTCCCTGCGCGGGAAGATAAAAAACATTGGAAATGAAAAATTAGATGAGATTTTTGAAAAAAATTCCTATATGAAGGCAATTTATCCGGGGGAAACCCGCAGTGCACTTGAGGTGTTCTGTCTGTATGAGGCGGAAGGCGAATATTTTGATATCAGCGACCCGTCCCATGTCACGCGGGACAGTTTTACCGTAGGGGCTGTGGCGGCAGTACCTTCCGGTTATTATGTGGGAGATGGCTGTATTGGATGTAAGATGTGTTACTCGGTCTGCCCGCAGAAGTGTATTGATATTATGAAAAAACCGGTTGTCATTGACCAGAAACGCTGCCTGCACTGCGGACGCTGTGCGGAAAGCTGCCCAAAACAGGTGATTGAGAACAGAATCTAAAGTGGTGTCAGTTCGCCGGGGAGGAGAAAAAATGACGCATGAGATGCAGCGAAAATTTTTGATAGAAGAATTGTTAAAAGAGGAAGCAGAGTACCGGGATGTGCAGATTCCTGCGGATGTCGTGGAGCAGAAAAAACTCCTGCGGAGTCTCATGAATGTCAGGCCGCCCAGGGCGATATCGGAGCAGTTTTTAAAAATTCAGGATGCGTATCTGAAGGAAGAACAGACTGCGATTGTAGATGAAGACGAGCTTTTCCCATCACCGCTCGATGAGAGGCTGTATCTTTGGCAGGGAGATATTACGACGTTAAAGGTGGATGCGATTGTCAACGCTGCCAACAGCGGAATGTGTGGCTGTTTTCACCCGTTACATTCGTGTGTGGACAACATCATTCACAGCCGAAGCGGAATCGAACTGCGGCTTTACTGTGCGAAGCTGATGCAAAAACAAGGGCACGAGGAGCCGACCGGACAGGCAAAAATAACGCCGGCGTTTAATCTGCCAAGCAGCTATGTCCTGCATACCGTCGGACCGATTATCTATGGAAGGGTGCGAAAGGAGGACGAGGAGCTTTTAGCGTCCTGCTATCGCTCCTGTCTTTCACTTGCCGCAGAGCAGGGGCTTTCCAGCGTTGCTTTTTGTTGTATTTCAACAGGAGAGTTCCGCTTCCCAAACGAAAGAGCGGCGAAAATTGCAATCCGTACCGTTCGGGAGTTTTTGCAGAAAGAAACAAGTATAAAGAAGGTGATATTTAATGTTTTCAAAGATTTGGACAGAGAAATCTACGAGAGACTACTCGGGACAGATAGAAAGAATCCGCAGCGCGCTTGAGGAGGCGGATGCCATCATCATTGGAGCTGGCGCCGGAATGTCGGCATCTGCGGGCTTTTCCTACAGTGGAGAGCGGTTTTGGAAGTATTTTTATGATTATGGACAAAAATATGGGTTTCATGATATGTATTCCGGTGGATTTTATCCGTTTGAGACTTTGGAAGAGTTCTGGGCTTACTGGAGCCGATACATTTATATCAACCGTTATATGGATGCGCCAAAGTCAGTCTATGAAAGGCTGTTTGAGCTGATAAAAGAAAAGGATTATTTTGCAATTACGACAAACGTGGACCACTGTTTTCAAAAGGCTGGATTTGATAAGCACCGCCTGTTTTACACGCAGGGAGACTACGGGCTGTTTCAGTGCAGCAGACCGTGTCATGAGAGTACTTATGATAATGAAAACATGGTAAAAGAAATGTTAAAGGCGCAAGGCTATGAGATTGGTGCGGATGGCGCCCTTTGTATGCCGGAGGGACGGGCACCAAAGATGGCAGTTCCATCGGAACTTGTTCCGCGCTGCCCGAAATGCGGGGAACCGATGAGCATGAACCTTCGCGCGGACAATACGTTTGTGGAGGACGAGGGCTGGCATGATGCGGCGGAGCGGTATTCCGAATTCTTCCGCAGACATGACGGGATGCGGATTTTGTATCTGGAATTGGGCATCGGCGCGAACACGCCTGTGATTATAAAATATCCGTTCTGGCAGATGACAGCCCACAATCCAAATGCGATTTATGCCTGCTTAAACAACGGAGAAGCTGCCTGCCCCAGAGAGATTGAAAAGCAGTCTATTTGTATCAATCGTGATGTTGGCACAGTTTTGGAAGAACTGCTTGTACAGGAGGTGGCATAGAAATGAGCCGATTGGAGCAATTACTGGAACTGAATCAAATGCTGCTTTCTGAACAGCCGCAGTATCGGGAACAGGCAGCAGATTTTCCGCTGGAACTGCAAGCACAATGGCGTTTGTTTCGTTCTCTTGTGAATGTACGAGAGCCGAAACC
>OIXH01004768.1_pt1 | contig 10756 bp, 6 predicted proteins | sample 1587741 | NCBI WGS metagenome assembly OIXH01 (sample SAMEA3888916, study PRJEB22519) | human gut metagenome | biome: human gut; feature: human-associated habitat; material: faeces | place: Denmark | collected 2011 | reverse complement strand
GCAAAATCATTGAAGTGATTGAGCAGAATATTGTCGAGAAAAACCGCGGAGTGCCGGAAGAACTGGTGCGTCTGGTAGAAAAGAACATTCTGCTGCAGGTAATGGACCAGTTGTGGAAAGAACATATCGCCACGCTGGATTACATGCGCCACACCATCGTTTTGCGCGCCTACGGACAGAAGGATCCGCTGAACGAATACAAGAAGGAAGCTTTCAACATGTTTTCCGACATGCTTGACCTGTTGCGGGAAAAAGTTACTTTCCTGACCTGCCGTGCGCAGATTCAGAACAGCAGCGAAGAAGACCTGCGGCTGAGGGAAAGCAATACCCGTATGCAGGCAATTCACGAAAGTCCCGAAAGTCTGGTCGGCGGAAATGCGGGGGCGCCGGCGGAAGAGAAAGAAAAGGCGGTTCCTTTCCAGTATGCGAAGACGACGGTTGACCCGAACGATCCCGCAACCTGGGGCAAGGTTTCGCGCAATGATCCGTGTCCCTGCGGCAGCGGCAAAAAATACAAAAAATGCTGCCGCGACAAGGATCTCGCCGCCGAACGCGGCCAGAACGCGAATTAAGCCCATGTTTCACACCATTCACCACGGAACACTTGAATATCTGACCGCCGACGCGCTTTCCGGGAGCGTGCACTGCTTCTCCACGCGCTTCGGCGGCGTGAGCGAGGGGGCGCTGTCCTCCCTCAATCTCGGCACGCACCGGGGAGACAGGCCGGAAAACGTGCGGGAGAATTACCGCATTCTCGGCACCGCCGTTGGCTTTTCGCCGGAGGAAACGATCTTTACCCGGCAGGAGCATACCGATCTTCTGCTGCGCGTCGGCAAGCAGGACTGCGGCACAGGGCTGGAGCGGGAGCAGACCGCCGTCTGCGACGGGCTTCTGACCGACGAACCCGGCGCGGCGCTCGTCTGCTTCGGCGCGGACTGCACGACGCTGCTGCTGTTTGACCCCGTGCGGCAGGCCATCGCCGCCGTCCACGCCGGGTGGCGCGGAACGGCGCAGGGCATCGCGTACAAGGCCGTTTTGCGCATGCAGGCGGAATTCGGCTGCGCGCCGGAGCACATTCATGCGGCCATCGGCCCGTGCATCGGCCGCTGCTGCTTTGAGGTCGGGCCGGAGGTGCCGGAGGCCATGCGGCGATCGCTCGGCCCGGACGCGGAAGCGGCAATTGAACTGCACGGCGAAAAGGCGCACGTCGATCTGAAGCGCCTGAACCGCATCTGGCTGGAAAGAGCGGGCGTGCAGGTGATCGACATCTGCCCGGACTGCACCAAATGCCAGCCGGAGCGCTTCTGGTCGCATCGCGTGACCGGCGGGAACCGCGGGTCGCAGGCCGCCATCATCCGTCTGAAGGGAGGCGCACCGGCATGAAACGAAAGCTTTTGATGCTCACAGCGCTTGCGCTGTGTCTGGCCCTTCTTTGCGGCTGCACGACGATCGCGACGAGCGAATGGATGCAGAATCTTTTCCCCGTCGGCGACGAGGCCGTCGCCGCCCAGCAGACCGGCTCGGTCAACGGCTCGGAGGATAAGCAGGAGGTCAAGCAGGTCGTCACCGAGACGTATACGGCGCTTGAGTCCTTCGGCCTGGCCTACCAGCCGGATTACGGCCTGCAGCCCTATAACTGCCAGAGCCTCAACAACCGCATCATCTTTTCCTTCCTCTACGAGCCGCTGTTCGCCGTGACAAGCAGCTACGAGGCAGAACCGATTCTCGCCGAGAGCTATTTTGTCACTGACGACGGACGCACGACCACGGTGAAGCTCCGCTCCGGCGTGACCTTCCACGACGGCAGCGCCCTTACCGCGGCGGACGCGGCATATTCCATCGAATCCGCCGCAGGCTCGGAATATTACGGTTCGCGCCTGCGCTTCATCACTTCCGCCGAGGCGCAGGACGATCTGACGCTCGTGCTCTCGACGAGCGAGGCATATGAGTGCCTGCCGCTGCTGCTGGATATCCCCATCATCAAGTCCGGCACGAAGGACGAGGTCAGCCCGCCGGGCACAGGCCCGTATGAATTTGCCGGGACGAAGCTCACGCGCTGTGAAAACTGGTGGCGCGATACCGCGCCGCTGGTCGATTTTGACGAGATCGCGCTGACCGTCTCGTCCACTGCCGCCGACGTGCGTGATAATTTTGAGTATCAGAAGGTCAACATGGTCCTGACGGACCCGAACTCCTCCGCGTTCGCAGGCTTCCACAACGACTACGAGCTGTGGAACGAGGAGACGACCATCATGCAGTACATCGGCTACAACATGAACTCGCCCGTCTTCTCCAACTACGGCCTGCGCGGCGCGATCACCTTCGCCATCGACCGCGAGCAGCTGGTCGAGCAGACGCTGGGCGGCTTTGCCGTCGCGTCGACGCTGCCGTGCTCACCCAATTCCCGGTATTACGACGTGAAGCTGGCCAACAGCTTCGCCTATGACACCGGCTCGTACTACGACCAGCTGGCCAGCGCCTCCGTCGAGGACGCGACCGGCGACGGCATCCTCGACCTCTACGTCCCCTCCAAGGGCTATTCCGTCCCGGTCGAGGGCACGATGCTCGTCTGCTCGTCGAGCTACATCCGCGTACAGGCGGCAAACGAGGCCGCGAAAATGCTCAATTCTCTGGGCTTCAACATCACGGTCAAGTCCATGGAGTATACCGAGTACAAGCAGGCGCTTTTACAGGGGAATTTCGACCTGTACTACGGCGAGGTGCGCCTGTCTCCGAACTTTGACCTCTCGCCGTTCTTCGGTGCGACCGGCACGCTCAACTATGGCGACCTGTCCGACAGCACGATGATGAACCTGTGCAGCATGGCCCTCGTCAACAGCGGCAACACGTATAATCTCTACAAGCGCGTGTGCGAACGCGGATACATCACGCCTATCCTGTTCAAAAGCTATGCGCTCTACACCACGCGCGGCGCCGTAACAGAGCCGACACGCTACCTCGACTGGTTCCTGCCGTATACGGTGCAGACGGAAGAATAATGAAAAAACGCGGGAGGATACGCCCATGAAACGAATCCTGATGATCGGCACCGGGGGAACGATCGCGTCCGGGAAGACGGCGGAGGGCCTTATGCCGGAGCTGACGAGCGAGCAGCTTTTGTCCTTCGTCCCGGCGGTATCGGCGCTTTGCCGGGCGGAATGCTTACAGCTTCTGTCGCTGGACAGCACGAATCTGGCCCCATCGCACTGGCTGCTGATCGCGAAGGCCATCCGGGAGCGGTATGACCGCTATGACGGCTTCGTCATCAGCCACGGCACGGACACCATGGCCTATACCGCGGCGGCCCTGAGCTATCTGATCCAGGACGCGGCCAAGCCGATCATCCTGACGGGTGCGCAGAAGCCCATCAGCTTCGACTCGACCGATTCCAAGGTCAACCTGACCGACGCGTTCCTCTGCGCGTGCAGCGACACGCTGCACGGCGTGATGATCGTCTTCAACGGCAAGGTCATCCAGGGCACGCGCGCGTGCAAGACGCGCTCAAAGAGCTACGAGGCCTTTTCCAGCATCAATTATCCGTATCTGGCCGTGCTGCAGGACGGGTGCATCCTGCAGTATATCGAAAACGCCTGCCGGCCGGAGCCGGTCTTCTATGACCGGCTGGATGACCGCGTGGCGCTGCTGAAGCTCATCCCCGGCACGCGGGCGGAGCTGGCCAGCTGGATGCTGGCGCACAACGACGCGCTGATTTTGGAGAGCTTCGGCGTCGGCGGGATCCCGTCGTATGACGGGAATGACTTCCTGTCCGTGCTGGAGGAGGGCATTCAGGGCGGCAAGACCGTCGTTCTGACCACGCAGGTGCAGAACGAGGGCAGCAACGTCGGCGTTTATCAGGTCGGGCACAAGATCCGCGAATGCCCGCAGGTGCTTGAGGCGTTCGACATGACGCTCTCCCGGCTCGGCCTGCGGTATCTGGATCTGTACCTGATCCACTGGCCGAACCCCATCCAGTACCGCACGACATGGCAGGAGGCCACCATCGGCACCTGGAAGGCATTTGAGGAGCTCTATAAGGCCGGGCGCATCCGCGCCATCGGCGTGAGCAACTTCATGCCGCACCATATTGAGCTTTTGAAGGCGCACTGCGAAATTCTCCCCATGGTCAACCAGCTCCGCCTCTGCCCCGGCGTGACGCAGCCGGAGGTCGTGGCGTACTGCAAAAAGAACAACATTCTCGTCGAGGCCTACAGCCCGTTCGGCACCGGCGCGATCTTCAAGGTGCCGCAGATGCAGCAGCTTGCGCAGAAGTACGGCCGGAGCGTCGGCCAGATCTGCCTGCGCTGGAGCATGCAGATGGGCTGGCTGCCGCTGCCGAAGTCCGCGAACCCGGACCGCGTGAAGGAAAACCTGAACGTGTTCGACTTCGAGCTGGAGCCGGAGGACGTGGATCTGATCGCGAACCTCAAGGGCGTCTGCGGCGAGGCTCCCGTGCCCGACGAGATCCATTTCTGATATGAGGATAACCAACAAAGAACAGCTGGCCGCGCACGGCAACCGCGAAGGGCGAAAAATCGTCGCGGAGCTGCTGGACGCGGGACTGGACGCGCTCGACCCGTATGTGCGGGTGAAGCAGCTTGTCCATGTGGAGAATGGGAAGATCGTTCTGCATACGGACGGCTTCGAGATGAAGGGCGACCCGCACGCGGGGCCGCTGGAATTTGATCTGAAGGACTATGACCGCGTGTATGTCATCGGCGCGGCCAAGGGCGTGCAGCGCGCGGCGCTGGCGATGGAGGAAGCGCTGGGCGATGTGCTGACCGGCGGCCATGTCATCGCCAAGCACGGCGAGGCCATCATCTGCAAAAAGATCGGCGTTACGCTGGCGGGCCATCCTGTGCCGGACGAGGCCTGCGTCGAGGGCTGCGAGAAAATCGAAGCGCTGGCGCGGGATATCACCAGCCGCGATCTGGTCTTCACCATCACGGGAAGCGGCTGCGGCTCGCTGATGACCTATCCGGCGGACGATATCACGATCGACGAGATCGCGCGCTTTACCCACATGATGCAGATCGAAAAGGGCGTGCCGACCAGCGATCTGAACCCCATCCGCACGCACATCGACCGCTTCAAGGGCGGCCGGCTTTCCCGGCTGTTTCGGCCCGCGACGCTTGTCCATATGACGACGGCAGATCCCTCGAAGCAGAATACGCCCGTGACGCGCACGACGTATTTTGAGATGCTGGAGCACAACACCTTCTTCCCCCCGCTCTCGACCGGTACGACCTACGCGGACTGCATCGCGATCCTGCAAAAGTGGAACGCGTGGGACAAGACCCCCGTCTCCATCCAGAACCGGCTGCTGCGCGGCACGCCGGAGACGGAGAACATGAGTGTAGAAGAGTATGAAAGCCTCGGCGCACGGTTCTTCGGCCTCATCTTCAAGGACGCGACGGTCTATCCCGCCGTGCGGAAAAAGGCGGCGGAGCTTGGTCTGCCCTGCGTCATGCTCTCGGAATATCAGCAGGCGGAGGCGAAGGAGGCGGGACTGGTCGACGCGGCGATGGCCCTTTGCGCAGAGCGCATGGCAGAGCCGTTCCGCGCGCCCATCGTGCTTTTGTCCTCCGGCGAGAACGTGGTGACGGTCGGCGCGGAGAGCGGCGTCGGCGGGCGCAATCAGGAATACTGCACGGCGGCGGCGCTGACGATCGCGGGCAGCCGGAAGATCGTCTTCGGCGCGGTCGACACCGACGGCACGGACGGCCCCGGCGGCTTCCGGTACCCCGGCGCGCCGGACTGCCTCGCCGGTGCGATCACAGACGGTGAAACAGCACAGGCCGCGAAGCAGGCCGGGATCGATCTGGAGGACGCGCTGCGCACGCACGGCACGTCGGAGCCGCTCTGGCGGCTCGGCTGCGGCGTGGCGGCAGCGGCAAACGTCTCCGCGCTCGATCTGCGCGTGATTTTGATCCAGGAATAAAAGAAATACAGAAGGAGTGACAGAAAAATGGCAGGAACAGAGATCCGCTCTATTACAGCAAGACAGGTATACACGAACCGCGGCAACCCCGGCGTAGAGGCCGTGGTCACGACGGAAAACGGCGCGACGGGCCGGGCCATGTGCACGTCCGGCATTTCCATCGGCACGCATGAGATCCATTTTGACTTCGACGGCGGCGAACGCTTCCGCGGCAAGGGCGTTCTGGGCGCGGTGCGGAACGTCAACGAGATCATCGCTCCGGCGCTGAAGGGGCTGGACGCGGCCAACCAGCGGCTGATCGACCGCACGATGCTCGATATTGTCCCGGACGCGAAGGCAAAGCTCGGCGGCAACGCGACGGCGGCCGTCTCCGCGGCTGTTTTAAAGGCGGGCGCGGCGGCGCTGGGCATCCCGCTTTACCGGCATATCGGCGGCGCGAACGCGATGTATCTGCCCGTTCCGGGCGTCGCGATGGTCGCGGGCCATGAGCGCTACGGCGGCGGCATCACCACCCCCGGCGGCAAGCCCACCATGTCCGTCATGTGCTTCGGCTTCGACACGTTTGCCGACGCCTCCTACGCCTGCTGGGACATCCATACCCGCTGGGCCGAGAAGATGGACAAGCGCTTCGGCGGCGCGCCGAACATCCGCGATTTCATCGTCGTGCCGGAAGGCGTGTTCAAGTCCGACGAGGAGATCTGGGAAGCTATGACCGAGACGATCATCGAGGCGGGCTATGAAGGAAGAGCCGGCTTCCAGATGGACGTTGCGACCGATACCTATCACAACAAGGAAGACGGCAAATATTACGGCCTCTTTAATAACCAGCCCAAGACGAAGGATCAGCTCTACGAGTTCTATCTGCATATCATCAAGGAATTCCCGTTCGTCATTCTGGAAGACCCGTTCAACGAGGACGACTATGACACGACCGCGGCTCTGACGAAGGATTCCGGCATCCAGATTGTCGGCGACGATCTGTTCACGACGAACCTCCGCCGCGTGGCCCATGGCGTGACGAAGGGCGCGGCCAATACGGTTCTGCTGAAGGTCAACCAGATCGGCACGATCTCCGAGGCGCTGGAGATGATCCAGTATGCGTACAAATTCGGCTACGCCGTCATGCCGTCGGATTCCAGAGGCGAGGGCGAAGCCATCGCGGATTATGCTGTGGGCATCAACGCCGGCTCCGTGCGCGAATGCGGCATCGGCCCGCGAGCGAACCGGTTCATGGAAATTGAAGCAGAGCTCGGCAAGACCGCGAAGTTCCTCGGTGCGCGCGGACTGAAGGGCTTTAAGAACCAGCAGCGTGCGGACGCGCTGGAGAGAAAGGAGTAAGCGGGATGTATCAGCAGTACATTAACGGAAAACTGGTAGACGGTCTCGGAAAGCCGCTGGACGTGCTCGACCCGTCGACCGGCGAGGTCGTCGGCACGGTCGGCTCCGCGAACGCGGCGCAGGCGCAGCAGGCGCTGGACGCGGCGGCGGAGGCGTTCAAGACCTGGTCGAAGACCCCTCTGCAGACGCGCATCGACTGGATGCTGAAGCTCCGCGAGGCATGCCTTGCCGAGCGCGAGACGCTGGTCGAGCTGGTCAGCCGGGAATCCGGCAGAACGTATGCGCTGGCCTGCGGCGACTTTGACTGGTGCATGACGAGCTTCCAGTATTACGCAGAGGAGGTCAAGCGCATTTACGGCACGTCCTTCCCCAACGCGGCAGGGACGTATGGCAGCGGCTATCATATTGTTGAGCGCCGTCCGATGGGCGTTTCGGTCGGCCATCTGGCGTGGAACTACCCGCTGGGCAACGCGGGACTGAAGATCGCGCCCGCGGTCGTCTCCGGCTGCTGCTGCATCATCAAGCCGTCGAGCCAGACCCCGCTGGCCACGCTCTATCTCGGCGTGATCGCGGAGAAGATCGGCTTCCCGGCAGGCGTCATCAACATCATCTCCGGCCCGGCCGCAGAGGTGGGAAAGACGCTCAACTCCAGCAGCATCCCGAAGCTCATTACGCTCATCGGTTCGAGCGAGACGGGCCTGCAGATCATGCGCGAGGGCGCGACATCCGTAAAGAAGTATTCCTTCGAGCTGGGCGGCAATGCGCCGGTCATCGTGATGCCGGACGTGGATCTGGACGAGGTTGCGGCGAATATCGTGGCGAAGAAGACCGGCTTCGCGGGCCAGACGTGCGTGAACTATAACCGCATTTATGTGCAGGAGCGTATCTATCCGCAGCTGTGCGAAAAGGTCGCGGAGAAGCTGCGCGCCGTGAAGCTCGGCCAGTGGAAGGACGAAGGACAGGTCATGGGGCCGCTGATCAACAAAAAGGCGCGCGACCGTATGCTGGAGCTGGTGGACGACGCGGTGAAGTCCGGCGCGAAGCTCGTGATGGGCGGCGAGGTGCCGGAGGACTTTGCGAAGGGCGCGTACATGACGCCCGCGCTGCTGGTGGACGTTACGGACGATATGCGCGTGAGCAAAGAGGAGATCTTCGGGCCGATCATCCCGATACAGCCGTTCAAAACGCTGGACGAGGCGATTGAAAAGGCCAACAACACGATCTACGGCCTGTCCTCCTACTTCTTCGGCCACAACGCGAAGGAGATCGCCAAAGCGTTCGAGGGCATGGAGGCCGGCGAGATCTTCATCAACGGCTCCGGCGGCACCGAGCAGACCCCGCACGCAGGCGTCAAGCAGTCCGGCGTCGGCTGCGACAAATCCCCCTGGTCCCTCGAAGAGTATTTCGACTTCAAATACTGCGCCATGATCCCGTAAACGCGGAAAGGGGAACGAAATGGAAAAGAAATTTGACGTCATTGGCTTCGGCGACCCGTTTCAGGATCTGGATATCCAGCTGTCCAAACTCCCGGAAACCAACGTCAATATGCGTATGAACGACTACTGCTTCATGGGCGGCGGAAACGTCCCCACGGCAATGGTCGCGGCGGCGAGACTGGGGCTGAAAAGCTCCATTCTCGGTGTCGTCGGTGACGACATGCTTGGGCGGCTTGCCACAGCGGATTTCACCTACAACCATGTTGATACGTCACACTTGAAGGTAGCTGCCGGCAAACGGACGAATTTCTGCCTGTGTGTGGCCGAACAGGAAATTGACGGCAAGGAATTTATCAGCAAGCCCGGCGATTTTGACCCGTTGACCCCGTCAGATTTGGATAAGGACTATATCCAGTCGGCAAAGGCGCTGCATATCGGCCAGTTTACACCGGCCATCGTCAAAGCCTGCGAGTGGATGCACGAGGCAGGCGGCGTTGTGTCCATTGACGCAGCGTATTACCGGCCGGATATCTATGAAAATTACCGCCATCTGGACATCTTTATCGGCTCTGAGACATATTACAACGTCATGTGCCAGACCGAGGGCTATACCGGCGGCAGAGCGGATATTCGGCGTGTCCTGCGCGCCATTCAGTCGCAGGGGCCGAAGACCGTGATCTTTACTTTTGGCGCTGATGGCTGCATCGGTCTCTGTGGAGACGAATTTTTTGAAGTTCCGGCTTTCAAGGTCAAGGCAGTCGATTCGACCGGTGCAGGCGATGTGTTCCACGGAGCCTATATCTACGCCTGGCTGCAGGGTTGGGACGCAAAGACCTGCTGCCGGTTCTGTTCCGGCGTTTCGGCGATCAAATGCACCCGACCCGGCGGGCGCTCCGGCATCCCGACGCTGCCGGTTCTGGAAAAGTTCCTCGCCACGGGCGAAATTGACGGAACCGAGCTGGACGAGCGTGTCCAGCATTATAAATATGGACTTCTGAACGCTTGACAAAAAGAAAGACAGGGAGGAAACCATTATGCTGAATTATCATGTCAAGATCGGTCTGGTGCCGATCCGCAGAGACTGCACCCCGCGCCCCGGTATTTTCAACTGGGAATATGCGGAGGAGCGCGCAAGAAAAACCGTAGCGTATATCGAGGAGCATTTCACCAGCGAAAACGTCTCGTTCGTCGACCTCAAGGGCATTAACGATGTAGAAGTATTGTACAACGAAAAAGACGTGCAGCCTGTTGTCGATCTGATGCGCAAAGAGCGCGCCGACGCGATTTTCATCATCAACAGCAACTTCGGCAACGAAGAGGTCGCCGCCATGGTCACCAAAGAGCTTGGCCTGCCGGTTTTGCTCTGGGGCCCGCTGGACGACGTATTTGAGCCGGACGGCAGCCGTCACACGGACAGCCAATGCGGTCTGTTCGGCGTCAGCCGCCAGATGCAGCGCTACGGCGTTCCGTTCAGCTATATTGAAAATTGCCGCGTAAGCGACCCGATCTTTGCCGAAGGCCTGGACAAATTCGTCCGCGTGGCCTGTATGATCAAGAATTTCCGCGGTATGCGCATCGCGCAGGTCGGTCTGCGGCCGAAGCCGTTCTGCTCCGTTATTTTCAACGAGGGCGAATTGATGCAGCGCTTCGGCATGCACATCATTCCGGTCAATATGGCGGTCATTATCGACAAATATAACCGCATCCTCAAAGAGCGCGATGCAGAGCTGGAGGAGGGCGCGAAGCTGACCATCTCCATCCCCAATGACCCGACCAACGGCGGACGTGCATTGCAGCTGCTCGCGGCCAACGGCCTGATCAAGCTGGAGGGCGACAAGGGCATCAGCGCGACGCCGAAAGATATCGTCGATGGCCCTTATGAAGTGGAGATCGTCGAGATGGCCGCAGAGAGCATTCCGGTCAATCTGGGCGATGTGGACTTCGGCGTGGCCAACGGCAACAACGCGCTGAATGCCCAGGTGCTGGATCGGCTGATCGTGGCCGAGGATGCCAGCGGCGTGGCGCAGCAGTTTGCCAACTGCAT
>OIXH01004765.1_pt1 | contig 10758 bp, 9 predicted proteins | sample 1587741 | NCBI WGS metagenome assembly OIXH01 (sample SAMEA3888916, study PRJEB22519) | human gut metagenome | biome: human gut; feature: human-associated habitat; material: faeces | place: Denmark | collected 2011 | reverse complement strand
CCAAAAGACAAGATAATCACTCCGGAAGCGCTGAAAGCAACGGAGCTTGACGCGGTTCGGCGCACCTGCGAAAGCTTTATGCAGACCAACGACAACGCAGCGTTCTACTGCGTCGGTCACAGCGTCATATCACGCTCGCTGGACGGATTTAAGGTACAGAAGCCCGAGGGGCACCGCGGCGAACGTCTGACCACGGACATCATCGCGGCATATCTCCCCGCTTATGTTGTTGAAAGCCTTTGCACAGCCGTGGACAACGCGGGGCTTGAGGTCTCGCGCCTAACGCTTGAACCTATCGCCGCAATGAGCGCCGTGATTCCGCCCGAACTGCGCCTGATAAATCTTGCGCTGTGCGATATAGGCGCGGGCACCTCCGACGTCGCGGTATCGAGAGACGGAAGCGTAATCGCTTACGGAATGGCGACCACCGCGGGCGACGAGATAACCGAAACGATAATGAAAGAGCTGCTTGTTGATTTTAACACCGCCGAAGCCATCAAAACAAGCACGGAAAAGGAAATACCATACAAGAATATTCTGCTTACGGAATGTAAAATAACTCATGAACAGGTAATGACGCTGATATCGCCTGTCGAGCATGACCTTGCCAAGGTCATCGCAAACGAGATACTCTCGGCGAACGCCAAACCGCCGCAGGCGGTGTTCCTCGTAGGCGGCGGCAGCAAGCTTGAGGGGCTTGCGGCGCTTGTTGCCGAAGAGCTGGGACTTGATCCGACAAGGGTGATAACGGGGCGGCGCGAGCTGCTTCGCGGAATCATTGCTCCCGAAGACCTTATAATCGGCGCCGAGCACACAACGCCGTTCGGTATCGCGTTAAGCTCGGGCGAGGGTGTAAGCTACGACTTTACAACAATAACCGTAAACGGCAAGAAGCTGCGCACTTTAGACACAAATCGCCTTACGGTATTCGAGCTTATGAGCTTCGCGAAAATAAAGCCCGAGGATATGATATCGTCCACAGGCAAGACTATTTCGTTCACGATATCGGGTGAGAAAATAACGCTGCGCGGAGAACCCGCAAAGCCCTCCGAGATCATGGTAAACGGCGAACCCGCCTCGCTTAATACCGTCGTCACCAAAGGCGACGAGGTAGTGATAACTCCCGCCGAAAAGGGCGCGGACGGCGCGGCGCGGCTTTCGGATTATTTTGATATGACAACGGTGCGCTCCTGCACAGTGACGCTTCTTGGCAAGAAACGCCGCGCGGGGCGGTACATACTCATCAACGGCAGAGAAACGATAGCCGACCGTCGTATCTGGGACGGCGACGAGGTGGAATTCGTGGAAACGGAAACACTTGGAAAACTGCTGGCGCAGCATAATGTCACGGAAAGCGTTTTGCTCAATGACAAGCGCGTTTCAAACGAGGTGCTGCTGCAAAGCGGCGACATAATATCCGCCGAAAACCCCATACCCGCCGAAGAACATACAGAGACCCGCGAAACCGTTCCCCCAACGGAATCGGAAAAATCAGAGCCGCCGAAAACGCCGGGGCGGCTGATAACGGTAAACGGCATTGAAGCTGAGTTCCCCGCGCGTGAAGACGGCAGCGCGCCGATATTCCTTGATGTTGCCGCCGCTTTCTCCGACAACCCCACCGAACTGCTCGCAAGCGCCCAAACCATTACCGTCAACGGAAAGATAGCGCGTCTTGACGAGGAGATACACAGCGGAGACGTAATTGTTATCGAATAAGAATTAAGACAAATTATAGTTTAGCTTACAGGAACATTTGAAAATCTGCAACGTTGTGGCGGCGCATAAAATTTGCGAAAGCGAGTAACCTTGCCGAAGTGAAGCAAAGCGAAACGGAGGCAAGGTTGCTCGGCTAGCGAACGAAGCGCAGCGTAGTGAGCGGTTCGCAAATTTTTTTAAAATAACACCGCCGCCGTCAACGTAAGAAAATAAAATTAAGAGCGCGTTACAAGACAAACCCGTGCTGCGCTAAACTATAATTTATAGGAAATTGAATTATGAAAAAAGCTCTTAAACCAATATCAATAATACTCGCTTTGGCAATGCTTGTCGGGTGCAGCCGAATAGACGACGATCCCGACGCGTCAAGTGCGCCGTCAAGCTCGGTCTCGTCTGATACAAGCGAAGATACAAGCCAACCCGCAGACGAGATATCGCCCAAAGAATTCACGATAGTACGACAAAGTTTCGTTAAAAAATTTGAAGCTGAGAAAGGCACGTTTAACGGCACAGCCAAGGACAAGAACGGCAATGAGCTGGAAAATTCCGACAACGACGGCTATGTTTCTTTGAAAATAGGGCAGCATCTCTCGCAAGTGGCGACTGTCACGACCTCTCAATTTTATCGGGTAGTAATTTCGGCGCGTTCAAGCGAGGGCGCACACATCAAGTTCCAGATAGGCGATCTTGTTGAGGGTGGGTATGTTATCCCAAAATCCGATAATACGGAAAGCGGCGGCAAATTTGAACTCTATGAGATAGACAATCTGTATATGTCGGTCGGAATGAACACGATAAACTTTACCGTTGAAAACGGCTCTGCGGAAATAGATTGTATCGTCATCGAAAACTCGGATCCCGTCGGCAGGGAGATGTACAAAACAGGCAACGCGTGTGTTGCCGAGACCGCGTCCGTAAGGACCGCTATGCTTATGCGAACGCTTGCGGACAACTACGGAAACGTCAGCTTTACGGCGCAAAACGTATCCTGCGGAACGAACGCCGAGATCGACGCGGTATACGAAGAGACCAAACGCTATCCCGCGATACGGTCAAGCGAGCTGGCGCTTGCGCTTAAAGACGACGAACACTCGGCGGAGGTCGTCAAAAACGACTTAGACCTGGCTAAGGAATGGGATCAAAACGGGGGTATCTGCGCATATACATGGCACTGGTATTCCCCCAACCCGATACGCGGCACTGCCGTCAAGGACTTCGACCTCGGTCCCGCTCTTGAGGGCAAAGACGCGGAGGAGCTTGGTATGCTCGACAACGACGCAATACAATTGCAGCTTGATAACGAACTCTTAACACAAGACGCCGCAGAGCTTCTTTATGATCTCGACAAACTGGCGGTCTCGCTGAAAACGCTTGACGACGCGAACATACCCATACTCTTTTCGCCTATACCGGACGGCGATACGGGGCTGTTTTGGTGGGGCAGCGACGCCGAGAGCTACAAAACGCTCTGGCAGTTGGCGTTTGTGCGGCTGTGTAAATACAATGGGCTTAAAAATCTTATCTGGGTGTGGAACAACAGCGATTTCGACTTTTACCCCGGAGATATGTACGTTGACATCATAGGTCAAAGCTTCTACGAAAAATCGATCTCGTCCTTTGCGGGACGTTTCAAAGCACTCGCCTCCGATTCCGCTACGGGACGCAAAATGCTGGCGATAACCGCATGCGATGCGCTAACGAACATTGATTTTATGAACCGCGACAACGCCATGTGGCTCTGGGTCGCTCCCGACAGCGGTGAATACACCATTGAAAGAACGGGCAAGCTCTCCGAAAAATACACAAAAAAAACGGCGCTGCGAAACGCCTACAACAACGAAAAATGCGTTACTCTCGACGAGCTTGCGGAGCTTGAGTGGACAAAAGACAGTCAATAAACCGATATGATAAAAATCTCCCCCGCTTCGCGGGGGAGATTTTTATTCTGTTAGCGCGTTGGCTTGTTTTTGCAGATGTCGCTTAACGCGCACTCGCCGCACTTCGGAGAACGCGCCGTGCATACCCCTCTGCCGTGCCACACCAGCCTGTGGCACATCATAAGCCCCTCTTCGGGCGGGATCACCGCTCGCAGCTGCTTTTCAACCTGTGCCGCGTCCTTGCCCTCGGACAAGCCGAGCCTGTTCGTCAGGCGTATAACATGCGTATCGCAGACCATCGCGGATTTTCCGTACAGGTCGCCGACTATAAGATTAGCGGTCTTGCGCCCTACGCCCGGAAGCTTCACAAGCTCCTCTATCGTGTCGGGAACTTTTCCGCCGTAAATATCGCGGAGCATACGGCACATCTCGATAATATCTTGGGCTTTCGTGTGGAATAACCCGCACGACTTTATGTACTCCTCAACCTCCGAAACACTTGCTTCAGCGAACGCGTCCACACTCGGAAAACGCTCGAACAGCGCGGGCGTTACCAAATTCACGCGTTTGTCCGTACATTGTGCCGAAAGCCGCACCGAGATAAGCAGCTCATGCGGCTTCTGATATGTCAGCGCGCATTTCACATCGGGATATTCCTTTTTTAAGCGCTCTATTATTTCAAGAGCGCGGTTTTTTTTCGTCATTCTCATTTGATCTCTTCCTTGGGTCGGTGATCTTTTATCGCGCGAATTTTAACTATATTCCTGTCCTCTATCTGCAAGACCACCAGCTTAACATTTTCGTATTCGACTATGGGCGGCTTTGAACCCACGCTTTCGGGAATATAACCCAGCTTATCCGTCACAAAGCCGGAAATCGTCTGGTATTCATGATCTTCGGGAAGCTCCACTCCGAACAGCTCGAAAACGTCTTCGGGATCGGTCTCGCCGTCCACATCGTAGACCTCGCTGCCTATACGCGTTATCTGCTGCTTTTCGTCGTCGTACTCGTCCTGAATATTGCCCATAACAGCCTCTATGATATCTTCAAGGGTAACTATCCCCGCGGTGCCGCCGTACTCGTCAACCACGACAGCCATACCCGAACGCATGGAGGTCAGCGTTTTGAAAATATCGGGGCAGGTTCGGCTTTCGGGAATGAAGCTCACCTCGCGGATAAAATCGTGCAGATCGAAATCCGAAAGATCGCTTTTGCCGATAAGGCAAAGCAGATCCTTAACTATCACAATGCCGATTATTTTGTCTATGCTGTCCTCATAAACGGGTATGCGCGAAAACCCCATATCCAGCGCTAAGTAAATAAGGTCGTCAAGCGTTATCGTGTTGATATCCACGCCGACTATGTTCGTTCTGTGCGTCATAACGTCTGCGGCGGTGAGGTCGTTGAACTCGAAGATGTTGTTTATCATCTCCGCGGACTGCTCCTCTATGCTGTCCTCGTCCTCGTCCTTAGCGAGCGCGTCAACAAGGTCGCGGACCTCCTCCTCGGAAACGTCCGCGTAATTCGTGCCCAGCGCCTTTTTCAGCAGCGCGGATATTCCCTTGTCCAGCCCGATAAGCGGCGCTAACAATACCCGCGCAACTTTATGTTCCTGCTGTGTACTTCGACTGCCGTCACTGTCCATATAGTCCTCCGAAAAAATAAAAAAATCGTGTTTTTTCTCCGTTATCTACAATTATAATATATTCTCGCCGAAATGTCAAGGGAGATTTATTCCCATATTTTCCTCATTTTCCTTGAAACCGAGAGTTGTGTAAAGCGGTCGCCCGTTTTCGGTCGCGTCAAGCGAAACATAAGTAACGCCGCGCGTTTTCGCTTCATCGAGAAGTGTTGTTACCATTTTTCGCGCTATCCCCTGTCTGCGGTAGCTTGCGTTGGTGTAAACATTCATTATGTGAGCGCGTTTTCCCGCGGGGTGATCGTTGGTCGGCATAAGCGTGATGTAGCATATCGTCGCGCAGCCGACTGGCTTGTCGCCGTCGCATGCGAGTATGGTGGTCTGGTCGCCGTTTGTGAAATACTCCGCCGATAACCGCGTGAATTCGCCCTCAAACTCGCTTTCGTCCTTTCCGTAGATTATGCCGAGCATTTCGCGCCGCAGCTTCAGCGCGGTTTCCAAAAGCTCCGCCGTGACTTTTTTATACTCTATCATTAAAAAACAACCTTTCCGCGTTTTGATAGGCAATATCTATCATTTTCTCTGTCGAAACGCCCTTTATCTCTGCCATTTTTGCTGCGGTAAAAGCTATCATCGAACTGTCGCAGCGCTCTCCCCGGTGCGGCACGGGAGCCATATACGGGCAGTCGGTTTCCAGCAGCAACCTATCTATCGGGGTTTCCGCGCAAGCAGCCCACGCCTTTTTCGAGTTCTTGAACGTAAGCACTCCCGTAAAGCCGATATACATTCCCAGCTTTACGACCTCACAGGCGGTCTCGGGGCTGCCCGAAAAACAGTGAAGAACTCCGCGCGGCTTGTACTCACGCAGTATTTCAAGGGTGTCGCCGGAAGCGTCGCGGGAGTGTATCACCACGGGCATATCAAGCCTTTTCGCCAGCTCCAGCTGCCGAACAAAAACCGCCTTCTGAACGTCCTTGGGCGGCTCGGGGTAGTGGTAATCAAGCCCTATCTCGCCCAAAGCTATCACCTTGTTTTTTCGCAAAAGAGCTTCAAGCCCGCTCTCCCAATCCTCGGGAACATCGGCGGCATGCTCCGGATGGATACCCGCCGCCGCGTAAATGTAGCCGTATTTTGCCGCAAGCGCTATCTCCTCCTCGGAGGACTGAAGATCGCAGCCGACAGCGAGGACTTTTTCTACATTTTTGCTCGGCAAATCGGCGAGAAGCTGCTCCAGCTCCCCGCCGAAATCTTCTTTATAATAGTGCGCGTGCGTATCAAAAATTCCCATAATTTTTCTTTCCGTATATTGTCATATTCCCCCGTCAAGCGGGGGAATATGTGATATTACTTTTATGCTGCTCCCTTGAAGTAGCTTTCAAGCACAAGCTGCTTTGTTTCGTAGCTCTCCAGCGGCAAGCGTCCTCTTCCTCCGAAAAGCTGCTCGGTTTCGCTGAACGCGGACAAAAACGAACTCTCTAACATCTTATGTTTGTCGCCGTCCTCGACGCTCACCGCGTCAAAGAACATCAAAAGCCGCGCGGCGGTCTCATCGGGCTGCCAGAATTCGGGGGTGTTTTCCTCAGCGGGAGTGTTGCCGTACAAAGCGCGGAGCTGATCCAAAAGCTCCTCGGCGTACATCTTCGCGCCGATAGAGGGAACGTTCCCCGAAAGTATCTCGCCTTGCTTTACAAGCATTGCGCGGATAATATGTGATATTCCCTTGGTTATACGCGCGCCGCGGCTGCCCTTGGCGGCTTCCGCGTCCACCTTGTCAACGGTGCTGTCCGAATCCTCGCGCTGCGTCATATTGTTGTCCGAATTTTGCTTCTGTGCGGACTTCTTCGTGTAGGCAGGGCTGAATGCCGCTTCGCTTTTCACGAACTTATCCGTGTGCTCAGACGCCAAAGAGGATGTTTTGTTTTCCGTGCGGTGATCCGCCGCTCGCGTCTGGCTGACTTGATTTATGGTTCCTATATCGGCTATTCTTGAAATATCCATACTTCTATCCCCCTTCCATGGGTAAAAAAGCCATACGGCGTATCCTTATACGTTGCTGTCGTCGTGATCCGCGTCACAAAGCGCGCCGTCGTGCTCGTGCGGCTGAACGCCCAGAATGTCGCGCCCGCGCGTACCGTATCTGTCACGCTGATCGTCCACATACTTTTCGAGTATTTCCATAAACTGACGCGGCTTCTTTATCGACTTGACCTCTTTTACGGGCGTATCAACGTCCTTGCAGTTGAGTATCACCGTGCCCGTACCGTCAAGCCGCTGTCCAAACGATATTTTAAGGCTCTTGTCCATGATACGGTAAAGCTCTATCTCGTCCTCGGTTATGCTTAAAAAGCCCTTGCGTGTTATAAATTTCTTTTCCGTGAGTATATACCGCGTGAACGACCACGGCAGTCCCAGAAACGTCCGTTTCTTGTCTGTCCACACTTGTCCGGGTACAGGTTTCATAGCAATACTTCCTTTCTTGTCGGCTGTAAACGTTGAATTATCTTATCGTGCTGCCGTTGGGCACGTCCTTATCAAGGAACAGCACTCTTACATCGTCCTCGCCCGCGTCGCACGCGAGTATCATTCCCTCGGACATCTCGCCGCAAAGCTTTGCGGGGGCAAGATTTGCCACGAAAACTATCTTCTTTCCGATAAGATCCTCGGGCTTGTACCAGCTTGCAATTCCCGAAACGATCTGTCTGCCGTTCCGCCCGTCGTCCACAGTGAGCTTCAAAAGCTTCTTGGACCTCTTTATCTTCTCGCACGCGGTGATCTCTCCGCTGCGGAGCTTCACCTCGGCGAATTGGTCTATCGTGATAACGTTCGCCTTATCTAAGTCCTCGTCCTCTTTGAATGTCTTTTCGGGAGCCAGCAGAGCGTTCAGCTCGTCTATCTCCTTTTCGACGTCTATTCTCGGGAAAAGCGCCTCGCCCTTGTGAACGGTGACGTTAGCGGGGAGTTTGCCGAACTCGCTTAAACTGTCGTAAACGGCAAGAGAAGCGTCCGCGCCTATCTGCTCCCAAACCTTGGGCATGGTTTTCGGCATAAACGCCGCGAGAAGCCCCGAACAAATTCGTATCGTCTCCAAAAGATTATAAAGTACGCTTGCAAGACGCGCTTTCTTCGTTTCGTCCTTGCCGAGTATCCACGGCTCGGTTTCGTCGATATACTTATTTGCTCTCGCAACGACTTTGAATATCTCCTCCAGCGCCTTGGCAAGCTGAGCCTGCTCGATAAGCGGCGTTACCGTGCCGCAGAGAGCCTTCGCCATTTCGATAAGCTCATTATCAAGCTCGGCAGGCTCGCGCTCTTCGGGGAGCGTTCCGCCGAAATATTTGTCCGCCATAGCCACGGTTCTGGAAACAAGGTTGCCGAAACCGTTCGCGAGGTCGGAGTTTATGCGGTTTATCATTATCTCGTTGGAAAAGTTGCTGTCAGAGCCATACGGCATATCGCGGAGTATCTGAAAACGAACCGCGTCCGAGCCGTAGCGCTGCGCAAGCACGAACGGGTCTATAACGTTGCCGACGGATTTCGACATCTTCTGCCCGTTGAAGTTTATCCAGCCGTGCCCGTAAAGGTGTTTCGGCAGCGGCAGATCGAGCATCATCAGTATCGCTATCCAAATTATCGAGTGAAAACGCACGATCTCTTTCGCCGTCATATGCAGATCGGCCGGCCAGTATTTATCAAAATCGTTATACTCGTCGTTTTCGTAACCTAAAGCGCTGATATAGTTTGAAAGCGCGTCCACCCACACATAAACAACATGCTTGGGGTCGAAGTCTACCGGTATTCCCCAAGTGAAAGAAGTGCGCGAAACGCACAGGTCTTCAAGCCCGGGCTTTATGAAGTTGTTTATCATCTCATTGACGCGGCTTTTCGGTTCGAGGTAGTCCGTTTCGGTAAGGAATTTTTCGATCTTATCCGCGAATTCGGAAACCTTGAGGAAATACGCCTCCTCGTGCGCGTCGATAACGGGTCTGTGGCAATCGGGACAGCAGCCGTTTTCGTCAAGCTGGCTTTCCGTCCAGAAGCTCTCGCACGGAGTGCAGTATTTGCCCGTGTATTCGCCTTTGTAGATGTAGCCCTTGTCATAAAGGGTCTTGAATATCTTCTGAACGCTTTTGACATGATATTCGTCGGTGGTGCGTATATAGCGGTCGTAGCTTACGCCCATGGTCTCCCACAGGCGTTTGAAGTTCGCCACTATCGGGTCTACATACTCCTTGGGAGTAACACCCGCGTCCTTTGCTTTCTGTTCGATCTTCATTCCGTGTTCGTCCGTGCCAGTGAGGAACATCACGTCGTATCCCTCAAGCCGCTTAAAGCGCGCTATAACGTCACACGCCACGGTAGTATAACAATGTCCTATATGCGGATTGCCCGACGGATAATAGATCGGGGTGGTTATATAATATTTTTCCTTGCTCATTCAAGCCGCCTCTTTTCAGATCGGTAACATATAATCGACAATTCGGTCTTCGTAAGGACGCATTGACGAGAGTTTTCCCGAAACACATACCATATTTCCCCATTATCTATTACATATTACTACATTATTTAATAATATTATATTACATTATGAGTAAAATTTCAAGTATTGGTGAAAAAAACAAGAAAATTTTACATTTTACATAAAAAGGGGTTGATTTTTTTGGAACACTGTAATATAATAACATTCGTCGCGAGCGATGAGCAAGCGAAAACAAATAAAGGGCTATCGCCAAACGGTAAGGCAACGGACTCTGACTCCGTCAGTTCAAGGTTCGAATCCTTGTAGCCCTGCTAAATGAGACATCTCGGTATGAGGTGTCTTTTTTTTGTGTGACTTGAAGGAGTGTGGGTCTTTTTCCTTTTTTATTGAAAAATTTTGTAACCTATGTATAATTTTTTCGACTTATATAATAAGAAGATGATATCCTGCAGGAATAATCATATCTTATTGAAACAATAAAAGGAGAAATGCGGTGGAGGATATAAAAATTATCGAGTTGTTTTTTAACAGAGATGAAACGGCAATTCAGGAGTTAAGCAATAAGTATTCGGGTTATTGTTATAAAATTGTATGGAATCTTTTAAATAATCATGAGGATGTGGAAGAATGTTTAAATGATACGTGGCTTGCTGCGTGGGAATATATACCACCCAGGAGGCCGTCTGTATTATCTGCATATGTTGGAAAAATTGCACGAGGATTTGCAATTGATTGTTTTCGTAAAAAGCAGGCTGCGAAGCGCATGGATGGGCATGTTGCTGACGTTTGTGGTGAAATGGATGAATTAAGCTTTTCTTATGTAGTGGATGAAAAAATCGCGGAAAAAGAACTGATAAAAATCATAGAAAATTTTCTGAGAAAACTGTCAGATTCAGACAGGGATATTTTTATCAGGCGTTATTGGTATCTGGATTCCATAAAGGATATTGCGAAAAGACATGGCGTATCCCAAGGGTGTATTAAAACAAATTTATGCCGTAATCGAAAAAAACTATATCGTATTTTGAAACGTGAGGTGTTGATATGAA
>OIXH01004764.1_pt1 | contig 10759 bp, 9 predicted proteins | sample 1587741 | NCBI WGS metagenome assembly OIXH01 (sample SAMEA3888916, study PRJEB22519) | human gut metagenome | biome: human gut; feature: human-associated habitat; material: faeces | place: Denmark | collected 2011 | reverse complement strand
CGGCTATTTTAAGGCAGATGTAAGCGACTGCCCCCGCGACTACCAGCACCGCCGCGATGATGGGTATTATGACCTTTGCCATGGGAGTGGTTTTCTTGTCGATGTTTTCCTTGATAACAGCTATTTTCTTCATAAAAGTACCTCCTGAAAGTTACAATATTTTTTACGTATCTGCTCCAAAGAGAAGCCGCATACGGTTTTTAATCGTTCGAGCCGCCGGACAGCGCGGCGTAAATATCGCGCTTTGGGATGTTTGTCGCTTTCGCGGCTTCGCGGCAGGCGTCCGACAGCCTCTCGCCGCTCTCGACAAGCTGCCGCGCCAACTGCACAGCTTGCTCAAAAGTAAACTCCACGGTTTTGTTCTCCGCGCCTTTAACTACAATAACATATTCTCCTCGCGGTTCAATGTCGTCGTAGTAATGGGCAAGCTCGCCGAGCGTACCGCGCAGCACTTCCTCGTGCAGCTTGGTAAGCTCGCGGCAAAGCGCCGTTTGCCGCTCTCCGCCAAGCGCGCCGCAAAGATCGGAAAGCGTCTGCTTTATTTTATGCGGAGCCTCATAGAATACCAGTGCGTGAGGAAGATCCTTAACGACTTTAAGTCGCTCGGAGCGTTCCTTTTTCGGCACGGGCAGAAACCCTTCGAACACCCATCGGTCGACCTCCAGACCGCTTGCCGCGACCGCAGCGACCGCCGCGTTGCACCCCGGTATGACTTCCACCGAGATACCGCGCTGATAGCACTTGGAAACAAGCACGGCGCCGGGGTCAGAAATGCAGGGCATACCCGCGTCCGAAACCATAGCTATATTGTTTCCGTTAAGAAGCAGTTCTATTATGTGTTCGCTTTTTTCCTGTTCTTTGGGTTTATAGCATGAAAGCAGCGGCTTTTTTATATCAAAGTGCGAAAGCAGCTTCATTGTTACTCTGGTGTCCTCCGCGGCAATGTAATCCGCGTTTGAGAGCGTTTCAACACCGCGCGGCGAAAGGTCCCCCAGATTGCCTATCGGAGTGCCGACTATCGACAGCTTCCCGAATTCGTTCATTTGAACGCCTCCTAATATCGGTTATCAATACCATGTCCCCATAGCGGTATAGCTTGTGCTTCGCGTCAAACCTGTTTTTGATATCTTATTCGTATATCTCTTATTCGTATATCCTCGAATATTCCTCGGTGTAGGACTTGTCGTCGTTGCGCAGTATCATCGGCTTTTCGACGATCATTCCGGGGTTTGAGCCTTTTTTGCCGCTGATAAGGAACAGCCACGGCTTGTCGTTTATGCTGTTGAATACAAATGTCACGGATTTCGGCTCTATCTTGTTTGCTCTCATCGCGCAGATAACGTCGCCAAGACGTTCGGGGCGATGACACATCTTCAGAAAGCCTCCGTATTTCAGCAGCTTTGCCGCCGCCGAACAAACGTCCTCAACGGTGCACATCAGCTCGTGCCGCGCGATAGCCTGCGCCTCGCTTTCCTTTACAAAACCCGAACCACCCGTCATATACGGCGGGTTTGCGGTCACGATGTCAACGCTCTCATATTTCAGTACGTTCTGCGGGATATTCCGCAAATCGCACAAAAGCGGCTTGACTATGTTTTGCAGCGAGTTTTCTTCTACTGTCTTTCGCAGCAGCGCTATTGCTTCCTCTTGAATATCCATAGCGTAGATAAGCTTCGGGTTAGCGTTCTTGCAGAATATCAAAGGAATTATGCCGCAGCCAGTGCAAAGATCGCACACTATGCTGGTGGAGCGTATCCCCGCGTAGTAGGCGAGCAAAAACGCGTCTGTGCCAAAGCGGTGATCCTCCGATACATACATCTTTATCTTTCCAAGCTGAAACGCTTCCGTTTCCATTATATCACGTCCTTTTTAGAAGTTCTTCGCTCTTTCCATATCCGCTTTGAGATCAAAATCCACGGCGAAAATATCAAACACAACGTCATAGGTAAACACCCGGAAGTGCTTGTAAAGCGACCTGTCGAAGTCTTTTCTTATCGGAAATTCCGCAAGGCGTTCGCTGTTTTCTATAACGGTAAAGTCGCTGTGGTCGAGATAGTCAGTGCCGCAAAGATTTTCGTAGGTATCGAGCTCGCACGCGAAATACGCAAGCACTCTGCGAAATTTCAGCGTATAAGGCACCCATTTTTCGTCTCGTATTTTTGAAGCGAGATCCCCGTTTATTTCTCCCGAAAAGATAAGGGAATCATATCCGTCCAACGTCACTGTATCAATATAAATGCAGTCGCGCCCGTTCAATTTCCCGAGAACTCCGTCTTCTATATCAACAAATCTTTCCATGCGCTCATCCTATCAGGATATGTCCGTCCGGAACAACTATGTTCTTGCGGTTTGCGCTCTTCATCACAAGCGACATTATGATAGATACCGGACCCAATCTTCCGATGAACATGGTAAATATCAACAATATACGCCCCGCCGTTCCAGCAAGAGCCGTGGCTCCCGTGGAAAGCCCCGATGTGGAGAACGCACTCACCGCGTCAAACAGACATTGTACGGCGTCCGCTTGCGTGTGGTCGGGCATTGAGAAGTAGAGGAACACAAAGCACATCGCCACTGCGAACATAGAAAGCACCGAGATAACAAGCGTGCGGTAGATCGTCAGCTTGTCAAGCTTGTGGTGGAACAGCTCGACGTCGTTTTTGTTGCGGATATACGATACCACGGTAACGATCATTACCATAAGCGTAGTTACCTTGATACCGCCGCCGGTAGAGCCGGGCGCGGCTCCGATAAACATAAGCAGTATCGTTCCCATTTGCGAAAATTCGGTAGTGTCGCCCATGCTGAGGTTGTCAAAGCCTGCCGTTCTGGTGGATACCGACGCAAAAAACGAATTGAGCAGTTTTTCGCCGAATGGCATATCCTTCATCGTTTTAGAGTTTCCGCCCTCCGATATAAGATAGAATACCGTTCCGCCTACCACCAGCACAGCGGTCATAAACAGCACTACCTTGGTATGCAGTGAAAGCTTTTTGCTCTGTCTGAAATTAAGGAAATTCTCCCATACGATAAAGCCCAACCCGCCTATGATTATCAAAAGAGCCAGCGTTATCAGCACCATAGGCTCGTTTTGCACTGAGATAAGGCTGGTGCCCTCGCCGTTCATTCCAAGAAGATCGAACCCCGCGTTGCAGAACGCCGAAACGCTCATAAACACACTCATCCATACGCCGTAGCCGCCGTGCTTCGGTACGAACGAAAAGCCCAGAATAACGGCTCCGCAAAGCTCGAATATCAGAGAATACTTCATAATGCGAATGAATATTCTGCGTCCGCTTTCGATAGTGCTTTCGGAGAAGTCGCCGCCCGCGTTTTTTAGCGTTCTGTACCCCAGCTTCTTTCCCGCCGCCACGTTAAAGAACGTGATGATAGTCACAAAACCCAATCCGCCCACCTGTATAAGGAACGCTATCACTATTTGTCCGAAAAGCGACCAATGCGCGTATGTATCGAATACGGAAAGCCCTGTAACGCAGCTTGCCGAGGTCGCGGTGAAAAGGCAGTCGAAGATCGGCGTGAACTCGCGCGTTTTTGAGGAGATCGGCAAACACAGCAGCAGCGTCCCCACAGTAATGATTATCAGAAATCCGATAACAAGCGTTCTTGCGGGGTCAAACCGTTTCACCGCCTTTTTAAATATGGGCATATCGTCACCCCTTTAACATTTGTATCACGCGAATGCGCGGCGTTGTCATAATATATCATGCTGACCGCGAGCTTGTGTTTGAAGTTTCGCTGCCGTTCTTTTCGTTGGCGGAGCTGTAGCGTATAAAGTCGCGGGCGGTCTCGCCGTATGCGTAAACGGTGAGTTCATCTGTCCTGCCGACAACGTCATAAGATCCGCCGCTGAACGGAACTTTGGCGTCGTTTTTCGCGACAAGCAGACAGGATTCCGTAATTCGTCCGTCTTTATTCAGAATAGAGACCCGGGTGTCGGGTGCTAAGAATTGCAGCGTTCCGGCAACCTTGGGCTCCGTTTCGTAAACTATTATCGGCGGCGATTGGGAGTCGTTGTAAAGCAGCCGCATAACCTCTTTGCATTGGGTCAGTTCTTCGGAGTTCTGCATACACAGTCGCGGCAGATATATCACGCTTGAATATACCGTCGCCGCCACAAGAACGCATAACATCATACCCGTTACAAGCGATGTTTTGTGCTTTCGCGTGCAGGAAACGAACACTATCATCAACGCATATAATGTCAGCACCAACGATGACATTATAATGTACTTCATATCCGAATTGCCCTCGGCGCTTTCGCCAAGGATCATCGGGAAGATTCCAAAAATCGAGGAGTATTTGAAGCTGCTTGATATTTCTGTCATAGGATAGCCCGCCACAGCGAAACAAAAACAGGAATATCCGTATATTCCCGCTCCGATAAGCGGCATGGTGAGGTTGATGCCGTATAAGAAAATGTACACCAACACCAAAAAGATCGCGAACGGCGCGATGTTGTCGGTGTATCTTCCGAACAATTCCGCCTCTTGCATACTGCCCGCACCAAACGAAAATAGCGCCGACATCATAGCTGTGCAGCCTACCGCCAGAAACTGGAAAAGCGCAAATACGATAAGCCGAGAGCTGTACTTGTGCTTCACTGGCTCATAGACCTTTGTGCCGTCCTCAAGAGTTTTGGCGCGCGCTTTGACGCCTTCGGTAAGGTATGAGAAAAGCGCTACGACAAATATTGCGGCTGCCAGAGCGCCTGTTCCCACAGATGATGTCATAAACGCGTAGATGTGGGAGAAGAACACCCCGAAGATCTTGTTTACCGAGCCGTTGGCAATACTGCCCGCAGCTGAAGCGGTATCGGTCCACAGAGCTTGTTCTATCGTCAGACGCAGGAAATATTCTGCGGAAAACGAAACCGCAAGCGTTATCCCGAATACGGGCAGATTAAGGATTTTTTCGCGCAAGACCAGCCTTGCTATAATAACTGTCAGTATCAAAGCCATTACTATCGAGATAAGCCGTTTGTTGGAGGCATATGCCACCGCGCACAGAAATCCCATAAGAACGGACTGAACGGCTTTGGAGCTTTTGCCGGTTTTGTCCCACGCGGTGAATACGCACAATACCAGCAGCCACACCAACAAACAAGTCAAAGCCTCGTTCCATATAAATTTGGAGTTGGTTATGTAAGCGGCGTACAAACCGCAGCACATTGCAATAAGCAGCTTTCGCCGAACGCGCAGTACGCCGAATTTTCCCGCCAGATGATAAACGATAAGCGGGATAAATCCGATGATAAGCGCGTTTACTATAAGCATTGCTTTATAAAGTGCATAAGGGTTGTTTATCACTCGAAACAGCGGCATATAAAGCAGCGCTTGTACGTATCCGCTGCTGCTGCCCATATTTTTAAGCAACCCCGACCAATCCTTGCCTGAATACAGCGCGGCAACGCCCGCGGCGTTTATCTCATCGGGATAGACCGACGGAAGCTCGGCAAAGACGGCAAGCAGCGCGTTCATTACAACGGCGAGCGCGTATAGGATAAACATCACGCCGCGGTCACCAAACGAATCGTAAAATTGAAGCAGTCTTCGTTTCATCGCCGCCTCAGATCATTCCCATAAGCGACATAATATACGCTTCTCCCAGCGACAGCGCCAGCAAGCCGATAAGTCCGCCCGCCATCGTGGGGCGTCCTTTTTCGTACAGCGACATATAATAATCGTCCGATTTTGTATCCCCGTCATAGCTTTCGCGGAATTTTAAGATGCTCTTCACGCAATGGCGATAGTAAATGTAGTCGCTGAACAAGCACATCAGTACCGGTATGACAAATTGCAGAACGCGCAGCAGAATAATTAACGGCTGAGAGTTCGCCACACGAATCTGTTCGGGTACTGCCACTACGATGATAGACGGCAGCAACGTAAGCAGCAGGGCGATAACGCCAAAGAAGTTCATTTTGCGGTAAAACTGAAACATCGGCGCGAGTATCCCGCTGCAAAAGTTAAAGGATATTATGCGCTTTTTTCCGCCGTTGTTCGTGCGGAATATATTGAACGCTTTGCCATAGTGATACACGCTGGTCGCCGAGTACGCCACAAGCTCGTGCATACTTACGCCGTCCTCGCCTATTTCTTTGTTGCTCAGCGAGTTGAACAGATCCTTGAACGGGTTATCGACGCCAAGCTGCTCCTCGAACATACGCTTTTCCTCATCAAAAGGCGTTCCGCCGGGGTATTCCGCGTGGTGAGAGTCGGGCTGTCTGTCTATCTCAGCGGTAACAGTTGCGTCGCTGTTTTCCGGAACCTCCTCTTCTTCATCGGGAAGATAGCCGTTCCAGCTCCAGCCTTTCGCGTGAAATTCCTCCAGAGCGCATTTGTTTTTTATAGAATAGCAAGCTCTGTGGTGCGGAGTTCCGCATATCGGGCAGCAAACGATGTCCGCTTTTTCATTGAAACGCGTTCTGCATACGGGGCAGAGTTTATTTTCAAATCTTGTCATTGTGCTTTCCTTTCGTTTTTACACCAAAAAGATATACATATATACATTTTAATTATATCACATTTTACGAAATAATTCAACAGTTATATGTGAAAATGCGGAAAAATTTTCACGTAAAGTTACATATTATCTTATTGACTTTCTTCTCGCGTCACCGAGGAAGAGAAAACAAATGAAAATCCGTACCACGTTCCGAAGATCCTCGCAAGCGTTTCCGCGTGTTCGGCTGCAATGCCGCGCAAAAACAAAAACTCTCCCCGATCACTTGGGGAGAGTAAGGTATCAAGATCATTGTTTGATCATATTGTTGATATCTTCGATTGCTTTGTTGATAGTACCCTCGTGGGTGTCACGAAGCTGAACGTAAGAGTCGCCCTGGATATATACGCGGCTTGTGAGAGCAGCTACGGGGCTGTCGGATTCCTGGCTGTCGTAAACTGTCGGACCTAAGCCTCTCTTGAACTCAACGATAGGAGTAAGCGGGCTGGAGCCGTCACGTGCATACAGCGGGTACAGGAAGTCAAGAAGTTCTTGTGTCCAACCCTGTTTCGGGTTCTTGATGGCCTTCTGCTTTGAAGCCTCGGTAAGGGTAGGATCCTTAGCGCAGGTTACGCAGCAGTCAAGCCAAGCGGCAACGCCGTCCTTGTTTTCGGAGCCCTTTACCCACATATTGGTGTCTACCTTGACCTGAACATAGTACTTATCAGACTTCGGGTCTTTCGGGAACGGAACTACCTTTATTTCATCGTCCGCCCACTTGTACTTCTTCTTGAAGAACTGGAGCGTCTGCTCGTAAGCCCAAGTACCGTCGCAGAAGAACAGTGTAGTGCCATTTGACCATGCGGCGGAGTTTACCTGCCAGTCGTTAAGTTCGTGTCTGGGGTAACGCAGATTTTCTTTTTGCATAGTAGGAACAACGCCCGTGCCTGTAAGCGCTCTTTCAACCTCTGCGGAGTGCAGATTGTTTATAAGCTTAGTGCCGTCGTTGCCTATCATAGGCACACCGGTAGATACGACGAACTGATCTTCTGTGCTGAAGCCGTCGATACCGAACTTAGGCTCGGTTTCCGTGCCTGTGTTTTTCCATTTGCGGCACATATCAAGGAATGCGTCCCAATCCCATTTGCCTTGCTTGAACAGCTCCTGAGGATCGGTAGCGCCGATTGCCTCGATGTTGGACTTTCTGTACCACATCAAATTGGAAAGCGTGATATCCCAGAATGCCGCGTAGTGCTTGCCGTTAAGCTGGAACTGATCGATAAGGTCTTTAGTGGGCGCCCATTTCTCGCTGTTGAGATCGATTATATCGTCAATGGGCTGATATCTGTTTCTCAGAACGCCATAAGGGAAGTCGTCGATCTCAAACGGGAACATATCGGGTGAGTTACCGCCGGAGATAGCCGTTGAAAGGTTATCGAAACGTGAACCGTAATCTACGTTTGTGAACTCGAAAATTCTGCCCGCAAATTTATCATCCGTGCCGTTTTCCGGAATGCCGTAAACCTCTTTAAAGAGTACAGCGGCGCCCTGGGTCTCATCGATATCCCACCAAGACATCCACTTGAGACGGTTGGTGACCTTCAGATCTTTGTTGTCAAGGTTGTCTTTCAGTGCTTTAGCGGCGTTGTTGACATCTTCATCGTCAAAGTCTGTTGTGTATATTGATGTCGTTCCCGTAGCACCGGAAGTTTTGTTGGCGTTTGGTGCGCTGCCGCCGCCGTTCGGGGATACCTCCTCGTCGCAGCCGGTCATTGTCAGTACCATAGCCGCAGCCATAATGCCCGCTATGAGCGATTTAAGCTTTTTCATGGATAAACCTCCTTAGTAAAAAGTAAATTAGGTATACGCGAGTATTGCATCGATATGCTGAAAATTGTGTCAAGCATTCAAACACACCGAAAATTACCTACTATTATTATACCGAATTTATGCGTTGTTTTCAATATCAAAATCAGCTAATTTTTAACCTAATTTTTTGTGCAATTGTGCATATAAACTTAATTGTGTTTGTTACACAAACAAGTTAAATTAGCCAGATCCGACATGCTGGGAAAATTAGCTAATAAGGTTATCCGCGCTTTAACGGCAAGCGCAGAATTTTAATAATTCTCCGGGCAAATTTGGAAGTAACTTTGCGGCTTGCCGCAGACGGGGCAGGTTTCGGGAGCGTTGGTGCCCACCACGATATGCCCGCAGTTACGGCACTCCCACACCTTGACCTCGCTCTTTTTGAAGACCTCCTGCATTTCCACGTTTTTTAAAAGCGCACGGTAACGTTCCTCATGGTGCTTTTCTATATCCGCGACAAGTCTGAATTTCGCCGCAAGCTCGGGGAAACCCTCTTCTTCAGCGGTTTTGGCGAAATCCGCGTACATATTTGTCCACTCGAAGTTTTCCCCGTCCGCCGCCGAGGAAAGATTGCGGGCTGTCGTGCCTATGCCGCCAAGCTCCTTGAACCATATTTCGGCGTGTTCTTTTTCGTTGTCGGCTGTGGTTTGGAATATCTGCGCTATCTGCTCGAAGCCGTCCTGCTTCGCTTTTGCGGCGAAAAACGTATACTTGTTCCGCGCTTGACTTTCTCCGGCAAACGCCGCTTCAAGATTTCGTTCCGTTTTCGTTCCTGCATACTTGTTCTGGTGTTCGCTTTGCAGCTCCTCGAGGTTTTCACCGTCCGCTCCGCATACGGGGCAGACTGCCTCGGCTCTGTTGGGCGCTTCAAACGTTATCCCGCATACTTTACATTTAAATAATGCCATATTATTACTCCTGTTCTGAAAAATGTTGGGTGGTTTTCCTTTATAAAAAACGCGATATTGCTCCTCCGATCAAATATTTACGTTTTCTTTTTCGTTTTCCCCGCTGCAGGCGGGAAAAACTAAAAATCCGAAAATGTCCAAACGGAACATCACTATCGCTGTCGATTTTATTATTTTCGTATCGGGCGGCATTATGCGTTCGACCGTAAAAATCCCTCGGACTGTTGCCCGAGGGACGTTTCGCAAATGATCAACTTTTATAAGCTCACTTAGCGCTCTGCTCGTAAGACTCGATCATTTTCTTTACCATCTGACCGCCGATGGAACCTGCCTGCTTAGCGGTGAGGTCGCCGTTGTATCCCTGGTTGAGGTTTACGCCGACTTCGTTTGCTGCCTGCATCTTGATGTTGTTAAGATTAGCCTTAGCCTGTTTAGTAGACATAACAATTTCTCCTTGTTCAATTCAATAATAGCAAAGGTTTTCAAAAACGCAGATTTATCAACTGCCCTTTGCGCTATTATTATTTTCGGCGCGGCGAAAATTATTAAAGGTAATTGTTGGCGCAAAAATGACGTATTATGACAGCTTTCGGTTCTTCGCGCCGCCGGCGGGAGCGGAAAAATTGAAATAATTTTTTATCATATAATCATATATAATATGTGCAAAAAAGCATATATCTATATATAATGAAAATAAAAAATTCCCCGAAATTTGTGAAATTTTCCTTGACATCTTGCAAAATATGGTGTATAATGGTATTTGTGGAGAGAGTTTTTTCGAGGGCGCTCGGAAAAATTCCCGTAAAAAATAAAATGAAACGAGGTAACTTAAATGAGCAAGATCGATTTGACGAAGTATGGTATCACCGGTACTACCGAGATCGTTTACAACCCGTCGTTTGACGATCTGTACAAAGCGGAGCTTGATCCCGCCCTTACCGGTTATGACAAGGGGCAGCTGAGCGAGCTGGGCGCGGTAAACGTAATGACAGGTATCTATACCGGACGTTCTCCTAAGGACAAGTTCATCGTTATGGACGAGAACTCCAAGGACACCGTTTGGTGGACTTCCGATGAGTACAAGAACGACAACCATCGTATGTCTCAGGAAGCATGGGCTGCTGTAAAGGATATCGCTAAGAAGGAGCTGTCCAACAAGAGACTGTTCGTTGTAGATGCATTCTGCGGCGCTAACAAGGACACTCGCATGGCTATCCGTTTCATCGTTGAGGTTGCTTGGCAGGCTCATTTCGTAACCAACATGTTCATCAAACCCACCGAGGAAGAGCTGAAGAACTTCGAGCCTGATTTCGTAGTTTACAACGCATCCAAGGCTAAGGTTGAGAATTACAAGGAGCTTGGTCTGAATTCCGAGACTTGTGTAGCTTTCAATATTACCAGCCGTGAGCAGGTTATTGTGAATACATGGTACGGCGGAGAGATGAAGAAGGGTATGTTCTCCATGATGAACTACTACCTGCCTCTGAAGGGCATCGCTTCCATGCACTGCTCCGCAAACA
>OIXH01004762.1_pt1 | contig 10763 bp, 10 predicted proteins | sample 1587741 | NCBI WGS metagenome assembly OIXH01 (sample SAMEA3888916, study PRJEB22519) | human gut metagenome | biome: human gut; feature: human-associated habitat; material: faeces | place: Denmark | collected 2011 | reverse complement strand
TGGCGGGCCAGCCGGAGGTGATGCGGCCCGCCGTGCCCCAGCGGAAGGGCGAGCACGGCATCATCGTGGAGGGTCTCAGCAACTGTCTGGTGAAGTTCTCCAAGTGCTGCTCTCCCGTGCCGGGAGACGATATCGTGGGCTTCATCACCCGGGGCTACGGCGTGTCGGTGCACCGGGCGGACTGCCCCAACGTACTGCGCTCCAGGGACAATCCCGCCGAGGCGGGGCGTTGGATCCGGGTCAGCTGGGCCGACAAGACCAGCGAGGAATACCACACCATGCTGCAGGTGGTGGCCAAGGATCGCATCAGCCTGATCGTGGACGTGTCCACGGTGCTGTCGGCCACCAAGACGAGGGTGCTGTCCCTGAACGCCCGGTCTACGCCGGACGGCTTCGCCCTGCTGGATCTGGGCATCTCCGTATCGGGCCGGGAGCAGCTGAAAACCGTCACCAGCCGGCTGGAGCAGATCCAGGGGGTCATGAAGGTGACACGGCCGGCGGGATGATAAATAAAATAAGCCTCCCCTGTGTAAGGGGAGGTGTCAACGCGAAGCGTTGACGGAGGGGTTGTCAAATACAGACAATCCCCCAGTCAGCCTTACGGCTGACAGCCCCCTTTACACAAGGGGGCCTTGGAAACGGCGTCCCCGACGCCTCGCAGAGGGAGGCAAAGAAACGGATTGCCGCGTCGGGCTTACGCCCTCCTCGCAATGACAGTAGGGGCCGACCCTTGCGGTCGCCCGCACAGCAAATGATCGATCCGGGCGACCGCGAGGGTCGCCCCTACGTACCAACATTGAATACTATCTGTATAAAGGAGAACAAATTATGCGCGCTGTATTGACTCGCGTGAAGCACGCCTCCGTCACCATCGACGGAAAAGTACATGGCCAGATCGGCGAGGGCTTCCTGATCCTGCTGGGCATCACCCATGAGGACACCGAGGCCCAGGCCGTCAAGCTGGCGGACAAGCTGACGGGCCTTCGCATCTTCGAGGACGAAAACGGCAAGATGAACCGGGGCCTTGACGAGGTGAAGGGCGAGCTGCTGGTGGTTTCCCAGTTCACCCTGTATGGCAACTGCAAGAAGGGTCGCCGCCCCGAATTTTTGGCCGCCGCGCGGCCTGATGTGGCCATACCCCTGTACGAGAAGTTCGTGGAGCTGTGCCGCGCCAAGGGCTTCCACACCGAGACCGGCGAGTTCGGCGCCTACATGCAGGTGGACAGCCTGAACGACGGCCCGCTGACGCTGGTGGTGGACACCGACCAGCTGTAAGGAGGGCGCTTGCATGAAGGTACTGTCTCTGATGGTGGGCCCCATCATGACCAACTGCTACATCCTCTGCGACGAGGAGGCCAAGGTCTGCGCCGTCATCGACCCCGGCGACGAGCCGGAGCGGATCGCCGCCATGATCGATTCCTCCGGCTGCACCCCCACCATGCTCCTGCTGACCCACGGTCACTTTGACCACTACACCGGCGTGGCGGGTCTGCTGGAAAAATGGCCGGAGCTGCCGGTGTATATCCACCGCGCCGACGCCGTGGACGGCGCAGGCGGCGAGCTGCGGTTTCCCCGGCTGGGCGAGAAGAACCAGCGGTACTACAAGGAGGGTGACAAGCTGACGCTAGGCGGCCTGACGCTGGACGTGCTGGAGACCCCCGGCCACTCTCAGGGCTCCGTGTGCCTGCTGGTGGAGGGCCAGCGCGTGATCTTCGCCGGCGACACGCTGTTCCGCTGCTCCTGCGGCCGGTGCGACTTCCCCGGCGGCGACTACCGGGCCATGCTGCGATCGCTGGCCCGTCTGGGCCGGCTGGAGGGGCAGTACACCGTCTATCCCGGCCACGACTCCGCCACCGACATGGACTATGAGCGGAAGTACAATCCCTATATGAAGCAGGGCATGAACGCATGAAGCTGATCTTTACCGGTCACAACGACCGCTACGCTATCGAACAGGATCTGTTGGCCTTTTTCCCCACCGAGCGTCCGGTGTACGACCCGGACGCGGCGGAGGAAAACTGCGCCTGGGTCAAATTATCCGAGGGAAGCACCTACACCACCGCGACCACCCGCATCCGCTATCAGGGACGGGAGGGCCGCGGTCTTTCCCGCGTGCGCATCGATCCCGCGCTGACCCCCTATCAGCAGGAGGGACTGCGGCAGCGGGCGCTGAAAATGAGCTTTTTCAAGGCGGCGGTGGAGATCATGGGCCGCGTCCCCGCGTGGGGCAGCCTGACGGGCGTGCGGCCCGCCAAGCTGGCGGCACGACTGCTGCGCGGCGGCATGACGCCCCGGCAGGCCGACCGTGAGCTGGAGCGCACCTATCAGGTATCCGCGCCCCGCCGCCGCATGTGTATCGAGGCGGCACAGGCGGGCATCGCCGCCAAGGAGGCTCTCCAGCCCAACGACATCTCCCTGTATATCGGCATCCCCTTCTGCCCCACACGATGCGCCTATTGCAGCTTTGTGTCCCAGGCGGTGGAGCGCTCCTTCAAGCTGATGGAGCCGTATCTTCAGGCGCTGGAGCGGGAGATCACGCTAGCGGCCCGGATGGTGCAGGACACGGGACTGCGCATCAAGTCCTTCTACATGGGCGGCGGCACGCCCACCACACTGTCCGCCAGGCAGATGGATCATCTGCTGACCCACCTGAACCGCAGCTTTGACCTCAGCGGCGTGGTGGAGTACTGCATCGAGGCGGGCCGCCCCGACACCATCGACCGGGAGAAATTACAGGTGCTCCTCGACCACGGGGCCGACCGCATCAGCGTCAATCCCCAGTCACTGGACGACAACGTGCTGCGGGCCATCGGCCGCCGACACTCGGCGACGGACATTCTGGCCGCCATGGAGCTGGCCACGTCCATGGGGTTCCCCCATGTGAACATGGATCTGATCGCCGGACTGCCCGCCGACACGCCGGAGGGCTTCCGGAAAACGCTGGATCAGTGCATCAAAAGCGGGGCGGACAACATCACCGTCCACACGCTGGCGCTGAAAAAGGGCAGCCGCCTGACGCTGGAGGGCAGCCCCATCCCCTCGGCTGAGGCCGTGGCGGAAATGCTGGACTACGCCGACCCCACCCTGCGCGCCGCCGGGTTCGCCCCCTACTATCTCTATCGCCAGAAGTACATGTCCGGCAGCTTTGAGAACGTGGGCTGGTGCATATCCGGCGCGGAGGGACTATATAATATCTACATCATGGAGGAGCTGCACAGCATCCTGTCGCTGGGCGCGGGCGGCTCCACCAAAATGGTGGATATCCGCCGGGACGACCGGATCGACCGGGTTTTCCACCCCAAGTACCCCACCGAGTACATCCAGCGACAGGAGCAGGTGGCGGCGGATCTGGAAAAGTTCGCCGCCTTCCACCGGGAGATGCTGGAGAATTTGGGGGAATAGGGGTTCCCTTCCAAAGCCTCCCCTGTGTAAGGGGAGGTGGCAACGCGAAGCGTTGACGGAGGGGTTGTCCGTAATCCGACAATCCCCCAGTCAGCTTCGCTGACAGCCCCCTTTACACAAGGGGGCCGAAGGCCGACGACTCTGTCGGCCCTTACGAAGCGTTTATCATACCTGCCGCGTTCACCGTGTGGCGGGGCACATGGGCCCCGCCCTACAGGACTCTGTCGGCCGCTTTGCTGTTTATTCCTCCTGCGGTTCCAGAGGCACCGTCACGCGGATGGTCGTCCCCTGCCCCGGCGTGCTGTCCAGATGCAGGCCGCCGCCCAGATCGCCGACGGCGTGCTTGACGATGGACAGACCCAGGCCTGTGCCGCCGCTCTGGCGGGAGTGGCTCTTGTCCACCCGGTAGAACCGTTCAAACACCCGCGCCTGATGCTCCGGGGGAATGCCGATGCCGGTGTCGGTCACAGTCAGCACCGCGCTTTCGCCGCAAAGGCCCACGTCCACGGTGACGCTACCGCCGGGAACGTTGTACTTGATGGCGTTGTCGCAGAGGTTATACAGGATCTCCGACAGCAGCCGCCGCGCCGCCCGCACCGTCACATTCTCGCCGGTAACGGTCATGGTCACGTTCTTCGCCTCCGCCGCGTCGTGAAGGCCACGCACCGTTTCCTCCGCCAGCGGCAGCAGCTCCACCGGCTCCGCCGACAGCGCTACTCCCTCGTCCAGCTGGGACAGGCGGATGATATCCTCAATCAGTGACACCAGCCGGGCGGCCTCGTCATGGATGCGGTTCAGGAACACCGGCATATCCTCCGGCTTCACCAGTCCGTTCTGCATCAGCTCGGCGCTGCCCATGATGGATTGCAGCGGGGTTTTCAGCTCGTGGGACACATTGGCGGTGAACTCCCGCCGGTTGCGCTGTGCCAGCGCCTGCTCCGTTACATCGAAGGCCACCACCACCGCGCCGGTGACGGCGCCGTCGGACTGGATGCGGCTGATATCCAGCTGGTATTCCCGGCCATCCCGCTCCGTGTGGATCTCGCTGTGACCGCCGGTCAGGGCGGCGTGAAGGGCGCGGCTCACCTCTCCGCTGCGCTCGATGGTCAGGAAGTCCTGTCCCACGCAGCTACCGTCGGCACGGAACAGCGTTTGAGCCGCCGGATTGATGCTGAGGATCTCACCCCGCTCGTTCAGCAGCACCAGACCCTCCTGCATGCTGCCTGTGACCTGAGCGAATTCATCCCGCTTGCGCTGCAATTCCCGCAGCTGGGCATCGATCTGGCGGCGCTGCTGGTTGATGCGGCCCAGCAGGGGCGACAGTTCCTCGTAGGTGTCGTTATCCAGCGGGTGCTCCAGATCCAGCTCGTTCAGGGGCTTCACAATGTGGCGGGCCACACGCCGGGCCAGCAGCGCAGACAGAATCAGCGCCACCGCCAGCACCACCAGAAGCGGCTGGAGCATACCCAGCACCAGCACGCCCGCCGTGGCGCGGCTGATGGAGATACGTAGCACCGAGCCGTCCTCCAGACGCTGGGCCTGATAAAGCGTCTTTTCCAGCAGCGTGGAGGAGTAGCGGCTGCTCTCCCCCTGCCCTGCCAGCAGCGCCTGCTGGATCTCCTGCCGCTGGGCGTGGTTCTCCATGGTCTCCGCGTCAGTGCGGGTGTCGTACAGCACGGTGCCGTCCGCCGCCACCCAGGTCAGGCGGTAGCGGTCAGAATTCAGGGACTGGAGATAGGTCTCCCCCTCCCCCTGCTGCATGGCGGCTGCGGCAAGGCTCAGCTCGTCCTTCAGCTGCTGCTCCTGCACGCCGCAGAAATATTCGTAAAGACAGCCCATGATAATGACCAGCGTGGCCAGCAGCACCGCGCCCGCCGTGACGATCATGGAGCGGAAAATTCGTTTTGTCATGGCCGCGCCTCCCATCGATAGCCTACGCCCCGCACCGTTTCGATGCGGTCGCCGCACTCGCCCAGCTTCTGCCGCAGGGTACGGATGTGCATATCCACTGTGCGGGTCTCGCCTACGTAATCGGCGCCCCACACATCGTTAAACAGCTGGTCGCGGGTAAAGGCCATGCCGGGGTGGGCCAGAAACAGCTGCAACAGCGCGAATTCCTTGAAGGTCAGCGTCACCCGCTGGCCTGCCGCCGTGACGGTATGGCCGTCCAGATCCAGCGTCACGCCGCCGCTGGACAGCTGGCGGCTCTGCTTGACCGGGGCGCAGCGCCGCAGCACCGCCTTCACCCGTGAAACCATCTCCATCATGCCGAAGGGCTTTACCAGATAGTCGTCGGCTCCCATGTCGAGACTCTGGATCTTGTCGTACTCCATGCCCTTGGCCGTGGCCATGATAACGGGAATCTCCCGCGCCCGGGGCAGCTGCCGCAGATAGCGCAGCAGCGACACCCCGTCCTCGCCAGGCAGCATCACGTCCAGCAGCACCAGCTCCGGCGTCTCGGTCTCCAGCGCTTCCCGGAAGGATGCGCCGTCGGCAAAGCCCCGGGCCTCGAACCCGGTGGAATTCAGGGTATACACCTCGATCTCGCGGATGCCGCTGTCATCCTCCACACACCAGATCATGTCAGTTCTCCTCTCCTTCGTGAGCGCCGGTAACGGCGAACACCACCCAACCGGCAATGTTGGTGGCATGGTCGCCGATGCGCTCGAAATACTTGGCGATCATCAGAAGATCCAGCGCGTACTCGCCGTCGTCGGGCCGCTGGGCGATCCAGTCGATCAGCGTGGCCTTCACCTTGCGGAAATCCTCGTCCACCACGTCGTCCTTGGCGATGACCTGATGGGCCAGCGTCACATCCTGCCGCACAAAGGCGTCCACGCTGCCCGTCACCATGGAGATGGCGGCACGGGCCATGTGACCCACAAAGGCGCACTCCTCGCCGGAGCGGCCATTCAGGAAGCCGATGATCTCGGCAATATCCTCGGCCTGATCGCCGATGCGCTCCATATCCGTTATCATTTTCAGCGCCGCGCTGATCTGCCGCAGGTCGCTGGCCACAGGCTGCTGCTGCAATAAAAGCTTCAGGCACAGAGACTCGATGTCCCGCTCCTTCTGGTCAATACCCGCGGCACGGGGCGCCACCTGCGCTGCCAGCACCGTGTCACCCTCCATCAGCGCCTTGGCGGCGGCGGCGATGACCTCCTCGCACAGTGCGCCCATCTCGATCAATTCCCGGTTCAGCAGCGCCAGCTGCTGGTCAAAACGGCTTCTCATGCTTATCCGAACCTCCCCGTGATGTAGTCCTCTGTCCGCTTGTCCTGCGGCTGGGCAAAGATCTGCTCCGTGTCGCCGCACTCCACCAGCTCGCCCAACAGGAAAAAGGCGGTGCGGTCAGAGATACGGGCGGCCTGCTGCATGTTATGGGTGACGATAACAATAGTATACCTGTCTTTCAGCTCTATGGCAAGCTCTTCTATGCGGGAAGTGGAAATCGGATCCAGCGCGCTGGTGGGCTCGTCCATCAGCAGCACCTGCGGCTCCACCGCCAGCGCACGGGCAATGCACAGCCGCTGCTGCTGGCCGCCGGACAGACCCAGCGCCGATTTTTTCAGCCGATCCTTCACCTCGTCCCAGATGGCGGCGCGGCGCAGCGCCTGCTCCACCATGTCGTCCAGCTTCACCTTATTGCGGATGCCGTGGGTTCGGGGACCGTAGGCCACGTTGTCGTAGATGCTCATGGGGAAGGGATTGGGCTTCTGGAACACCATGCCGATCTCCTTGCGCAGCTGGTTCACGTCCACCGACGGGGCAAAAATGTCCTGTCCCTGATAGCAGACCTGTCCGGTGACACGAACACCGGGGATCAGGTCGTTCATCCGGTTCAGCGTCTTGAGGAAGGTGGACTTTCCGCAGCCGGAAGGGCCGATGAGTGCGGTGACGCTTTTCTCCGGGATATTGATGCTGACGTCCTTCAGCGCCTGAGACGGGCCGTACCACAGGCACAGGTCGTTGACGGTCATGATATCGCTCATATGCTTCTCCTCCTTTGGAAGTATTTGCCCACCAGAGCGGCGGCAATGTCGATAATCAGGGCCAGCACCATCAATATGGCGGCGATGGCGAAGGCCACATCAAACTCGCCCTGCTCCTTGGCGTAGACATACAGGGCCACGGACAGGGTAGCGCCGGAGCTTTGCAGCGTCTCCCCCAGGGTGCTGTACAAAGTATGGGCGAAGCCTGCTGTATACAGCAGCGCCGCCGTCTCGCCCAGAATACGGCCCACCGCCAGAATGCAGCCGGTGATGACGCCGTCTACACAGCCCGGCAGCACCACCGTGCGGATGACCCGCCACCTGCCCGCGCCCAAACCGAAGGCGCCCTCACGGTAGCTCTGGGGCACGGTTTTCAGACTCTCCTGCGTGATGCGCATGATGGTGGGCAGGTTCATGATGACCAGCGTCATGGCGCCGGCGATCAGTGATTTCTTCATGCCCAGAAACTGGCAGAAGAACATCTGCCCCACCAGACCGTAGATAATAGAGGGAATGCCGGACAGGGTCTCGGCGGCATATTCGATGACCGCCACCACCCGCTTGTTGGCGGCGTATTCCGTCAGATAGACTGCCGCGCACACACCCAGCGGCAGCACGAAAAACAGCGTGGTCAGCACCATGCAGACGGTGCTGATGATATCCGGTAGGATGCCGATGGTGTCGCTGAGGTAGCTGGGCTTGGTGCTCAGCAACTCCCAGCTCAGGTGCGGCACGCCCTTGATCAGCACATACAGGATCAGGAACAGTGCCAGCGCACAGGTCAGCCCGGCGCACAGCACCATCAGGCCCCGCATCGTTCCGCCCCAGATGCGGCGGCGGGTAGAAAATTTCGTATCGTTCATGGTTTACTTCTCCTTACTGCGTTTCAGGAAGAAATTCAGCGCCGCGTTGATGAGCATAATGAACAGGAACAGCACCAGCGCGATGGAAAACAGCGCCTGCCGCTGCAAGCCCGCCGCCGCGTAGCCCATCTCGCTGGCTACGGCGGTGGTCAGGAAGCGGACGCTCTGGAACAGGGACGGCATGTTGGGCACGTTGCCGGACACCATCATCACCGCCATAGCCTCGCCAATGGCGCGGCCTACGCCCAGCACCACCGCCGCAGCAATACCGCTGCGTGCCGCGGGAACGGACACCCGGAACCACGTCTCCACCGGCGTAGCGCCCAGCGCCAGCGAGGCATCCTCATACTCCTTGGGCACCGCCTCCAGCGCCGTCATGGCTACATTGATGATGGAGGGCAGAATCATGATGGCCAATACGATGATGGCCGCCAGCAGTCCGGAGCCGTCAGGAATATGGAAGATCTTCCGGATGCCGGGCACCAGCACCAGCATACCCACAAGGCCGTACACCACCGAGGGGATGCCCGCCAGCAGGCTGACTGCCGAGGAGACAACGGTTTTCAGCTTTGTCGGCGCCATTTTCGCCAGAAACACGGCGGTCATAAAGCCGATGGGGACGCCCAGAACGATAGCGCCCGCCGTGCCGTAAATGCTGGTCAGGATAAAAGACAGAATGCCGAATTGCGGCGGCGTGCCGTTGGAGTCCCACACAGGGCCGAACAGGAATTTGATAAGGCCGATCTCCCGGATGGCCGGGATACCGGAAATAACGAGATATACGGTGATCAGCAGCACGCAGCCCACCGTTACCAGTCCCATCAGCAGGAACCAGCCGTGGATCACGTTCTCCCAAAGTCGTTTTGCTTTCATATACGCACCTCATACATGCAGGGGAAGGCGGCACCCCTCAGGGATGTCGCCTGTCCGCCCGTGGTCTTTCAGTTGGCAGCCACTGCGCCGGCGGCAGAGATGATGGACGCCGCGTCAGCAGAGAGGGCGTAATCGAAGAACGCCTGAGCTGCGGGAGAGAGGGCCTTGCCTTCCACGGTCACCAGCACGAAGGGACGCTGCACCAGATAGCTGCCGTCCTTGACGGTGGCCTCGCTGGGAGTCACGCCGCCCACGTTCAGGGCCTTGACGGTATCCTTGACGGAGGCCAGAGAAGCGTAGCCGATGGCGTCGGGGTTCTGGCTGACGGCGGTGATCACATCACCGGTGGAGGTCAGTTCCTGACGATACTGGCAGGCATCCTTGGTGCCGGTGATGGACTCGAAGCCATCGCGGGTGCCGCTGGCAGCCTCACGGCCGATCAGAACGACCTCGGCGTCATTGCCGCCCACGTCCTTCCAGTTGGTGATCTCGCCGGTATACAGCTTGGCGATCTGCTCCAGGGTCAGGTCGGAGACGGGGTTGTCGGGGTGCACGATGATGGCGATACCGTCATAGGCCAGAACGGTCTCCTTCAGGCCGGCCGCCTTCTCCTCGTCCTTCAGCGCACGGGAGGAAAGACCGATGTCGCAGGTACCCTCCTGCACGGCGGTGATGCCGGAGCCGGAGCCGGTGGGGTTGTAGTTGACGGTCACACCGCCGTTGGCGGCCATGAAGGACTCGCTCAGTGCGCCGATTACCTTCTCCATAGAGGTGGAGCCGTCAGTGGACACGGTGCCGGTGATGGCGGCGGTGTCCACCTGTCCCTCGCCCTCCAGAACATCACAGTCCAGGGGGACCCGGTCGCCGGCCCGGACCAGGAGCAGGTCGCCGGGCTCCAGCTGGGAGGCGGGGACTTCGGTGACGCTGCCGTCGGGGTTCAGGAGGTTGGCGTTTTCCGGGACGATGCTGACCAGGGCGTCGATGCGCTTGCGGCTGTTCATCACGGCCCGGTCCTCAAAGTACTCGCCGATCTGATAGAGAATCGTGACCATAGCGCCCTCGAAGCCCTCGCCGATGGCAAAGGCGGCGACTACGGCGATGGTCATCAGGGTTGTTTCGTCCAGGGAGAAGCGGAGCAGGCCCTTGAGGCCCTTCCAGAACAGCTCCCAGCCCACCAGAAGGGTGGCGACGGCCTGGACCAGCAGGCGGAAAATCCCGTGGGGGCCCTGGGGAATCAGGAAGGAAGCCCCCACCAGGGCAACGGAGATGACCAGAAGGATGATGTCCTTGGCCCCGGCTTCCTTTTCCTCGCCGCTGCATGCGGCGCAGGAGCAGCTGTGGCCGCAGCAGCAATCGTCGTCATCGTCGTCGCAGCAGCCGTCGTGGTGATGGTGTTCGTGATCATGGCCGCAGCAGTCGTGGTCATGATGATGTTCGTGTTCATAGTCGCAGCAGTCGTGGTCGTGATGATGTTCATGCTCATGCTCATGGTCATGGCCGCAGCAGCAGTGTTCCTCATGGAGCTTTTCTTGGTCGTTCATAACAAATCCTCCTTGAAATGCTTTAATCGGACTCCCGCAGGTGGGAGATGGTGGTTTGGATGATCTCGGCGATGTGGTGGTCGTCGATGGAG
>OIXH01004758.1_pt1 | contig 10774 bp, 12 predicted proteins | sample 1587741 | NCBI WGS metagenome assembly OIXH01 (sample SAMEA3888916, study PRJEB22519) | human gut metagenome | biome: human gut; feature: human-associated habitat; material: faeces | place: Denmark | collected 2011 | reverse complement strand
AACCAGCCAGTCCGGGCGGAAAGGTCAAAGAGGAAGGGTACGGTGGCCATGCCGCCGCCCATAGAAAACAGGCCCACCAGGAGAAACTCCCAATAGAGACGGAGAAAAATCATGGGCGGTCCTCCTTTCGGATCCGATCGTATGCCAGACCAAAGAGACCGGCGCCAATGACCAGAATTGCAGGGGAGAGCCCCACAAAGGCTGCCAGCAGAAAGACCGCCAGAAAGACCAGAAAGGTGGGGACATCCAGAATGGCCTTGCGGTAAAGGCGCACGGTGCTGTTGATAATCAGCGCGCACACACAGGCCCGCACCCCGGCCAGGGCGTGCTGCACCCAGGGATTTTCTGCAAAAGACCAGAAAAAGGCGGAGATGATGGTGACGATAATCATGGGGGGCACCAAAATGCCAATGGTGGCCCAGAGAGCACCGGCCAAGCCGTGGGTACGGTAACCGCAAAAGGTGGCGGTGTTCACCGCAATGACACCAGGGGTGCACTGCGCCACGGCGTTCAGATCCAGGAGTTCCTCGTCGGTGAGCCAGCCCTTTTTCTCCACCAGCTCCCGCTGGAAAAAGGGGAGCATAGCATAACCGCCCCCAAAGCAGCTGGCGCTGATGCGGGCAAAGGTCAAAAAAAGATCAAGATTTTTGCGCATGGGGCCCTCCTTGTGCTCTTTAAGTGCAGAGCTCCAGGATGACCTGTGCATAGATCTTGGCAGCGGTGAGAAGGTCGGCGATGTTGACCCGCTCATCGGGGCCGTGAAGGTTGGAGACAAAGCCGGGCATGCTGGCGCCAAAGGCAACGCCGCCGGGAATGTCGTGGACATAGGTCCCGCCGCCGATGGCAATGCAGCGGCCCTTCTCCCCGGTGTACTCCTCGTAGCACCGCAGCAGCGTCTGGACCAGAGGCGTCTCCGCCGGAACGTAGTGGGGCGCGTACACCGCGCAAGGCTCCAGGGTTACACCCTCCTGGGCCAGCTCCTCCCGGATCACGTCCCGGAGGTTCCCGTCGTTGGCCAGGATGCTGGCACGGCAGTCGAACTCCCCGCGGAACCCGGTCAGGCCGTAATGGAGAATGTCAAAGCTCAGGGTGGTGGCCCCGGAAAGATCGTCCTTCATGGCCACGCCCGCAGCCTTTCCGCTCCAGTCTCCGTGGGGGAACAGCTTTTCCACGGCCTTCAGCCGCCGGAGCCCATCGCAGTCCGCCAACGGCAGCTCCGCAATGAGCCGGAGCAGCGCCGTCACCGCATTGCAGCCCCCTTCGGGCTGGGAGGCGTGGGCCCCGTGGCCCTTGACGTCGATACGGAGCAGCCCGTTTTCTTCAGAAACGGTAAAGGCCGCGCCGGTCTCCTCCCCGGCCTTCCGGCAGAACCCGGAAAGCGCCTCGGCGTCCATGCCCTCCACCAGGGCAAAGGACTTGTCCGGCACCACGTTGAGCTTGGTGCCGCCCTGGGCGGACACCAGCCGGGGCAGCGCCTTGCTTTCCTCAAAGGAAGCGGTCATCACGCCCCGGAGCCCGCCTTTTTCCAGATTGATAATGGGGAAGTCCGCGTCCGGGGAGACGCTGGCCGGAGCCTCCTCTTCCCTGGCGTAGTAGTGCTCCAGATCAGAGCTGCCGCACTCCTCGTCGGTGCCCAGAATCAGCCGCACCCGCTTTTTCAGGGGGATCCCCAGGTCCTTCACCGCCTTCATGGCGTAGAGGGCCGCCACCGCCGGCCCCTTGTCGTCGGCGGTGCCCCGGCCGTAGATTCTTCCGTCCAGGACCAGGGGCTCAAAAGGCTGGGTCACGGTCCAGCTGTCGCTGACCGGCACTACGTCCAGATGGGCCAGAATGTCCAGCCCCGGTTCTTCGCCGCCCAGATCGGCGGTCATGACGTAGTTGTCGTAGTTGGTCACGGCAAAGCCCATCCCCCGGGTCAGCTCCATGGCGTCGTTGAGGGCCCGGAGAGGCCCCTCGCCGAAGGGCGCGCCCTCCTTTGCCTCTCCCCGGTCGCTTCTGATCCGGACCAGCCGGCAGACGTCCCGGACCAGTTCTTCCCGGTGGACGTTCATGTACGCGGTAATTTTCTCTTTCATTCTAAGTTTCCATCCTTTCGGAAAAGATTGTCCTTGCTTCGGGATTGGTCCCGAAAGACCTTGGGGGTGGTCCCTACGACGCTTTTGAACTGCCGGAAAAACTGCCCCCGGTCGCCGTAGCCCGTGCGGACGGCGATCTCCTCCACCGGGAGGTCGGTGGTCAGCAGCAGCTCCTTGGCCCGTTCCATCCGCTTTTCCCCGATGAATTCGGTAAGGCTCCGGCCGCTGTATTCCCGGAACACCCGGCTGAAATAGGAGGGGTTGTAAAAGCACCGCCGTGCCAAGTCGGAAAGCCCCAGCTTCTCGCAGCAGTGCTCCTCGATGTAGGCCAGCAGCTCCGGCGCAATGGCCTTCTGCCGCTTTTCGCCCCCGGATTCCGGCAAGGCCATCTTCCGGAAGAGCTTGGCCAGCACCACCGTCAGGTACCCCCGGAGCACCGTGCGGTACCCGGCCTCCTTCCGGCAGAATTCCCGGTACATCCCCTGGAGTGCGGCCTCCACCTCCGGCAGCTCCCGGTCCCGGAAGGTGCAGAAGGACCCCATGCCCTCCTGGGAGAGCCGGAAGTCCTCAAAGGCCGTCAGGCTCAGAAGGGAGAAGGCGTTTTCGGCGTCCATGAGCTCCTCCCCCAGAAACTCCGGCTTCAGCAGGATGTTGTAGTAGGTCAACGACCCCTCCGGCCGGAAGGCGTGGGTCTGTCCGTAGTTGATGAACAGCAGGTCCCCCCGCTGCACCCGGTACTCCCGCCCTCCGACGTTCTGGACCCCGGCGCCCTGGAGGATGTAGACGATCTCCAGAAAATCGTGGGTGTGGACCTCCTGGCCCTGGGTGTGGACCACCCGCTGCACCGTAATGTTCTCCCGGGGGTCCAGGAGCTGCTCCGCCGTAAACTGCCGCATCCTTCCGCCTCCTTGCACCAGCCATTATAGCACGTTTCCGGAAAAAAATCCATGGCCCGCGGACAAAAACTCCGGACTGCCCCTGGGCACAATATCTTGTGTCTGCCGCCAAAAAGAGACAATCCACACTTTCCACCGGCCGAATGTGGAAAACTTCGCAAAAAAAGACCGGTTTTCCCGGCTTTTCCAAAGATTTCCCACCGATTTGTGGAAAACCCCGGCGTTTTTCTCCCCGCGGTGTGAACAACCCTGTGGAATGTGTGGAAAAGCTGTATTTCCACCGCCTTTTTTACGTTCTGTATTCCCTCCGCGGAGAAAAACCCCTGATTTCCGGCCTTTTCCCTCCTTCGACCGCCTTCGGGGGATTCCCCCTTTTTTCCACACGCTTCCCGAAAAACGGAAAAACCCGGAAAAGTTTTCCTCCAGAGGCCGCCTTCTAAATATGGACGTGCCCCGCCCGGATTTCCCCCTTGAAAAACCGGCCAAAACCGTGTATGATAGGTTATAGCCGAATCAGGTCCAGTTCCAGCCCCCGGGACCGGGCGTAGCGGATGGTGTACCCGGTGCCCCCCTCCTCGTTGCGGCAGACCCCGATGAGCCGGGAGGAGTGGTTGACCAGGTACCGATTCCGTTTCAGATAGCTGTCCCGGCCGTAGGCGTCCTCCACGGTGATCACCTGGCTGCAATACCGCAGGAGCCGCCGGTGCCGGATGGCCCAGTCCCGGGCCCAGTCGTCGGCCTGGCCGGGGAAGGGGAGCACCGCCACCAGCTCCAGGTTCCGGAAGGATTCCCACAGCCCGGCCACGATTTCCCCGGCCCAGATGTCCGTTCCCCGGGCCATGCCGCAGAGGAAGGTGGTGTACCCCTGGTCCACCGCCGCCAGGATCCGGGCCTGCAGCTGGTGCTTCACCCCGTCGATGAAAGGAGACGCCTCGTCAAAGGGCGTGCAGATTTTTTCAGGCCGGTGGCCGGTAAAGCAAAGCGTGGTCTCCCGTTCCACGGGCACCCCTCCTTTTGTTTGCGCATCTTACCTTTATTGTACCAGATATCCGCGCCGATATGTTACGAAAGTGTGAATTTTTAAACATTTGTTTGAAAGGTTGCAAGGTTTATGGAGTTTTTGAAGCGAACCTGGGCAGAGATCGACCTGGACGCCCTCCGCTATAACGCGGAGGCGGCCCGTTCCTGCCTTTCCGATACCACCGAAATGCTGGCCGTGGTCAAGGCCGACGCCTACGGCCACGGGGACCGGATGGTCTCCCGGGAGCTGGCGGATATGGGGGTGAAGCGCTTCGGCGTTTCCAACCTGGAGGAAGCCGTGGGCCTGCGCAATGCCGGCATCACGGGGGAAATCCTCATCTTCGGCGTGACCCCGGCCTCCATGGCCCGGGAGCTGGCGGAGTACTGCGTGACCCAGGCCATCCTCAACCTCCAGTACGCCCATGAGCTCTCCGAAGCCGCCCAGGCCGCAGGCGTCACTGTGGAGGGCCACCTGAAGCTGGATACCGGCATGGGCCGCATCGGCTTCGTGGTGGGACGGCCCTCCGGCTCCACGGAAGCCTTGCTGGAGGCCTGCCGCCTGCCGGGCCTGAAGATCACCGGAGCCTTCTCCCACTTCTCCTCCTCCGACGACCCCTCGGAGGAGGGCGTCGCCTATACCCGGGAGCAGTACCGCCGGTTCAGGACCGCCACCACTGCCCTGAAAGCCGCCGGAGCCGGCCCCCTGTTCCTCCACCTGCAGAATTCCGCCGGGATCATCAGCTATCCCGAGTACCAGTTCGACGGGGCCCGGGCAGGGGTGGTCCTCTACGGCCAGCCCCTGGACCTCCTCCCCGGCCGGAGCATCGACCTGAAACCGGTGATGAGCCTCCGCTCCACCGTTGCCATGGTCAAGGACGTGGAGCCCGGGGACTGCATCAGCTACTCCCGGACCTTCCGTGCCCGGAAGTCCATGCGCATCGCCACAGTGCCGGTGGGCTACGCCGACGGCTACCTCCGGGCCTTCTCCAACCGGGCCGATGTCCTGATCCGGGGCAAGCGGGCCCGGGTGGTGGGCAACGTCTGCATGGACCAGATCATGGTGGACGTCACGAACATCCCCGACGCCGCCGAAGGCGACCAAGTGACCCTGGCCGGCCGGGACGGCGGGGAGGAGATCACCTTCAGCGAGCTGGCCTCCCTGGCCGGGACCATCCACTATGAGCTCCTCTGCCTGGTAGGCAAGCGGGTCCCCCGGCTGTATTTCCGCGGCGGCCAGGTGGTCAAGGTCCTGGACTTCAACCGAAGCTGACCCCGGTATCCCCCTCAAAAAACGCCAAGGAAAAGGAATGGAAAAACACCATGGAACAGGACGCCCGGATTTTTCAAACCCCTTCGTACAAAAGCGCAAGAAAAGCCTATATTGCCCAGTGTACCTTTGAATACCTTTCCGCCCTCCTGGTCTCGGACGCCTTTCTGGCCAAGCTGCTGGCGTCCATCGGGATCCGGGACTCCCTGATCGGCATCATCTCCTCCTTTATCTCCCTGGCCTTTGTGGTCCAGCTCCTGTCCCTGATGGTCTCCGCCCTTCCCATTGACCGGAAAAAGACCGTCGTCGCCTTTAACGTGGTGAGCCAGCTGCTGTTCTGCTCCCTGTACCTGATCCCCTTCCTCCCCGTGGGCACAGGAGCGAAGACCGTCCTCGTCATCGTAGGCGTCCTCCTTGCCTATGCAGGACAGTATATCGCGTCGCCTATCTGTTATCAATGGGCCAACTCCTACGTGGACCCCGACCACCGCGCGGAGTACTCCGCCGTAAAGGAGATCGTCTCCCTCCTGTCGGGAATGGTGTTCAGTGCCGTCGTGGGCTATATCATCGACCGCTTTGAGGGCTTAGGCAATCTCAACGGAGCCTTCCTGTTCATCGCCTGCTGTATGCTCATCACGGCGCTGCTCAACATCGTTTCCCTACTGCTGATTAAAGGCGACGGAAAAAAGCAGACCGCCGTCCCCCTGGGCGGCATGGGAAAAGAGACCTTCGGGAACCAAAAATTCCGCAGGCTGGTGGTCATGACCATCCTCTGGAACTGCGCCCAGTACTTTTCCGTGGGCTTCCTGGGGGTCTTCAAAACCAAGGACCTCCTCCTGTCCCTTTTCGCCGTCCAGATCATCAATACCGCGGGGCAGCTCGCCCGGATGCTGGTGTCGGTTCCCTTCGGCCGGTATTCCGACCGCAAGGGCTTTGCCAAGGGCTTCGAGCTGGCGGCGGTCATCGCCGGAGCCGGCTTCCTGATCAATATCTTCATCACCCGGGACCTGTGGTTCCTCATCATCCTCCAGACCCTCTGCTACAATATCGCCATGGCGGGCACCAACGCCAACGCCTTCAATATCACCTATCGCTGCGTGGATTCCCGGTATATCGCCCAGGCCATCGCCATCAAGAACAGCATCGGCGGAATCTGCGGCTTTCTTGCGGCGCTGCTGGCCGGAAAAGTCGTCTCCCATATCCGGGACGCCGGCGATACCCTTTTCGGCCTCCCGGTTTTCCCCCAGCAGGTCCTGTCGGTGATCTCCCTCCTGCTGACGGCGGCGACCATCCTGTACATAAAGCTGGCCATCGAAAAGACCCCGGAGCCCTCCGGATAATCCCTCTGGATTTCCACCGGGGACAAGCCCTGAACGGAGATGCAGTATGAAAATCCTTCCCGCGGAAAGCAGCGATATCCCGGCCCTGTACCGGCTTCAGCTGCTGGCATTTGAAAGCGAGGCGGAGATGATCGGGAGCCGCGCGGTCCCAGCCTTGCAGGAAACCGAGGAGGAGCACCGCGCGGATTTCTCCAACTGGCACACCCTGAAGCTGGAAACCGATACCGGCAGAATGATCGGCGCGATCCGCTATAAAAGAAACGGCGGGACCATCGAGGTCGGCCGCCTGATGATCCACCCGGACTACCGCCGCCAGGGGCTGGCCCGGAAGCTGCTGTCCGCCGTGGACACCGCCGCCCCGGCCCCCCCAAAGCGCTGTACACCTGTACAAAAACCTGGACCAATCTCCGCCTTTACGAAAAATGGGCTGCCGTCCATATAAGGAGCACCAGGACTCCGGCGGGCTGTCCTTCGTGCATCTGAGAAAAGCTCCGCCCCCGAAAGGAGACCCCATGAACAACTGCCTTTTCCCCCGCACCTTCGCAAACCTCCTCTTTGTCACCCTCCGCATCCGGGACCGGGAGGCCGCCGCCCTCTTTGACACCGGCGCAGGCATGACCGTCATCGCCCGGAGCCTTCTCTCGGAGCTGGAAATCCCGGCGGAAACCGCCTCCCTCCGCGCAGGCAACAATAACGGCCTGGTCCGCACCCTCCGGACCGCCGTCCTTCCCGGCGTCCGGATCGGCGGCGTCTCCCTGGACGGATGGAACGTCCTGGTGACAGACGACGCCGATTTCGCCTTCACCGACGATAACGGCACCCCCTTTCCCGCCAGAATCCTCCTTGGCTGGGACGTAATCTCCCGATTCTGCTGGGAGTATTCCGCTCAAGAGCCCTCCCTCCGGGTCCGTCCCTCGGATAAATCCCCCAATTCGCTGCCCCCGGACGTCCGGCAGGGCCCCATAGTCTTCCCGGAGTACGCCGGAGCCCCCTTCAAGGCCCGGGTGGACACCGGACATACCGAATCGACCCTGGCCGCCTCCTGGCGCACCCGCCTCCCCGATGTGGAGTACCATGACGCTGAGACGGTGGGCATCGGCTCCGCCCAGTCGGCCCTCACCCCCTATGTGCGGACCTTCCCCATCCGGTTCCAGAACCGCTCCATCCAATTGCAGAACATCGACATCGGCGAGCTCTGCGGCCAGCCCTCCGACATCGAAGCCTTGCTGGGCTACGACTTCCTGGAAGGCCGCGACTGGCAGCTGGACCAGGACTTCCGGCTGCGATAAAATCAACAGCAGGAGGCCCCCATGGACATCCAACTCAACTATCAGGAAGCAGGAACCGGAACCCCCTTCCTCCTCCTCCACGGAAACGGCGAGGACCACACCTATTTCCGTCACCAGATCGAATACTTCCGGACCCGTTACCGCGTCATCGCCCTGGATACCCGGGGCCACGGCAAATCCCCCCGGGGCACCGCCCCCTTCACCATCGAACAGTTCTCCCGGGACCTCTGGGGCTTCATGACGGCCCATGAGATCGCCCAGGCCGTGATCCTGGGCTTCTCCGACGGAGCCAATATCGCCATGGAATTCGCCATGGCCCACCCCCAGATGGTCAGGGCCCTGATTCTAAACGGCGGCAACCTGGACCCCTCCGGGGTCAAACGGACCACCCAGCTCCCCATTGAGCTGGGGTACAGAATCGCCCGCCGTTTTGCCGCCAGATCGGAGGACGCCAGGAAAAACGCCGAAATGCTGGGCTTAATGGTCAACGAGCCCCATATCCGCCCCCGGGACCTGTCCGGAATCACCGCCCCCACCCTGGTCCTCTGCGGCGCCAGGGATATGATTAGGGAATCCCATACGCGGAAAATCGCCCAGAGCCTCCCCAACGCCCGGCTGGCCATCCTCAGGGGCACCCATTTTATCGCCAGCCAGCGCCCGGCGGAATTCAACCGGGCCGTCGACGACTTTCTGAAAACCACTTTCGGAGGACAATAATGAACTGGTTCAACGTTTTCGGGCTGGCCATGGTAGCGGTCATCCTGATCCCCAACATCGTCTTCGCCATCCGCTGCAAGGACGGCTTCGCCAACCAATGGCACAATCCCGCCGTGGAGACCGCCGAGCAGATCGGCCGGTTCGGCTGCTTCGGATTCATGATTTTCAACATCCCGGGGACCTGGTTCGGCTGGTGGTCGGACGAGGCCTTCACCCTCTACCTGGTGGTAGATGCCATCCTGGCGGCCCTGTACTGCCTGATCTGGATTCTCTGCTTCCGGAAAAGCAGCGTTTTCCGGGCCCTGGCCCTTTCCATCCTGCCGTCGCTTCTGTTCCTGTTCAGCGGGATCATGAGCCGGTCCATCCTGCTGACCCTTGCCGCCGTCATTTTCGCGCCCAGCCACATCCTGCTTTCCTATCAGAACGCCAAAAAATCCCTGCAACCCGCTACGGAGGAATGACCCATGCTGCTTCTGCAAATCGCCCTGTATTGTCTCCTGTATTTCCTGCTGGTAAAATGCGCCGTGCAGAACAGCGGCCGGAACTGCCTGTACTTCTACCCCAAGGCCTACCTGGACGAGGCCCAGAACCGCGGCCTTGCGGATAAAGCCGCCGTGATGAAGCAGGGCAAACACTTCATGACGTGCTTCTGCATCCTGATTTTCGCCGCCCTCATCCTGATTCTCGCCCGCTGGAACCGCGTGGCGGACTTCAGAACCGCCTATTTCCAGGCCGCCCTCTTTCTGGTGGCCGTAAACTGGTTCGACGGCATCGTCATCGACCGCCTCTGGGTGGGCCACAGCAAAATCTGGGCCGTCCCGGGGATGGAGGGCGTCCCCTACGTAAAGCCCTGGAAAACCGTCCTGATCAAACGGACCGCGGCCACCGCCCTCTACCTGATCCTGGCCCTGGGCATCGCCGGAATCGCCCTGCTCGTCGCCAGAATCTGACCCTTTGGGAGGAATCATGTACCGAGAACTGGTTTTAAAGCTGTCCCAGGGAATCCCCTATGTAACCCCCCAGCCCCCTTGCCCGGAGGAATCCATCGCCGCCGCGGAGCAGGCGGCAGGCGTGCCCTTCCCCCAGCCGCTCCGGGACCTCCTTGCGGAAATGAACGGCGACCGCTGGCTCCTGCTCTCCGCCCAGGAAATCGCGGAAAACGTCCGCCTGAACCGGGAAGCCCTCCTGCCATTTTTCGAGGAGGAATACGGCGCTCAGGGCCGGGAAATCTATTGGGAGCGGGTGGGCCGCTTCCTCTTTTTCGCCTCCAACGGCTGCGGCGACTACTACTGCTACCGCTTTTCCCCCGACGCCGTCCCCGAGGACACCCTCTACCTCTGGGAGCACGAAAGCATCGGCGAAAGCTGCTGCTGGAAACCGGTGGCCCGCACCCTGGAGGAGCTGATCACCCGCTACTACCACAACGAAATCTGACCCCGCCGCCCCGCCCACCAGACATGCGGAGGCGGCCTTCCCATTCCCCAACAGTTGAAAAACCCGCCAGATCATGCTATAATAAAGCATCACCCCCAAAAAATTCCCGGAAAGGAGGCCGGACATGGGCGCCGACGCACAGAAAATCCAAAACGCCGCCAGGGACCCCGAAGCCCTTGCCCGGCTGGTGGAGGAGTACCGCCCCTTCATCCTCCGGGAGGCCTCCGTGGCCGCCCGCCGGTACCTCACCGACTCCGACGACGAGTGGTCGGTGGCCCTGGGCGCATTTTCCCAGGCCGTGGAGCAGTACGCCCCGGAAAAGGGCGGCTTCCCCGCCTTTGCCCGGCTGATGATCCGTCGGCGGCTGGTGGACTACTACCGGAGCCAGAAAAAGTTCCAGGCGGAGATTCCGGCCTCCCACGCCTTTGACGGTCCGGAGCCCGGCGAAGACCCCGACGCCCTCACCGGCGAGGTGGCGGAGCGCCTGTCGGAGCAGCCCGCGGAAAATCCCCTCCCCGAGGAAATCCGGGAGGTCAGCGCCATCCTCATCGGCTACGGCTTTTCCTTCATGGACCTGGCGGAGGTCTCCCCCAAGGCGGAAAAGACCCGCCGCGCCTGCGGAAAAGCGGTGCGGTACCTCCTGGTGAACCCGGCCCTCCTCCACGAAATGCGCCGGAGCCGGACCCTCCCCATCAAAATTTTAGAAAAAAATGCGGAGGTACCCCGAAAAATCCTG
>OIXH01004757.1_pt1 | contig 10782 bp, 10 predicted proteins | sample 1587741 | NCBI WGS metagenome assembly OIXH01 (sample SAMEA3888916, study PRJEB22519) | human gut metagenome | biome: human gut; feature: human-associated habitat; material: faeces | place: Denmark | collected 2011 | reverse complement strand
AAGTGCCGATACGGCGAGCGAGGTGCGGCAGCTGCCGGAGCGGTGCTTAAGCCGTAAGGCGGGAATTATGCGGTATTGCCTAAGGGCTTGTATGCGTCGGCTGCCGGGCAACGCCAGCCAGCGGCGGAAAGTCCGGAACAGCAGCTGTTCTTGAACGATTTAGCGTGGAAATTGAAAGGATAACCTATGCTGGAAGCATTAAAGCAGCAAGTTTATGAAGCCAATATGGAACTGCCCCGCAGGAGCCTTGTGACCTACACCTGGGGGAATGTCTCGGGCATTGACCGGGAGCGCGGCCTGTTCGTCATCAAGCCCTCCGGCGTTGAATATGACGAGCTTACGTCGGAAATGCTCGTTGTCATGGACCTGGACGGCAACAAGGTCGAGGGCGATCTGAACCCCAGCAGCGACACGAAAACACATTTGGAACTGTACAAAGCTTTCCCGCAGCTGGGCGGCATCGTACACACCCATTCCACCCACGCGGTGGCCTTTGCCCAGGCGCGGCGCGACCTGCCCGCCTTCGGCACCACCCACGCCGATTACTTTTACGGCCCTGTCCCCTGCACGCGGGAGCTGACGCCGGAGGAAATCGACGAGGATTACGAGAAGAACACCGGCAAGGTCATCGTCGAGACGTTCAAAGCTCGCGGCATCGACCCGCTGTATGTGCCCGGTGTGCTCTGCGCCAGCCACACGGTCGCGCGGGAGATGCGCAACGGAACCGTGCTGCTGCTGCTCTCCAAACCGGTCTATCGCTGGAACTTCATCCTCGGAAAAATTGCCGGAATCCTGGTCGCGGTAACCCTCTTCACCGCGGTCTGCAACTTCGCCGGAGTTATCGCGGTCTATGTCGCCACCGACCAGTTCCGCATGGACATGGGAGTCTACTACCTCTACCTCGGGCTGCTCGCCGCGGGGTGCCTGGTCGGGATGCTGGCGAATTTCTTCCGGGGCAGCTCCTTCCCTGAAATCGCCTCCTACGCGCTCACGCTGATGGTTCCCTGCTTTGCGGTCTACTGCCTGCTCGCCAAGCCGGAGCCGACCATCTCGCTCGCCGATCTCGGCTGCGCGCTGGTTCTCATCAATTTCGCGACGATCGCGATGGCGACTCTGGCGGTGGTGTTCGCCACCCGGCTCGACATCGTGGCCAATCTCTGCGTCTGCACGGTGGTCTTCTTTCTCGGGCTGGTCTCCAGCTATCTTTTCCAGCGGGAAACCGGTTCGGATGCGCTCGATCTCCTGTTCGGATTCCTCTACGCGGTAATCCCGAACTGGCAGTATTTCTGGCTTGCCGACGCGGTCGCGGTCAACCGGCCGATTCCCTTCTCCTACGTGGTCGGCTGCGCGGTCTATGTGGCAGTCTACGTCGTCCTCGCCGCCATGTGGGCGGTAGCGGTTTTCGAAAACAAGGAGGTCGCCGGCGACAACCGCATCTGACCGGAATCTCCATCAACCCCCCGGGCCGCCGTCGGCGGCCCTTTCCGTATCATGATGAAAACTCCTCTCCCGGTTCCCGAACCGGTTCTGCTCGACGTGGTGGACTCCACCAACACATATGCGCGCGAACACTTCGACCAGCTGCCGGATGGAACCATGGTTGCGGCACGCTGCCAGACCGCGGGGCGCGGACGCCGCGGACGCGCCTGGATCTCTCCGGCGGGACGGAACATCTATGCCACATTCCTCTTCAAGCATCTTGCCGATGGATTTCACAGCGGCTGTCTGGTCGGCGTCGGAGCGCTCGCCTGCCTCCGGGAGGCCGCCCCGGGAACGGACGCATTTCTCAAATGGCCGAACGATCTCTACGTGCGCGATCGCAAACTTGCCGGACTGCTCTGCGAAAGCGCCCGCATCGAAGCAGGCCGGATCACCGGCGCCGTCGCCGGAATCGGCATCAACGTCAACCTGTCGGAAGAGGAGCTTTGCCGGATCGATCAGCCCGCCACCTCCCTGCTGGCGGAAGAAAAACGGAAATTTAATTTAGAAAACCTGATAAAACGACTGGCAGAAACGGTGTTTCGATATTATATTACTTATTTAAACAGTGCGGACGCCCTGCTCGCCGAATGGCGCGGAGCGAACCGGCTGATCGGTCGGAGGATCTCGGTGACCGACTCCTGCGGGGGTACGCACGACGGGATATTCCGGGCGATATCGGCGGACGGCTCGATGATCTTCGAGGAAAACGGGCAGGGGAAGTATTTCACCTGCGGCGACGTGAAGATCAACCGGGAGTCGGTCGACTGGAATCATTTAACATAGACGGTTCAATCCAAACAAACAAAAAACAACAGAAAAGGGAGATGACATGAGCAACTTCGAGTTGATTATGGGCGGCCTCAAGCTGTTGGTCTTCGGTATGGGGATGGTTTACTTCTTCCTCGTGCTGATGATCATCGCCATGAACCTCATGCAGAAGGTTCTCGCGCCGTTCGCAGCGGCTTTCGAGCCGGCGCCGAAGGCTCCAGCCAAGCCGAAGAAAGCCTCTGATGACGATGCGCAGCTCGCAGCCGTCGCCGCCGCGGCGGTCGAACTCGCCCGGAAAAAGTAAACCGATTCAAACCCAAAGTTCAATATCACAGAGAATTCCGCTATGAAAAAGATTAAATTCATGGATTGCTCGTTCCGTGACGGTTTCCAGTCCTGTCTCGGCGCCCGTGTCAAAACCGATGATTTCCTCCCCGCCCTCGAAGCGGCGGTCAAGGCCGGCATCAACTACATCGAAATCGGAGGCGGCGCCCGCTTCCAGAGCCTCTATTTCTACTGCCAGGAGGACGCCTTCGAGATGATGGACCGCTGCCGCGAAGTGGTCGGTCCGGAGGTCAACCTCCAGACCCTCGCCCGCGGCGTCAACGTGGTCGGCCTCTCCAGCCAGCCCAGCGATATCATCGAGCTGCACGCCAAGCTCTTCAAGAAGCACGGCATCACCACGATCCGCAACTTCGACGCGCTCAACGACGTGCGCAACCTGACCGCCTCCGGCAAATACATCACCCAGTACGGCCTCAAGCACCAGGCGACCGTCACCATGATGGGGCTGGCGCCGAACCTCCATGAATCCTACGCGCATACGCCGAAATTCTACATCGACCGGCTCAAGGAGATCCTCGACAGCGGCCTGGCGTTTGACAGCCTCGCTTTCAAGGACGCCTCCGGCACCTCCACGCCGCAGACCGTCTACGAGACGATCAAAATGGCGCGCGAACTGCTTGACGCCGAGTTCAAGGGCGACAACCGCAAGGACATCCAGTTCCACACCCACGATACCGCCGGCATGGCGGTCAGCTGCAACATGGCGGCGATCGAAGCGGGCGCGGACACCATTGACCTGGCGATGAGCCCGCTCTCCGGCGGCACCTGCGAAGCGGACATCCTCGTGATGTACCAGCGTCTGCGCGGCACCGAATACACCATCGACATCGATCCGGAAAAGATCCTCGCCGCGGAGAAGGTCTTCGAGCAGTGCATGGACAAATACTTCATGCCGCCGGAATCGATGCAGGTCTCCCCGAAGATCATCTTCAGCCCCATGCCCGGCGGCGCGCTCACCGCGAACACCCAGATGATGCGCGACAACAACTGCCTCGACAAGTACGACAAGTGCATCGACGAGATGCGCGAAGTGGTCGCCAAGGGCGGCTTCGGCACCAGCGTGACCCCGGTCTCGCAGTTCTACTTCCAGCAGGCGTTCTCCAACGCGATGCAGGGCCGCTGGAAGGTGATCGACAAGAACGGTTACGGCAAGATGGTTCTCGGCTACTTCGGCAAGACCCCGGTCGCGCCGGATCCGGAGATCGTCAAACTCGCCAGCGAACAGCTCGGTCTTGAACCCACCACCGAAGCGGTGGTCGACATCAACAACCGCAATCCGAAACTCGGCGTCAAATACAACACCGAACTCCTGGAAAAGGCCGGACTCCCGGTGACCGAGGAGAACATCTTCATCGTCGCCGCCTGCGGTGAAAAGGGCCTCAACTTCCTCAAGGGCGACCGTCCGATGGGCATCCGCTACAAGGAAGCCGCCGCGCAGAAGAGCACCGGCAAATCCAGCGGCGCCTACACCGCCACCGTCAACGGCAAGAACGTCGCGGTTCAGCTCAACGCGTCCGGAGACGCCTACACCGCCACCGTCAACGGCAAGAGCTTCACGGTCAAGGTTGCTGAAGGTACCGTCGCGCCGGCGGCTGCGGCTGCTCCGGCGGCTTCCGGCAATGCGGTTCCGCTTCCGTCCCCGCTGCCGGGCACGGTTGTCAAGATCGCCGTCGCAGAAGGTGACGAAGTTGCCGAAGGCGACGTCATCCTCGTGATCGAAGCGATGAAAATGGAAACTGAAATCAAGGCCCCCAAGGCCGGTATCGTCCGCGAAATCAGCGTTACCCAGAGCCAGGTCGTGGCAGCCGGTGACACGCTCGCGATGATCGAGGAGAAGTAAGTCATGCACAGTTTCAAACTTTGTCTCTCGGCGTTCGCCGCGCTCTTCGCCGGCGCCGCCATTGCCGCGCCGGAGCCGACGGTCCCGGCGCCCGTCGCCAAAACGGTTCAGGCGGTGGAGACGATCCGGCCGGAAGCCAAGCCGGTTGCGGATCTGGTTCTGCCGCCGGGCATCGTCGCCCTGCCTTCGGGAGACGACCTCTTCCAGTGGTTTGCCGCTCCTGACGGGAAGAAATATCTGGTCTATGCCTGGGATCAGCCCGCGGTGGTCTTCTCCAAGACGATCGCCGACAAGCAGAAGGTCCTGCCCGGTCGCGAAGCGCTGGTGGTTGCCCCGAAGGGGCGCAGCAAAGGCAAGCTCAAAATCACCGAAGCGCTGAAGGTGGTGAAACTCAACCCGGCTCTCGAAGCCTCCGCCATCCTGACCAAGGGAATGGTGCTCGGCTGCTTCCTGCCGACCGACATCGTCCACGACTCGGTCGACAACAACACGCCGGAAGGCGGCACCATGCCCGGCTGGGGAGAGGCGTTCCAGGGGCTCTGGAAGAGCACCGGCATCTACGACCTCTGGCATCAGACCACCAACGACTTCAGCAAGACCTGGATTCTCGGTCTTGGCCGCGTGCTGATGATGGCGGTTGCTCTGGTTCTGATCTATCTTGCGATCGTCAAGGAGTTCGAGCCGCTGCTGCTGCTGCCGATCGGATTCGGCGCGCTGCTGGCGAATATTCCGCTGGCGGGCATTTCCGGGCCGGACGGCCTGCAGGGGCAGATCTACAACGTCGGGATTGAATCCGGCGTATTCCCGCTTCTGATCTTCATGGGCGTCGGCGCAATGACCGACTTCGGTCCGCTGATCGCCAACCCGAAGACCTCGCTGCTGGGCGGCGCCGCCCAGCTCGGCATCTTCACCGCGCTGATCGGAGCGCTGGTTCTGACGATGATCATTCCGGGAATCGACTTCCACTTCAAGGAAGCCGCCAGCATCGGCATCATCGGCGGCGCCGACGGCCCCACTTCGATCTACCTCACCAGCAAACTGGCGCCGAAACTGCTCGGCGCGGTCGCCGTCGCGGCCTACAGTTACATGGCGCTGGTACCGATCATCCAGCCGCCGATCATGAAGCTCTGCACCACTGCCGAAGAGCGGAAGATCAAGATGGATCAGCTTCGCAGCGTCAGCCGTCTGGAGAAGATCTGCTTCCCGCTGCTCATCACGCTGCTGTGCGCCTTCCTGCTGCCCGATGCGGCTCCGCTGATCGGCATGCTGATGTTCGGCAACCTGATGCGGGAGTGCGGTGTGGTCGAGCGCCTCAACCAGACCGCGCAGAACGCGCTCATCAACATCGTGACGATCTTCCTCGGCCTCGCGGTCGGTTCGAAGCTCTCCGCGGATCAGTTCCTGTCGCTCCAGACGGTCGGCATCCTGGTCCTCGGCGCGGTCGCGTTCAGCATCGGTACCGCGGGTGGTGTGCTTTTCGCCAAGGTCATGAACCTCTTCAGCAAGACCAAGATCAATCCGCTGATCGGCGCCGCCGGCGTCTCCGCGGTTCCGATGTCGGCACGCGTCGCCAACAAGGTCGGTCTGGAGGCCAACCCGCAGAACTTCCTGCTGATGCACGCGATGGGACCGAACGTCTCCGGCGTCATCGGTTCGGCGGTCGCCGCCGGTGTTCTGCTGAACATGCTCAAGGGCATGATCTAAACCGGATTCCCGGAACGACGAAAGCCCGCGACGCAGTCACGTCGCGGGCTTTCTTTTTTTTTCGAACGCAACCGGATTCGTTCCGGATTCCGCGCTCTGATCAGCTCATGAAACCGGCGGAGGTTATTTCGCGCAGCGGGCGATGGCCACCCGGCCGGAACGCGCCATCTCGACGATACCGAAGTCGCGAACCAGTTCGATGAAGTTATCCAGCCGGTCCGAGCGGCCGGCGATTTCAACGGCAATTTCGCCGCGACTCACCGAGACGATGGTGCCGTCGAAGATCTCCACGAGCTGAATGAGCTGCGACTGCTCTTCTCGGGAGGCGGTCTTCAGTTTGATCAGCGCCATTTCCCGTTCGATGAACCGGCTGCCGGTGAGATCGTCCACCCGGATCACATCGACCAGCTTGCGCAGCTGCTTGTCGATCTGCTCGAGAATGGCGGCATCTCCGGTTGTGACGATCGTCATTTTCGAATAGGCGGGGTCTTCGGTTTCATGCACGGTGAGCGACGAGATGTTGTAGCCGCGGCCGCTGAACAGCCCGGCCACCCGGGCGAGGACGCCGAACTTATTCTCCACCAGAACCGATATCGTATGTTTTTCCTGATTTTCCACCATAGGAACACCCTCTCTGATTGGTATTTTCTATAACATGCCGCAACAGTCCGGGTTTGTCAATCTTTTTCCGGCAAAATCTCCCATCTTTGCCGGAGTTCAGCGGGAAGAAATGGGCCGCCCCGGGGGATCGACCCCTCTGCGGCCGACATGAAAATACAAAAGGACCGGAGAAATTCGCTTTCCCCGGTCCTCTTTCCCGTTTCGGTGGAACAACCGCTTACTTCGCGCGGCGGATGCCGAGCGCGTCGGTGATCTCCAGATATTTGGCGCGGTTCTCACGGGCGAGATAGCTGAGCAGCTTCTTGCGCAGACTCACCATCGCCAGCAGTCCGCGACGGGTGCTGTGATCCTTCGGGTTCGCCTTCAGGTGTTCGGTCAGCTCGCTGATCCGGCCGCTGAGCAGCGCGATCTGCACTTCCGGCGAACCGGTATCGCCTTCCTTGCGGGCAAACTTGTTGATGATCTCAGTTCTCTGTGCCTTGTCCATCGTTTCAATCCTTTCGCTGTTTGCGTGTTCGGCAGCCGGTCCGTTCCGGACAGAGAAGCGGTCACCGCCTGAACCGTTGCATCAATTTTATTAACATAATCCTCCAACTGGAACTTTTCAAATTTTCCGACGGGAAAAAACGTTTTTTTCTGGTTTTCGATTTGATTTCAAGCCGAAATCATGGAACATTACACAATGACAAAAACCCGGAGAAAAATTCACCGATGAAGAAGACCAGAATCCTGTTGTGCGGCTTCGGCCAGATCGGCCGGATGCTTTACCGAACCATGTTGCGCCGTCCCGAATTCGAACTCGCCGGCGTCATCGACCTCGCACCGGAACTCGCCGGCGCCGATGCCGGAATTGTCGCCGGCTGCCCTCCCTGCGGCATCGCCATAACCGCTTCCCTCACTGGAATCTCCGCCGACGCCGCGGCGGTCACCACCGTCTCCCGGGCCGACGCCTGCGCCGAAACACTGGCGGAACTCGCCCGGGCCGGCATTCCGACCGTCACCACCTGCGAAGAACTCTTCTACCCCTGGCCGCTCCATGAAGAGGCGGCGGCGAAAATCGATCAGGCGGCCCGCGCGGCGGGAGTGCCGGTCCTCCCGGTCGGCATCAACCCCGGATTCCTGATGGACTACCGCGCGGCGGTGCTCTCCGGACTCACTGGAGAGATCACCCGCGTCCATGTCCGGCGTATTCAGGACGCCTCCCCCCGCCGCCCGGCGTTCCAGAAGAAGATCGGCGCCGGACTCACCCCGGTGGAGTTCGAGGCGGAAAAACAATCCGGCCGCCTACGCCACGTCGGCCTGCCCGAATCGATCTACTTCCTCGGCGCCGCCCTCGGCCGGAAACTCGACGCCGTCACGGAGACCATCGAACCGGTGATCGCGGAGAAGGAGCTCCATATCCCCGGAGCAATTCCGGTCCGGCAGGGGTGCGCCCGCGGCGTCCGCCAGCTCGGCCTCGGGTTCTGCGACGGACGCGAATTCATCCGGATGGAATTCGCCGCCGCCATCGGGGAACCGGAATCCACCGACCGAGTCCATCTCGTCGGCACCCCCGAACTCGACAGCGTTATCCGCGGCGGCGTCAACGGCGATCTCGGTACCTGCGCCATCGTCCTCAACGCGGCGCGCACCATCGCCTCTGAATCCCGCTCCGGACTGCTCACCATGCTCGATATGCCGCCGATCACCGGCACCGGAATTCCTGCCGGCCGTTGACTCCTCAGGCGCAGACCGTCCACTCCGCCGGACAGTCTCTTTTTTTATGATAAATATGTATTACATATTGATTTTTTGAAAAATGGTGTTACCTTTATCTGCAGGAAGAAAGGGAAATCCGCCATGGAAGAGACCGCACATCGTGAATCATTGACCGATATCGCCGAGAAAAAGATCTTTCATTACCTGCGGGAAAACCGTTTCCGGCCCGGTGATCGGCTGCCGATGGAAGAAGAGTTCGCCGATATGTTCCAGCCCAGCCGCACGATCATCCGTGAAGCGCTCAGCCGCCTGCGGATGATGGGATTCATCGAATCGAAAAAGCGGCGCGGAATGGTGGTCGGTCACCCGTCGATCTTCGAGACGATCGCAAAGGTGATCGATCCGGCGTTCCTCGACGAAGAGGAGCAGAAGGATTTCTTCCGCCTGCGGATGACGATCGAACTCGGCCTGGCCGACATGCTCGCCGAACAGCTCTCGGAGGAGGATCTTGCCGACCTGGAGCAAATCGTCCGGGAGGAAGAGACCGATCCGGCCGACTACCGGCGTTTTCTCGACTGCGACTACCGCTTTCACTCCCGCATCTATCAGGCGACGAGCTGCCGCTCCCTGGCCTCCTTCCAGCGGATTCTGCTCCAGTTCTTCACCGATTTCGAAACCCGCGTGCAGAGCGCGTCGAGCCGGTTTGCCCAGCGGTTCGACGATCCGGAGCAGTGCACCCACCGTGACCTGCTCACCGTAATCGCCACCCGCGATCCGGAAGCGATTCAGCGGGCAATGCGCCGCCACCTCGCAATCCATCACCCCCCGCCGGTCAGACAGGTCCGAAGCCGATAGAACCCGAAACCGCAAAAGGAACGTTCCCCATGGCCATGAAAAAACAGCAGATACGCCCGGTAAATTCAAACAATGCGTACGACGTGATCGTCACCGGCGGCGGCCCCGCCGGAGTCGCGGCGGCAATCGCCTCCGCCGAGTCCGGCGCGAAAACGCTGCTGGTAGAGGCAATGGGAGAACTCGGCGGCACCGGCACCGCCGGAGGCGAAAACCCGGTGACCAACGCCCTCGGCTATTTCGTCAACCTCGTCGGCGACGTGGTGGGCGGCTCCGTGCCCCCGAACTTCGACAAGAGCACGCAAGGCAGTTCCTTCGATCTGGTCGCCAACGTCATCTGCGAAAACGCCAAGGAAACCCCGTGGGACAAGACGTTCGCCGAGGAGCAGGGCTTTACCCGCGACGACAGCGTCGTCACCATCTCCACGTCCTACCTCGCCAACGCCAACATCGATCATGACAGCGTGGCCAGCGAGGATCTGCTGAATACGTTCAGCGCGGGCATCGCCGGATCGGCCTCCGGCATCGCAAGCTGCCTGACCGTCACCGTCCCCGACGAGAAGAGCCCCTACAACAAGCCGCTCAGCGCGTGGAGCAATTCCGTGAGCTACGCGGTGCTGGTCATCTCGCCCCTGTTCGGCCTGCTCTCCACCATGGTGGTGGAAAGCCGCATGTCCTTCTTTTCCGATGCGCTGGGGCATTCGGCCTTTACCGGCATCGCCGTGGGCGTGCTGTGCGGCCTGAGCGACCCCATGTGGTGCGCGGTCCTGCTGGCGCTGGTCTTTGCCGTGCTGTTCACCTATGTCCGGCGCAAGTCCAATATGGCCAGCGATACGGTCATCGGCGTCTTTTCTTCCACAGCCGTGGCTTTGGGCATCTTTATCGCGACGCTCAACGGAGGCAGCTTTACGAGATTCAACAGCATTCTCATCGGCGATATCCTCAGCGTGGAGGCGGGGAAGATCGCCCTTCTGGCCGTCATCCTGGCTGTGGTCGTGGTGCTGTGGGTATGCTCCTTCAACCAGCTGATGCTCGCCTCGGTGCACCCCGCCCTGGCGGACAGCCGCGGGATCAAGGTCTTCTGGCAGGAGGCGGTCTTTTCCGCCGCCATCGCCGTGGTGGTCACGGTGGCCATGACCTGGGTGGGACTGCTGGTCATTAACGCTCTGCTGGTGCTCCCAGCGGCGGCGGGGCGCAATCTGGCGAAGAATATGCGGCAGTACCACCTGTTTTCCCTCCTAGGAGCCGTTGCGGCGGGAATCGCGGGACTGATGACCTCCTATTATATCGGCGCCTCCGCCGGGGCCTCCATCACCTTGTATCTGGCGGCCTTCTTCGCCGTGACCTTCCTGTTCCGGAAGCGGCGGATGTAAGACGTGATGTCTCGGGCCGCAGCGTGAGGACCTGCGCCGGCCCGGGAGCCCGGCGTCCCGGAAAAAGGGGGCCTGAGGTTGTTGCGCCGCCTGCCTGCA
>OIXH01004753.1_pt1 | contig 10790 bp, 5 predicted proteins | sample 1587741 | NCBI WGS metagenome assembly OIXH01 (sample SAMEA3888916, study PRJEB22519) | human gut metagenome | biome: human gut; feature: human-associated habitat; material: faeces | place: Denmark | collected 2011 | reverse complement strand
CGGTTTCTACAGAATTGAGAAGACTTTTGGTCTTAAGACTAAGAATGATGCGGCATGGCATGGTTATCCAAGTATATCAACATTCTCTTCCACTGCTCCGTCAGGAATAACAGACCTTCTCGGAAGCTTTGGCTGCGAGCACTCAATGAATGCTTACTCATACCATGGTTCAACACTTGCAACTGCTTCTATATTTAATGTAAAATATATAATCAGCAATAAGCTGCTTCCTGAGAGTAATCTTTTTAACTTCTATTACGGAAGTGACGGCGAATTTCTCTACGAGAACAAATATACTCTTCCTGTAGGATTCATGGTTGATTCCGCTATTGAAGACAGATGGATTACTAATTCGCCTTATAACGGAATTGAGGTTCAGAACAGTTTTTATAAGACTAATACAGGAATTGAAGACGTGTTTGAGCAGGTATATGAATTCCGTACAGATACTGAGGTTAATTTTACACCTTATACTAATGCACATATGTATGCTGTCGTTCGCAATGTTAACTGTGATACGGTTACAGTAACGATTAACGGTAAGATGTACACATATTCAGGTCTTAAGAACGGTAACAGAATCATCGATATCGGATATGTGACAACCGAGGACAGTGTTATTCTTGCCGGAGACACAAGCATGAACGCCCTTGTGTATGCAATGGATTCTGATAAGTTCGTAAGAGCCTGCAACATATTAAGTTCAGGCGGACTTAATGTTACAAAGCACAGTGACACAGCAATAAGCGGAACCGTCAATACAGCAAGAGATGGAGTAATGTTCTTTTCAATACCTTATGACAACGGCTGGACTGTTAAAGTAGACGGTAAAAAGGTGTCTGCATTTGCAATAAAGGATGCCGTACTTGGAATTAACCTCTCAGCAGGTGAACACACAATTGAGCTGAAGTACCGCCCGGTTAATCTTATACCGGGAATTATGATAACACTGGCAAGCATTCTCATACTTGCAGCACTTACACTATTTGGAAAGTATGTACGCGAAGGACGCATAGATTCTTCTAAGCTTCCGGGATTTGTACAGGATTATCTCAGAGATGATGACAGCCTTCACAACTAATACAGCAATCATCTTATTGCATAATTAAAAGGCCGTTGATTCAATATTATAAAATTTATACAGGCTTCATAACAGCCGGAATGGAGGATAACATGAAACTTTGGGGAGGACGATTCACCAAGGAAACAGACAAGCTTGTCTACAACTTCAATGCATCAATATCATTTGACCAGAAGTTCTTCAGACAGGATATTCAGGGAAGTATTGCACACGCTACAATGCTCGGTGCACAGGGAATTATATCTAAGGATGATTCAGAAAAAATCGTAGAAGGCCTTAAGAGCATTCTTGAAGATATAGAGAGTGGAAAGCTTGAGATTACTGACGAGTATGAAGATATTCATACATTTGTCGAAGCTAATCTTATTGAGCGCATCGGCGATGCCGGCAAGCGTCTCCACACCGGACGCAGCCGCAATGATCAGGTTGCACTTGATATGAAGCTTTATACACGCGACGAGATCGGCAATGTCGACGAAGAACTCAGGGAGCTTCTTCAGGTAATCTTACGAATAATGAAGGAAAATGTTGAGACATATATGCCGGGCTTTACACATATGCAGAAGGCTCAGCCTGTTACAGTAGCACATCACTTTGGTGCTTATTTTGAGATGTTTAAGCGTGACAGAAGCCGTCTTTCTGATATATTTGCCAGAATGAACTACTGCCCTCTCGGCTCAGGTGCCCTCGCAGGAACTACATATCCGCTCGACAGAGAGATGACTGCAAGGCTTCTTGGCTTTACGGGTCCCACACTCAACAGCATGGATTCAGTTTCTGACAGGGATTACCTTATTGAATTCCTTGATGCACTTTCAATTATAATGATGCACCTCAGCCGTTTTTCAGAAGAAATCATAATCTGGAATTCAAATGAGTACAAGTTTGTTGAACTTGATGATGCATACAGCACAGGAAGCAGTATCATGCCTCAGAAGAAGAATCCTGATATTGCTGAGCTTGTGCGTGGTAAGACCGGCCGTGTATACGGTGCACTTATGTCACTTCTTACAACTATGAAAGGAATTCCTCTCGCTTACGATAAGGATATCCAGGAAGATAAGGAACTTACATTTGACGCAATTGATACTGCCAAGGGATGCATCTCTTTATTCAAGGGCATGATTGATACAATGACTCTTAACAAAGACATAATGGAAGCAAGTGCAAAGCATGGTTTCACTAATGCTACCGATGCTGCTGATTACCTTGTTCGTAAGGGTGTCCCATTCCGCGATGCTCATGGAATTATCGGCCAGCTCGTACTCTACGGAATTGAGCATCACAAGGCTCTCGATGACTTTACGCTTGATGAATACAAAGCTGTATGCGATGTATTTGATGATGATATCTACGATGCAATCTCTCTTAAGACATGCGTTGAGAAGCGCCTTACAATCGGTGCTCCGGGCAAATCTGCAATGGATGCCGTCATAGCACAGTATGAGCAGTATCTCGCAGAATAATCCGCATGATTTGCAGTATACCCTTACTTTTTTTAGAAATGGAGATGTTTCGATGTCCAGATTATTAGTTTACCTTAAGGACTATAAAAAGGAATGTATATTTGCTCCGCTCTTTAAGATGCTCGAAGCATTGTTTGAACTTTTTGTTCCGCTTGTCATGGCTGCCGTAATTGATACCGGTATCGCCAATTCAGACAAGCCATATATCATTAAGATGTGCCTTGTTCTTGTTCTTCTTGCAGTTGTCGGACTTACCAGTTCGATAACTGCACAGTTTTTTGCTGCCAAAGCTGCGACCGGTTTTGCGACAAAACTTCGCCATGCCCTGTTTGAGCACATTCAGGGCCTTTCCTTCTCTGAACTTGATACTGTCGGCACATCAACACTTATAACAAGAATAACCAGTGATATTAACCAGACACAGTCAAGTGTCAACATGGTTCTGAGACTGTTCCTGCGTTCACCTTTTATCGTATTCGGTGCTATGGTAATGGCATTTACGATAAATGTTAAGGCAGCTCTTATATTTGTTGTGACGATTCCTCTTCTCTCAATCGTTGTATTCGGAATCATGAAAATTACGATGCCTCTGTATAAAAAAGTTCAGGGGCTTCTCGACAATGTCCTTGGCATAACCCGTGAGAATCTTACAGGTGCCCGTGTTATCAGGGCTTTCAACAAAGAAGCAGATGAGCGTAAGCATTTTGAAGAAACCAACGAATCACTTACGTCAATGCAGAAGTTTGTCGGCAAGATATCTGCTCTTACCAATCCGGTTACTTATGTAATCATCAATGCAGCAACCCTTGTACTTCTGTGGACAGGTGCAATCCAGGTAGATGGCGGCATTATTACTCAGGGTGCTGTTGTTGCCCTTGTTAATTACATGTCACAGATTCTTGTGGAGCTCATAAAGCTTGCCAACCTTATAATCACAATAACCAAGGCGCTTGCATGCGCCAACCGTATAGAAGCTGTATTTGAGATTAAGTCAAGCCAGGAGATTGCTGAACCTGCCGAATCAGCATATGACGGTCGTCCAGGTACTGCCGGAAGTAGTTCATCAGATGCAGTTGTTGAGTTCAGGCATGTAGACCTTGCGTACAACTCAACAGGCGAAAGTGCATTGTCAGATATAAGCTTTAAGATTCTTCATGGACAGACTGTCGGTATCATCGGAGGTACCGGTTCAGGTAAATCTTCGGTTGTCAACATGATTCCGCGTTTTTACGATGCAACCGGCGGTACAGTTCTTGTTGACGGACGCGATGTCAAGACTTATGAATTCGATGAACTCCGCAGCAAGATAGGCATGGTTCTCCAGAAGGCCATCCTCTTCAAGGGAACTATCCGCGAGAATCTTCTCTGGGGCAAGAAGGATGCCACAGATGCTGAGATTATGGATGCGCTGAAGATATCACAGGCACTTGAATTTGTTAATAAAAAAGAAGAAAAGCTTGACTATATGGTTGAGCAGGGAGGCAGGAATCTCTCAGGCGGCCAGAAGCAGCGTCTTACAATTGCCCGTGCTCTTGTAAAGCGTCCTGAGATTCTTATTCTTGATGACAGTGCATCAGCGCTTGACTTTGCTACTGATGCGGCACTCCGCCAGTCGATAGCCGCTATGCCTGATGCGCCAACAACATTTATCGTATCACAGCGTGCAGCTTCAATGATGCAGGCCGACCAGATAATTGTTCTTGATGACGGACATATTGCAGGCATCGGAAGGCATGAAGAGCTGCTTGAAAACTGCCATGTATATCAGGAGATTTACTACTCACAGTTTCCTAAGGAGGTGGCAGAATAATGAGCATGGAAAATAAATCATCGCAGACAGCTACACTTCTTAAGGTTCTGTCATATATTAAAAAATATAAGCTGTACATTATTCTTTCTCTTGTAACAGCCGCCGTAACCGTTGCTTCATCACTGTACATTCCCATTCTTACAGGTGATGCAATTGATTATATTATAGGTCCGGGAAAAGTCGATTACAGCGCAATACTTAAGATTATAATTGAAGCATGCGTTGTAATGGGCATAACAGCCATTTCACAGTGGATAATGAATACCTGTAACAACAGGATAACATTTCATGTAGTACGTGATATAAGAGATGAAGCATTCAAAAAAATCGAGATTCTTCCTCTCAAATATATTGACGCCAATTCATATGGTGATATTGTAAGCCGTGTCATTGCCGATACCGATCAGTTTGCAGATGGTCTTCTCATGGGATTTACACAGCTTTTCACAGGTGTTCTTACAATTGTAGGTACACTCGGATTTATGCTTTCAATCAATGCCGGAATAACATTAATAGTTGTTCTTATTACTCCTCTTTCACTGTTTGTGGCAAGCTTTATTGCCAAGCACACATTTTCAATGTTCAAACTTCAGTCGCAGACAAGAGGTGAGCAGACGGCACTTATTGATGAGATGATCGGTAACCAGAAGGTTGTTCAGGCATTTGGATATCAGGATGATTCACTTGCACGCTTTGATGTGATTAATGATAAGCTCCAGCACTATTCTCTGCGTGCCATATTTTTCTCATCAATCACCAATCCTGCAACAAGATTTGTAAACAGTCTTGTATATGCGGGTGTGGGAATATTCGGTGCATTCTTTGCAATCAACGGAAGGCTTACTGTAGGACAGCTTTCATGCTTCTTAAGCTATGCCAACCAGTACACAAAGCCATTTAACGAAATCTCAGGTGTCATTACGGAGATTCAGAATGCAATTGCATGTGCCGCAAGAATATTTGAGCTTATCGAAGAAGAACCACAGATACCTGACAGTGACAACGCCATAACAATGCCTGCCGTCAAAGGCAACATTGACATCGAACATGTATATTTTTCATATGTTCCCGACCGTCCGCTCATTGAGGACTTCAACCTTAAAGTTAAGCCGGGCCAGCGCGTTGCAATAGTAGGTCCTACCGGCTGCGGTAAGACAACTCTTATTAATCTGCTTATGCGCTTCTACGATGTAAACAGCGGAACAATATCTGTTGACGGAACATCGATAATGAATATGACACGTCATTCACTTCGCCAGAACATCGGCATGGTTCTTCAGGACACATGGCTTAAGGCAGGTACTATCCGTGATAACATAGTTATGGGTAAGCCTGATGCCACAGACGAGGAGGTTATTGCCGCTGCAAAGGCTTCGCATGCTGACAGTTTCATAAAGCGTCTTCCTGACGGCTACAACACATGGATTACTGAGGATGGCGGAAGCCTTTCACAGGGACAAAAGCAGCTTCTGTGCATCACACGTGTCATGCTCTGCCTGCCGCCTATGCTTATTCTTGACGAGGCTACTTCATCTATTGATACAAGAACTGAGCTTAAGATACAGCACGCATTTGCACAGATGATGCAGGGCAGGACAAGCTTTATCGTTGCACACCGTCTGTCGACAGTCCGTGAGGCTGACATAATCCTTGTTATGAAGGACGGAAAGATTATTGAGCAGGGCAGGCACGAAGAGCTTCTTGCAAAGGGCGGCTTCTACGCTACACTTTACAACAGCCAGTTTGTTCAGGTAAAGCAGTCTTAAAGCAGCAATCAAATGTATAATAAATTCTATAGAGCATAAAATAAAATCTCCGATGCCGGGACATTATCAGTTCCGGCACCGGAGATTTTGTTATCATATTATCAGAAACACTTTACATGCTAATTCATATACTGCGCCCACTTAATCTTGCTTTCATCTATTCTCATGTTATATTCATCACCGATTACGTAGTCAGGGATTCCATTATTGGTTGTTGCCAGAAAATCCTTAAATGCCTCTATGTCTATATTCCCACCAAGATAGTCCTGCCAGAAATTCTCATTGGCTGCAAAAAGATAATTATCCATCTCTTCCGATGCCCAGTCAATAATATCCATAGCTTGTCTGTACTGAATAGAATTGGCAAATAAAAGTTCCCAGTCATACTCTTCGGAATCCTGTGAAATACATCTGATTCCATCCTCGCTGACCGCCGTTATATACATTCTCGGAACAGCTCCCAACATAGCATCCTCCGGTGATACAGGGTATACTGCCTTCAAAAGCTCTGACGTAAGTAATGTAAGCTTTCTGTCATCTTCCTGCTTCTGAAGTAATTCCTTAAGTATCTTTTCGTTCAGTTCCTTTGACAGCTTTCTTGACTCATCAGCCTCTTCCTTAAGCTTATTGCCCTGCTCTTTGACCGCTTTCTTTATATCATCCTGAGCACTGTCAAAGTTCTCCAACAGCCTGTCCCACTGTCGGTCAGTAAAAGTCTGGCTGCCGGTCTGAAAAGAAGGCTCTGCCGTGCCATTATCTATATCATCGCGCATCTTCTCCTTATAAAGGCTGATAAATTCCATGTAATCCTTATTCTTCAATGCCGCCTTCATATGGTCTGATGCAGTATTAGCGTCTGTTATTGTGCCGATTCCTGTTGCGGCATTAGTACCGGCTTTGCTGTCTACACTGCTGATTGCCATATATTCTGTCCCTCCGTTCACAATGGTATATATTAATATATCGGCAGCCAATTAAAAAATATTACTTCTTTTCTTCAAGGTAATCAATATCTTCCCATGTAATGTGAATATCCAATGCTCCTATCAAAGAAATTAATTCCAAGATTCAACGAATGCTTTATTACAGCTTCAACATAAAAAATCCCCTGAAGAATTACATTCTAATTAAAGGAAATGCAACTCCACAGGGGACATCTTAAAAATCGTCGTGACAGATTATTTTTCTGCTCTTGCCGTAAGCTTACCATCCTCTACATCTATGAGGATTACGCTCTGCGCATCAATGTTGCCTGCCAGAATAAGCTTTGCTACAAGCGTCTCAACTGTCTTCTGTACATACCTCTTAAGAGGTCTGGCACCAAACATTGGATCAAATCCATTATCAACAATAAAGTCTCTTGCTGCATCTGTAAGCTTAACAGTGAGCTCCTTATCTGCCAGTCTCTTGTTGACATCCTTAATAAGCAGATCAATAATCGAAGAAATGTTACTCTTGGTAAGAGGCTTAAACATTATAATCTCATCAAGCCTGTTAAGGAATTCAGGTCTGAAATGATTACGAAGATCTCCCATTACGGCATTCTCCGCATCACTGCTTATATTACCATCAGCATCAATACCGTCAAGCAGGTACTGCGAGCCTATATTAGACGTCATAATTATGATTGTATTCTTAAAGTCAACCGTACGTCCCTGCGAATCAGTTATACGTCCGTCATCAAGCACCTGAAGAAGTACATTAAATACATCCGGATGTGCCTTTTCAACCTCATCAAACAGGACTACTGAATATGGCTTACGGCGCACAGCCTCTGTAAGCTGACCGCCCTCATCATATCCTACATATCCCGGAGGCGCTCCTATAAGACGTGACACTGAGTATTTCTCCATATACTCACTCATATCAAGACGTACAATGTTGCTCTCATCATCAAACAGACTCTCTGCAAGTGCCTTGGCAAGTTCTGTCTTACCTACACCTGTAGGTCCTAGGAACAGAAATGAGCCAATTGGCTTTGTAGGATCCTTAATACCTGCCTTAGAACGGATTATTGCTTCCGTTACTTTAGTAACACCTTCATCCTGACCTACAACTCTTCTGTGGAGCAATTCATCAAGCTTAAGTGTCTTCTGGCGTTCTGTCTCACTGAGTCTTGCTACAGGTATGCCGGTCCATCTGGATACAATCTTGGCAATCTCATCCTCTGTAACACTCTCATGTATAAGCTGCATGTCCTTTGAATGAGCCTTTTCCTCAGCCTCATTCAACTGCTTTGTAAGCTCCGGCAGTCTGCCATACTGTAGTTCTGCAGCCTTTTCAAGATTATAATCACTCTTTGCATTCTGAATCTCCTGATTAACATGGTCAATCTCTTCCTTCAGTTTGCTTATCTTGTCAACAGAACTCTTCTCACTGTCCCACTTCTGCTTCTGCTGTGAGAATTCTTCGCGAAGCTGTGCCAGCTCTTTCTGAAGGCTCTCGAGACGCTCACGGCTCAGGTTATCCTCTTCCTTCTTAAGCGCCTGCTCCTCAATCTCAAGCTGCATAATCTTACGCTGCATCTCGTCAAGCTCTGCCGGCATTGAATCAAGCTCTGTTTTAATCATTGCACATGCCTCATCTACGAGGTCAATTGCTTTGTCGGGAAGATATCTGTCTGAAATATATCTGTCTGACAATGTAGCTGCACTCACAAGTGCGCCATCAGTTATCTTCACGCCATGATATACTTCATATCTGTCTTTAAGTCCACGAAGTATTGAGATTGTATCCTCAACAGAAGGCTCATCAACCATTACAGGCTGGAAACGCCTTTCGAGTGCCGGATCCTTCTCAATATACTCTCTGTGTTCATCAAGAGTTGTTGCACCGATACAATGCAGTTCACCTCTTGCAAGCATAGGTTTCAGCATATTGCCTGCATCCATTGCACCCTCAGTCTTACCTGCGCCTACTATTGTATGAATCTCATCAATGAAAAGAATTATCTGGCCTTCACTCTTCTTAACTTCGTCAAGCACAGCCTTAAGACGCTCTTCAAATTCACCACGATACTTGGCACCTGCAACAAGTGCACCCATATCAAGTGCAAAAAGCTTCTTATCCTTAAGTCCTTCAGGAACATCACCGCGTACTATACGCTGCGCAAGTCCTTCTACAACTGCTGTCTTACCTACACCGGGCTCACCAATGAGAACCGGATTATTCTTTGTCTTACGTGACAGAATTCTTATGACATTACGAATCTCGTTGTCTCGTCCGATAACAGGATCCATCTTGCCATCCCTTGCTTTCTCGACAAGATCCTGTCCATATTTCTTAAGTGTATCGTATGTTGCTTCAGGATTATCTGTTGTAACTTTCTGATTACCTCTTACTGTTGAAAGCGCCTTAAGGAATCCATCCTTCGTTACATTGTAGCGCTTGAACAGTTCCTTCACATCTCTGTTAGGCTCATTAAGCAATGCTATAAAGAGATGCTCAACAGACACATATGAATCGCCCATCTGCTTAGCAACATCCTCTGCGCTTATAAGTACTTTATTAAGTGCATTGCTTACATATACCTGGCCTGCACCTGAACCTGATACCTTTGGCTTCTTCTGTATAAGAGCTTCTACATCCCTTGTAAATGCATTGCGGTCAATTCCCATCTTCTCAATCAGTCCCGCAATCAGACTGTCCTCTATATTAAGAAGGCTGTAGAGAAAATGTTCCTGATCTATCTCCTGGTTGCCGTATTCATATGCAAGCTTCTCGCATCCCTGAACAGCTTCCATGGATTTCTGAGTAAATTTATTAATATTCATGGCACCCTCCTATAATGTTTCATTTGTTTTGTTTGTTCTATATGTTATATATCACAGAATATTATGGGTGTCAATATATTTTTTAAATTTTTTTGTACTTATAGTAATCTATATTTTGCATTAATGTTTACGTTTTAAATAAAAATGTTATCTTTTTATCTCCTTATTAATAATGTATCCATACTTTTAAATATGTGCCATAAGATAAGCGCAACTTCCTGCGCATCTTATAGCAAGGTCTTTGTCACAGTTTTAAATATTTTTACGATACAATAACAAAGCGCCTGACTATTGTTTGTAATGTAAAATTTTATTTCAATCCACGCTCCCACGATAGGAGCGACATGGTGTAGATCAGGATGTTATCCTTGCAATCTTAATTTCAATCCACGCTCCCACGATAGGAGCGACTATGTCAACAAGAATAATACAATAGTTTTATTAGATTTCAATCCACGCTCCCACGATAGGAGCGACGATTGATGTTGATAACTGCATGAGTAATACTCTTATTTCAATCCACGCTCCCACGATAGGAGCGACTTTTCCAGCTTGTCGTCTTTTATCTGATATTTCAATTTCAATCCACGCTCCCACGATAGGAGCGACTTTTCAATGTCAGCGCCAGACGGGTAGTTGTCAAATATTTCAATCCACGCTCCCACGATAGGAGCGACAACGCTGTATAATTACATCCGCGGCGGCGTGTTTATTTCAATCCACGCTCCCACGATAGGAGCGACACTGCTATAGATGCTTCTGTGGCGATTAACTCAATTTCAATCCACGCTCCCACGATAGGAGCGACTTCGTTTTAAGTTCCGCCCGTAGGAGGTGCTTGATATTTCAATCCACGCTCCCACGATAGGAGCGACACAAGGTCATCTTTCATCT
>OIXH01004751.1_pt1 | contig 10792 bp, 9 predicted proteins | sample 1587741 | NCBI WGS metagenome assembly OIXH01 (sample SAMEA3888916, study PRJEB22519) | human gut metagenome | biome: human gut; feature: human-associated habitat; material: faeces | place: Denmark | collected 2011 | reverse complement strand
AACAGTAGATCAGCTCAGAGAAGACGATCTCCTCCGCGCGGCTGCGGATGCTGTTCATCCGTCCGACCCATTCCATCTGATCCGCAGCCTTCAGCTGCTCGGTGACGCCTTCGGCCTTCTTCATTTGCTCCACGATCCGGTCGAGCATTGCCTGTGCCGACTCGCCGATCTCCTCCAGATGCGGCTCCAGAGTCCCCGTCAGCAGCATCCCTGTGTAGATCCCGTCCATGTGTGTGCGCAGATATCTCCTCCGCGCCGCAGCAAACCTGTTTTCCATACCGCGCCTCCTTCATATACGCATTGTTTCTGGTCTTCCTTCGCGTATATGATAGCCCGGCGCTACACTAGAGTCCAATGTGCAATAATCGGATTTGCAGTCTTGACAACGGGATATATTTATTTTGCACCGGCTATTGATTTGTGCGTTTTTATGAGTATAATAGATATTGAAATGTGTGTGTCACGAGATGTGCAACCAATTGAATTATGTGTTTTCCGGCGCGTTGACTATGCTGAAAAGTGCGGAGGTGCGCAATGTTATATCGAAAAATCCAGCCGTATATTGAAAGCTATCTGAAATCCGATTCCAATAAGGTGCTGATTATCGACGGGGCGCGGCAGATCGGAAAGACGTTTATTATACGCCACGTTGGGCAGCAGCTCTTTGAGAACTATATCGAGCTGAACTTTGCGGAGGATTACAACGGCCCCAGGCTGTTTGAGCAGGTCCGCACCGTCAAGGACTTTTATTTTCAGGTCAGCACGATCGCCGGCGAGAGAATGGGAGAGAAGAAAAACACGCTGATTTTCCTTGATGAGATCCAGGCATATCCGCACCTGCTGACCATGCTCAAGTTTTTAAAGCAGGACGACAGGTTTACCTATATCGCCAGCGGGTCGCTGCTCGGTGTGACCTTGAAGAAGACCACCTCGATCCCCATCGGAAGCATTGAAGTAAAGCGCATGTTCCCGCTGGATTTTGAGGAGTTTCTGCTGGCAAACGGGTTTAATCGGTTTGCCATCGATATGATGCATGAGAAGTTCCTTACCGGTGAGAGTCTGGATGCCGCCATGCATGAGAAGGTAATGGATCTTTTCAAGAAGTATCTGCTGATCGGCGGGCTGCCCGATGCTGTAAACTCCTTTATTGCAGACACCAATATCGTCAAGGTGCGGACGATCCATCGGGATATCCGCGCGTTCTATGCTGATGACGCGTCAAAGTACGAGGCGGACAACAGCAGGAAGCTGAAGATCCGCAGGATCTACGATATGATCCCCTCCAATCTGGAGAGCAAGAAGAAACGAGTGGTCTTTCAGGACATCGAGGACAAGCGCGGCAAGCGTTTTTCCGACTATCAGGATGAGTTTGAATATCTGATCTCCGCTGGGATCGCCTTGGACGTCAACGCGATTACCACCCCCGTCTTTCCCCTTACGCAGTCCATCGGCAAAAACCTGCTCAAGCTCTATTTGAACGACGTAGGGCTTTTGACGGACGTTTTGTATGGCAGCAATATCCGTGCGATCCTGGACGATGAGACGGGGATCAATCTCGGCTCCGTGTATGAAAGCGTGGTGGCCCAGGAGCTGGTCGCGCACGGCTTCAAGCTGTTCTATTACGATAACCGCAGCAAGGGCGAGGTGGATTATCTGATCGACGATTACGACAGCCTATCCGCCGTTCCCATCGAGGTCAAGTCCGGTAAGGACTACACCGTCCACAGCGCCCTGAATACCTTCGTAAAGAACGACGATTATCATGTGAAAAAGGCCTATGTTCTGTCCAACGCCCGCGAGATCACGACGAACGGCAAGATCACGTATCTGCCGATTTATGATGTGATGTTTTTGGAAAATGTGCCAACGCAACAAGAAATGAATTAATACGCTACCAACATACAGAGAATTTTGGAGGAAGCAAATATGACTTACCTTGATAGGGCAATTAAAGATGGATATGCCATTATTACCGGCCCGGAAAATAAGCAGAAGATCATCTATGTCACGTCTGATAATCACACAGAAAACTATAACGATCCCGAGGAAAAAGTTCGGGCTGAATTCTGGGCGGAACTGATCTACGAATACGACTACCCAGCACATCGCATTAAGGTTGAGGTGACGATCCCGGATCGTGTACCGACGGACCGTGCGGATATTGTCATTTTCTCTGATGATGAATGCAAAAAACCGTATGCGGTTGTAGAGTGCAAACGAGATGGCGTTACAGATGCGGAGTTCTTGCAGGCAATTGAGCAGGGTGTAGGCAACGCAACGTGGGTAAAGCTTCGTGCAAGCTATGTGGTTATTATTGCTGGCGCTACTCGTCGGGTGTTGGATTTCTCGGACGATAGTACCGGCATTCTCGAACGAGAGAATAATATCATTGCCGATCTTCCAAAAGCCTATGGAAAACCGCAAGCATTCCGCTTTTACAGAGGTGGAGAATATACAGATGTAGACGGCAAGAAAAAGAAGGCCCCTGATATCCAGCCGGTTGCCAGAGAAGATTTGATTACTGCTATCAAGAAATGCCACAATACGCTTTGGGGCGGCGGCAGGCTGTCTCCACCGACCGCTTTTGGCGAGCTCTGCAAACTCATCTTTGTCAAAATCAGCGATGAACAGAAGCCACGGAAGAAAGGCGAGCCCTACCAGTTCCAGATCAAAACTCATGAACCCTCGTCCAAGCTGGCCAAAAGGATCAACGATCTCTACAATGAGCAGAAGGTAAAAGACCCCGAGGTGTTCACGGACTCCATCAAGGTCGATGATCGGGTACTGCGCACGGTCGTATCGCACTTGGAGGCAATGAACCTGAGCAAAACCGACCTCGATGTGAAAGGCGTTGCGTTTGAGCAGTTCATGGACGGCTTTTTCAAAGGAGATTTCGGTCAGTATTTCACGCCTCGCCCCATTATAGAGTTTGCAGTAAAAATGATGAAGCCGCAACATGACTGGGATGTTCTGGACCCGGCCTGCGGTTCCGGCGGCTTCCTTCTGCATGCGCTTGATTTCATGCGTACAAAGGCAGCGGATTATTTTGATCCCGGTACTGTCGAGTACTACAACTATTGGCACGAATTTGCCTCTAAGCATCTTTTCGGCATTGAGATCAATGACGAAATAGCCCGCGTTGCGAAAATGAATATGATTGTACATGATGACGGGCATACCAATGTCATCAGCTTCGACGCGCTGGACAGCATTGAAAAGATGCACGATCACAACAGCGGATTTGAAGAGGGCAAGTTTGATTTGATCCTGACTAATCCGCCGTTTGGTTCAACAATCAAGAAATCAGAAAAGCCTTATCTGTCAGGATACGAGCTTGGAAAGACGAAAGATGCCAAAGGAAAAGAGAAGGATCGTCCGCAGCAGAGCTCTGAGGTGCTGTTTATAGAGCGCATTTGGAATTTTCTTAAGCCAGGCGGCAAAGCCGCTATTATACTGCCGGACGGAATTCTGACAAACAGCTCAGCCCAATATGTAAGAGATTATATTCTGGAGAAGTTCCAGCTGCTTGCGGTTGTGAGCTTGCCTCAGCATGCCTTTGCTCATTTCGGCGCGGGGGTCAAAGCGTCTATTATCTTTGTGCGGAAGAGGAAAGCAACTGAGAAACCGGATCCGAATGAAGCGATCTTCATGGCCGCTCCGGAATTGATCGGTTATGACGCGACAGGCCGAAAGACCGACTCTCAGCTTGATGAGATTATCGAGAAGTATGAGGAATTTCATAAGGACGCGGCACCTTTTTTTGCATAACCCCCGATGCGAATGACCTTTGCGTCTTCGCTATCAAACGGGGGACCATCGAACGTAGAATTGACCCACATTTTTATTTGCCGAAGTTTCGAAAGATCATTAAAGACATACAGAAAGACAGATTTGTTCGTTTAGGGGATATCGCTCAGTTTTCAAAAGAAACATCTGATTACTCAGAGTATGAATCAGGTGAGTTTAAGTACCTTGAAATATCAGGCGTGTCTTTGGGCCTCAACAAATATCGGACAACTACTGTTTCAGTATCCAATGCCCCAAGTCGTGCAAAAATGAAAACTCAAGATGGAGATATTGTTATTGCCTTAACTAGACCGCATAGGGGAGCAATTGCTCAGATTAAGGAATCTGGAGTTATTTCTTCGACAGGTTTTTCTGTCATTCGAAAGGTCGTCACACAAATTGATAGAGAATGGTTGCTGTTTGTCCTGCTAAGCAACCTTTCTTTACAACAAATGTTGATGGTATAGCATTCAAAAAGGAAAAGGCGGCAGGTAATGGCTTCTTGTACACCCTTTCCATCCCTGACAAAAAATACGATCGCATTGAGGATAAGCCTTTCCGTAGAGTTGATGGTAATCATAGACTTTTAGCCATCGAAAAACTCATCGCCGAAGGGCAGATGCGCAGCAATTATCTAATTCCCTTCTGCATTATCGTCTTCCCAGATAATGTAAGTATGAAAGATGAAAAGATCATCTTTCACAATATTAATTCAAAAGCTGTACCCATCCGTTCGGAACGATTGCTGGAAGGTATTATTGTAGACAGCAAAGATGAGCTCTCTTTTTCTGATAAAGAACTAGATGATAGCTTTGGGCATGAATACTTGCTCGCTAGGAAGGTGTTGAAAAACAAGCCTCTGGCAATACGAAAGCTAAAAGCTATTCCTTGGATTCGATCAGATCTAATAACTGCGCTTATAGACATAATAGAAAGCATCCAAAAGCGATTCGGCAATATCCAGACAGCAGAGCATGAAGAGGCTTTTGGAATTGCATTGAGCAATGCTCTCAATGATGCAAAGCCAGGAGAGAACGGAACACTTCTAATATCGTCTGGATTGTTGTTCCTGCTGGTGGCTTTGTATTACAATATCGAAATATCCTCTCCTTCTGCTGACGCTGTTCAATACAAGGATAGGCTCTTAACATGGTCAGAAAAATACCAGATTACTGATGCGCAGATAGACACTGAACAAAATGCTGCAAGCAACGCAGAATGTATTGAAGCCATCTTCAATCGGTATGTTCGCTCGACAGAACAGACAATTTTCATGTCAAGGTGTTTTTCGGCAGAATACAATGAGACCGAAAATGCAATTCGTCGTGCAATTAATGAAATAAACAACGAAAAAAAGACAGGTATTATGCTCATAAGGGTAGATGAGCATCATGAAGGTACGACTGGGCAGATTTCAGATCGGATTTTTCGAGACATTGAGAGCGCAGGGTTAGTCATAGCCGATCTTAGTAGTGGCAAGTTGAATGTCCCGCACGAGATTGGTTACGCAATGGGGTTAAAAAAAGATTTAATTCTTGTACATAACGGAACATCAGAAGAGGCTGAAAAACACATCCCGTCCAATATCAGAATGTTTGAGCAAATCCGCTTTAATGGAGATTACCAAACGCTTCAGAATGAGATAAAGCGCCGCCTAATTGATTATTATAAGTTGTGAGTATTCTCATATAATAATCGACTAACTATGTGAGAGCGAGGTGTCCAAGATGGATAAAACAGGCGTGATTTACATACTGACCAACCCGTCCTTCCCTGAATATGTGAAGATCGGGTATGCGGATGATATTGACAAGCGGCTGCAGCAGCTGAACCGGAGCGAGTGTATTCCCTTCGCCTTCCGCGTCTATGCGACATATGAGGTCAATTCCCGGCTCTCTGATCTGAAAATCCATAGCATTATCGATAAGCTGAATCCAAACCTGCGCTCCATCGAGAACTTCAACGGAAAACAGCGCGTGCGTGAGTTCTACGCCATGTCGCCGGAGGACGCCTATTCCATCCTGGAGGCCATCGCAGAGATTCACGGCTGTGCGGACAAGCTGAAACGGATCGATATGGACGAGGCCCAGAAGCAGGCAGAGGAAACCGCCCAGGAGATCGACGCCGAGCACAAAGAGCGCCAGTCGCCCTTCCGCTTTTCTATGTGTAATATCCAGCCCGGCGAAGAGATCGAATACTGCAATAACCCAGAAATCAAGTGCACCGTCGTAGATGATAAGACAGTTAGCTATCAGGGGCAGAGCTATTCGCTTTCTTCTTTAGCCCAGCTTCTCACTGGCAGCAAATACTCCGTCGCCGGCCCCCGCTATTTCAAATACAAGGGCGAATGGCTGAACGATATCCGGCACCGACTGGAAGGATAAGCAACTGTATTCTAACAAGATGATTACTTGCTGCGGCATGAGGGTTAGTATATGTATGAGAAAGAACTACAGAGAATACTGAATGCTTCACAAAACAATGCGCTTACTTTTTTCGTCGGTGCAGGCGTATCGGCACTCTCCGGAGCACCAACCTGGAAAGCCCTGATCCACGCAATAAGCGATAAACTGGGACGAACTCGAAAAGATGAGTACTCTTCCGATGAGAATCTTCAAATTCCGCAGATGTTTTATTATTCTTTAGGGGAAAACAAGGAAGAATACTATAGGTTTGTCAAAGAACAGCTGTACTCTGCTTCCTTGCTGCCCAATACCATCCATCGGGAAATGCTAAACCTAAATCCAGTATCCTTTATTACCACCAACTATGACACGCTATTGGAAGACGCAGCAGTCCAGTATTGCCAAAGCTTTAAGGTTGTTTCACAAGATGAAGATGTTCCGACTATCTTTGGAGATAGATTTATACTAAAACTACACGGAGATTTCAAGCACAATAATTTTGTGCTCAAAGAAGAGGATAAGCAAAGAATAGATGCGGCTAAAAATAAAAATAACAATGGCGTAGTCGTATATCCAACTAAACAACCATATGAAGAATTAGATCAGGTCGGTTATTGGTGTCTTCTCAATGTTCTCAAAGCAAAGGACTTCCAGGAGTTCCTCGGCAATAGTGAGGCGTTTGACTTCTATTGCGAATATGCGAAATTTGACTTTAGCCGGTTTGACGTTTCATGGCTATTAAACCTTTATCCGCATACGTTGGAACAGATAGCGAAAAATGCCAAGGTTAAAGAGCGTGTTCGAGTAGCCATAGCAACTACATTGGACGGGGAAGCAATAGCACCATCGGACAGTCAACGGCTACAAAGTATTCTTGTAAAGCATTTCTGTTAAGATTGCTCGCGTAAAAAGGAGCATATGATTTTGATAGAATGGGTTTCCAGCCCACTTGATTCGAAAAATTCGCTTTATTCACCCTTGAAGAGCGAATAAAGCGAATTTTCGGTGAATATTCGGCGAATTTTCAGTCGCAGAAGCGGCGAATCACACTTTTTAATAGAAAAACGGTTCTGAAAAACGCACTTTTCAAATTCTGCCGCTGATGCCACCTCTCAAGAAAGCTCTCAAACGGCGCGTCGTCGCTCAAAAAGGTATCCAGCATAAACCGTGCGCCGAGGCGGAAGCCGGTGATGAAGGTGTCCAGTTCGCATTCGCCCATGAACTCGGCGTAGGCGTTGCAGAAGCGGAGGAACAGCGCCTTGTTCTCGCCGGTGAGCTGCTCTGTAAGCTTTTCTTCTAGGTCGTTCAGTGAGTCGGACACTTTCTTCACGGGGCTCTTGGGGCAATAGCCGCGATCCTGCGGGTCGATGTTGCCGTAGTACAGCTCCTCAATGATGTTTCCCCTCATTGCCCGTCACTCCATTTCTGCAGCTCCCAGAGCCGGTCAATATGGCGGCGGGATTTGCGGGTGGTTGCGTTATGCTCATCCGTGGAGAGCCAGTCGATCAGACAGCACTTCGGGATCATATACTTGTGCTGCAGCGCCAAGGCGCGGAGCCTGCCGAAGCGAATCCACTCGCAGACCGTGTGGCGGTTGTAGCCGGTAAACTCCACGATGGCGGACACGTCGATCACGTCCGGATAGTCGGCCAGCTTGCTTTCATAGTAGCGCCGCGTCTTCTGCGGATCGTTGGGGAGGGGCGGCTGAATGCGGATCTTGTAGGGCTTCACGTCCTCGTTTCCGTATTTGTACCAGCTGGCGGGTACGATGTACCGGCTGGGGTTGACCTCCCGGTTGATCATAAAGTCGATGACGTCGCGTTTCTTGATGGCGTAGCAGCGGGTTTTCTTCCCGGTGCAGACGTGGGGGATCAGATTGAACTGCAGCAGATAGTGCGCCGTCCGTTTGCTGATATGGCAGACCTTGCGCAGCTGCTCCTTGTTCATGATCTCTGGGTATTGTTTGAGTTCCTCTGCATCGTATGTCATGACGAAGCTCCTTTCCGTTTTTTGCGGTCCGAAAGGGTGCTTCATCGGTGCTGTCGGGGTCTCTGTTTTCTTGCCTGACTTCTTGCAAACGCGCAAGAACGGCGGCTTTTTACGCAAGAACGCAGTTTTATTTGAACTCTGGGGCACTTTAAATCGCCTCTGGCAGATACGGGTCGGAATGTCCGAAACTCCTTGCGGTGCCTGGGTTTCCGGCTCTTGACAATGCGACCTGGAACGACCTGCTCCAACCGTGAATCTGCCAAAGTCTTACAACACTCGAAATCAGTTGACGGGTCAAACCGTCCGGGGGTTCGAATCCCTCCATCTCCGCCAGAGCCTGCAGTGGAGATTCCACTGCAGGTTTTTATTTATGCCAGCTGTTCCTCTTTCTCAGGGCGGTTGAACATACCGTTCATGGCGTTTGCCGAAGCCTCCTGTGCCGAGTAGTCGAGATGTGCATAGATGTCTGCCGTGGTGGAGAAGGTACTGTGACCCAGCCAGATTTGGATCTGCTTCATGGAGATACCGTTGCTGAGAAGCAGGCTGGCGCAGGTGTGACGAAGATCATGGAAGCGAACCTTGCGAAGCCCGTACTTCTCGATGAGCCACGGGAAATGCTCCGTTACATAGTTCGGGCGTAGAAGTTTTCCGCACTGGTCAACGCAGATGTAGTCGAGGTAGTCCCGGCAGTAACTTTTTTTGAAGAGTCTCCGGTACATCTCCTGCTTCTCTTTCTCCTCCAGCAGGATGATTCCTACTGCTGGATTCAGAGGGAGTGTTCGGAAGCTGGATTTGGTTTTCAGGACATCCTCGCACCTCGGGACGAACTTTCCATCCACCTCTGCTTCGATGACCTTGTGACGGATGGAGATCGTCTTGTGTTCCATGTCGATGGCGCTCCACCGCAGTCCGAGAACTTCGCTTCGCCGCAAGCCATAGTATTTGAAAAAGGTACATGTGCTTCTCCTTTTTTGAAACCGGCCTCTTGAGCGTGTCAAAAAATTCGTTCACAGCATATCGGACTGCCGCCGGGCAGTCCGATATGCTATTTTCCGGCACTCTCAATGAGCCACGCATCGGATATATTCTGTACGGACAGGCATAATATAGCAAAACAGACAGCTTTCGTCAACCGTTGCGCAGAAATGCGGCTTCGGTGGAAAGCTGCCTGTTTTTTGCTAGAAACGATTTCTTACTCGGTCATCTCTGCATCGACCAGATGATAGTCCACATATCCGTTTTCTTCGTAGGTCTGGAATGTGCCAACGACCGTGATTTCTGTTCCCAGTTCGGGATAGTCGGCAGGATAGCTATGCTCGCCCGCGAGGACGAATTCCAGCCCCTGCGAGCAGCAGGCAGTCGCGTCCATGATGATGCAGGCCGTGTACACCGCGCCGGTGTTCGGATTCTCATAGACCGCAAACCGCCCATTCATTTTGATGCGCTTTCCGAGGTACCGATCCGGCTCGTACATCATGTTATAGACCTCGGAGTAGACCATCGTGCTGCTGAGCGTAGTCAGATCGACATCCGGTTCGCCGGAGGCCTGTGCCGGTTCATAGTCCGGAAGCGCTTCGGCGGGCTGCATCTGCTCCGATTCCGGAACGGATGTTTCCGGTGTAGTTTCATCCGAAGCAGGCTGCTGCTCCGGAATTGCAGTCGGCGGAACGGTCGTTTCGCCTGTGACATTCGCCATCTGCTCCTGAACGACCTGCCGGGTCGCGCTGCCCTGCTTCGATTTGGACTGGATCTTCTGATCGCCGCAGGCGCAGAGGGAAACCAGATAAAGCGCGACGGCGAGAATAAGCAAAGCCTGTTTCATGTGCGGATACCTTCCAATCGGGATATTCCAGAGAAAATCAGAAATGCAAAAATGTCCACGGCCACAATGGTCGAGCCGACCGGCGTTCCGGCTAGGATGGAGATCAGAATGCCTAGTGTGGCGCAGAAGACGGAAAGGACGGCCGCACAAATCGTCACCGCACGGAAGTTTTTGTAGACCCGCATGGCAGACAGCGCCGGGAAAATAACAAGGGCGGATATGAGCAGTGAGCCGACAAGGTTCATTGCCAACACGATCACAACGGCGATCGTTATGGCAATCAGTAAGTTATACAAATCGGCCTTTGTCCCCACAGCCTTTGCAAAGTTTTCATCAAAGGTCACAGCGAAAATTTTGTTGTAGCAAAGAACAAATACCGCCACGACCGCCACCGATAGCACCGCGCACAGCCAGACCTCGCTTTTCGTCAGCGTCAGAATAGAGGTCGAGCCGAACAGCGTACTGCACACATCGCCGGACAAGTTAGAGGATGTGGAGAACAAATTCATCAGCAGATAGCCGATAGCAAGTGCCCCCACCGAGATCATGGCGATGGCGGCGTCGCCCTTGATCTTCGTGTTCTGCCCGGTACGCAGAAGCAGCACGGCGCTGATGATTGTAATGACCATGACCAGCGGCATTTCGTTGGTGATTTGTAGCACAGCGGCAATCGCCATGGCTCCGAACGCCACATGAGAAAGTCCGTCACCGATGAAGGAAAACCGTTTCAACACCAGCGTTACGCCCAGCAGAGAGGAACAAAGCGCAATCAGCACGCCGACCACCAGCG
>OIXH01004747.1_pt1 | contig 10805 bp, 9 predicted proteins | sample 1587741 | NCBI WGS metagenome assembly OIXH01 (sample SAMEA3888916, study PRJEB22519) | human gut metagenome | biome: human gut; feature: human-associated habitat; material: faeces | place: Denmark | collected 2011 | reverse complement strand
CTTTAGGGCGGAGCCCTGAATGACTTTTGCCTACTTTTCTTCATAGAAAAGTAGGCCCCCGCCGGGTAGGCGTACAAGCTGTCACCCTCCGGTGACTTCGCGACGCCTTTAGGCGACTACAAACTCGCCCTAAATAAAATTCTTTTGCCTACTTTTCATCACAGAAAAGTAACCCCCCGCCGGGTAGGCGTACAGTTTATGCCTTTGCACAAGGCCCCGCCGCCAGGCGCCCACAAACCCGCCCTTAATTCGCACAACAAATCCCAGTTTCTGTTTCCCAATAAAGCCCACTATTTATACAATTCTCGCCCAATATCTTCCCAAAATGTAAACTTTCCATTAAAAATTGTGAAATATTAACCTTTCACATGCAAAAAAGGGGCGATTTGCAGGGATTAGTGAAAGGACTTTTTCTCACCGGCAAAAAATTCTTTCCTGTCGGTTCTCTCCCCGACCAAACAAATCGAGAGCCTTTTTGCCCCACCGGTCAAACAGGGGTGCCGGTCTAACTTTATCCCTTTTCAGCAGACCTCATCGGGCAATTTGGGGGTCTGCCTTAAGCGGGAACCTGCCTCCCACCGTACCTTGAAAATTGAATAAAAAATCTCCCCCGCACACTTGGTGCGAAGGAGATCCGGAATCTCTGCTATTTGCTGTCAATTATCCGGCTTTTTTGCGCCGGAAGGAGATCACTGCGACACAGGTGCCGATGGCAAAAGCCCCCAGAGCCGCCGCGTAAACCCACCAGCTCACCGGATGGGTTTCATCGGGTGCTGCCTCCACGGTAAAGTGGGTGGTGGCATCTCCCCTTGCCGAGCGAATGGCCAAAGTATGCTCCCCTTCGGCCAACTGCTCCAGGTAGCTTTCCCGCAGCTCTACGATGATGTTGCCTTCCCCATTCCGCTTCTCGTAGCTTTCGGAGGGCAGCGCCGCGCCATCTACCAGCACCTCGGCAAAGTCCTCAAACGCCGCGTTGGAGCGGAAGGTGAGGGTGCTGCTTTCGCCCTTTTTCCACCGGGCGTCGTTGCCCTGTATGATGCTCGGCGGCACCTTTTCGGTTACTGTATTCTCCGCGGTGAGCTCCGTTTTGCCGTTCGCGTCCGCAAAGTACTTATCACAGGCGGTGCAGTGCCAGCATTCCACCCGGCCATTGGCCGCCGCTGTGGCGGCTATCGCCTCCAGCTTTTCCAGGGAGGCGTGGCGGGTGGGGTCGGTCTTGCCGTATTTGGCGCCGCACAGGATGCAGCTTGCCCGCTGGGTGCAATTGGGGGTGCCGCCGTAGCACTTCCCGTTTTGCTGGTCGAAGCAGCCGCTGGCCGTGCAGCGGCGGGTATGGGTCCCATCCCCATTGGAGCGCCATGGGCCCCACCGGTGGACGATGCCGGGATCCGGCTCATCCTTGCTGTCATCCGGCCGGATGATGACAATGACCCGGTTTTCGGTCCACCGGGCGGTGATGGTCATATCCCCGGCCGGCATGGTGGAGGGAATGGTCTTATCCCAGCCAGCAAAGGTGTAGCCTGTTTTGGTAGGGTTGGCCGGGGCGGTAATGGCCGTGCCGTAGTCCTGCTTAATGACGATATCCTGCCCGCCGTTTTCCGGCTTAAAGGTGATGGTGTATTGGTTGAGCTGCCACTTTGCCGTCAAGGTCAAATCGGCGGTCACGGGGGTCTCAAAGTCCCATTCGCTTTCGCCGTTGTACCAGCCGATGAAGGTATAGCCCTCTTTAGTGGGGTCGGCAGGTCGGGCGGCAGGGGCGTTGGCACGGATCTGGGATGCTACTTCGCTTCCACCCTCCGACTGGAAGGTGACCGTATAGGCCCCGATGACCTCTCCGGTGATTTGGGCGCCGGGTGACTGCGTAAACCGGCCACCCGCCGCGATAAACACGCCGTTGGCCGTCTTGCCTTCCTCCTGCCCGGCCGTGCAGCCGGTAATGGTCCCGGCGGACATCTCGAACCGGCCGCCATCTTCCACATAAATACCGCCGCCCTGACGGGCCGTGCAGCCCACGATATTGCCGCCCCGCATGAGGAGCGTGCCGTCTTTCCTCACATAGATACCGCCGCCGCAGGTATTTCCTGCTTCTCCTGTGCCGGTGCCGCCGGTGATGGCGCCGCCCTTTACCTCTATGATATTTTCTTCGGCGGTGGTTTCATCTGCCAGCTTCCACAGGGCGTTGCTCTTATCGAACTTGTGAACGGCATTGGGATTGCTGTCAACCAGCGTCAGCTCTCCATTTTGGGTGACATGGATCAAGTTGCTGGCCCCGCTGGTTGTTTTCAGTAAGTGGCCGTTCAGATCGATGGTCACCGCTCTTTGTACCGTCATATAGGCGGTGATCTCAATATCCCCGGTCAAGCGAATGACCGCGGAATCGGATTCCAGAGCATCAGACAGGTTCTTTGAATCGGCTACCTCCAAAAAGGTAGTCAGTTGCAAGGTGCTTTCCTTCTGGATATTATAATCTGCCAGAGTACGGCCGTTCTCCAAAAACTTGCCGCCGAAATACAGGTATTGCTGATCCGGCGGAGTGCCTTTCTTATCCTGGATCTTCTGCTTGACATTATCGATGCTGTCGCCGCTTTCCACCTCCAGGGTCAGCGGTTCTTTCCAGCCCAGGGCGCTGCCATCCACATAAATTGGCATGGCATGGGCGGTGGCGAGCAGCATGGCCAGGGCCAGCAGTACGGCTGATATCCTCTTTTTCATTGTTCGGCACCTCCTTGCTGTGTCGATGCGGGTTGCTTTCCTCCTCTTTTTAATTATACATCACTCCCGGCCGAAATGCCATTGGCAGGTTTGTCCGGAAATGACACGGCTTTATGGGCAATATGGCACAAGGGGCAGAAAAGCCGCCCGTGGGCGGCTTTTGTGGGATGCTTAGGACCCCAGCAGGGTGACGGTGATGGTGAAGGTCTGGCCGCGGCCGGTACGGCTGGCCCGGTACAGGCTTATTTCCACGGTATCGCCGGGCTTGTGCTGTGCCAGGATATCGCTGCAATCGGCACGGCTGGTGATGGCCCAGCCATCAATGGAGGTGATGATATCCCCGACCTCGGCGCCCTGACGGCCTACATCGCTGTCCTCATTGATGGACATGATGCGCAGACCCGCCGGGATGCCGTAATAATTGGCTTCATTGCTGCCTACTTCCACCACGGTGATGCCCAGCTGTGCCCGACCGGTCACCCGGCCGTGCTGCATTAAATCGTCCAGAATGGGCAGGGCGGTATTGATGGGGATGGAGAAGCCGATGCCCTCGTAGCCTTCCTCCACCAGCTTGCTGGAGGTGATGCCCACCACCTGGCCGTAGGTATTGATGAGGGGGCCGCCGCTGTTGCCGGGATTGATGGCGGCATCCGCCTGGATGCAGACCATGGTGTAGCCCAGCTCGGTGGTGATGGTGCGCTGCACCGCCGAAATGTAGCCGACGGTTTGGGTGGAGGCCAGCGCCAGACCGCCGGGATTGCCGATGGCGACCACCATTTCGCCGACCTCCAGCTCATCGCTGTTGCCGAAGGTAGCCGCGACCAGCCCCTCGGGCGGGTTCTGCATTTTAAGCAGAGCCAGGTCGCTCTGGTTATCCGCCCCAATGACGGTGGCATCATAGCTATCGCCATTTTGCAGCACGACCTCGAACTTTTCGCCGCCGCTGACCACATGGGCATTGGTGATGATGTAGCCGTTTTCCGAAAGGATGATGCCGCTGCCCTGCGCAGTGGAGCTGCTGCCGTAGGTGATGATGCCCACCACCGAGGGGGCGCACTTTTTATAGATGCCGGCGGGAGTCAAAAGGCCGTCTTCGGTGGTATCCGGCACATTATCCTCCGGCTTGTTCTGCTGGTCGATCTCCGGCAGATGCTCCAGCTCATTGCCGATGGACGAATCCTGATCCGGCTGCGGGGCAGGCTTGCTGCCCCAGACGGAGGCCCCGACGCACAGCGCCCCCACCAGCAGGATGACCACCCCCATGGCGATGAGGAAGTACTTCAGGCCGCTGCTTTTCCGGGCGCGGGCGGGACTTTGGCCGTAGTTGCCCCGGTAATCCTGGTAATCCCAGTGGTAGTTGCTGTCATTGCTGCGGTTTCTCATGCTGTTTCTCCTCCCGGCCGGCAGCGGGGGCCGCCGGCAATGTGGTAAAGCTGGCATCTACCATAGGGGCTTTGCGGTTGACGCCTTTTTTGTAGTGGGCGGGGTCGGCCTTGAGGCCGAATACAAACTCGGTGTATTCCCCGGGCTGGCTGCGGACGAAAATCTCGCCCTCGTGGACATTCATAATGGTGCGGCAGATGGAAAGACCCAGGCCTACGCCGTTTTTATCCAGGCTGCGGCTGCGGTCGGTCTTGTAGAACCGGTCGAAGAGCCGCGGGATCTCCTCCGGCAGGACGCCGGAGCCGGTATTGCGCACCGCTACCATGATATTCTCGCCCTCGGTATAAAAGTCGAAGGAGAGGGTGCCGCCCTCATTGACAAATTTGACGGCGTTATCGATGAGATTATACACCACCTGCTGGATGAGGTCAGCATCGGCCAGCACCCAGTAGCGGTCGGTATCCAGCCCCTCCACCTCGATGTGCTTTTCCTCCAGCCGCTGCTCGAAGCCCAGCAGGGTATTGGTGACAAGGGAGGTGATCTCCACCTCGGTGGGCTGGATGGTGCGCTCGCCGGCCTCGATCTGGCTGAGGGTGAGCATATTGCGCACCAGGCGGGAAAGGCGCTGGACCTCACTGGAGACAATGCGCAGATAGTGGTTCTGCCGCTCCGGCGGGATGGTGCCATCCAGGATACCATCGACAAAGCCGCCGATGGTGGTCATGGGGGTTTTTAATTCATGGCTGACATTGGCGGTAAAGCTGCGGCGCACTGATTCGGTGAGGGCCAGCTCGGTGGCCATGTTATTGAAGGCGGAGGCCAGCCGCCCGATCTCATCATCGCCCTCCACCGGCACCCGGACCGAGAAGTCGCCCTTAGCGAAGGCACGGGTAGCAGCGGCCATCTGCCGCAGGGGGTTTACCAGGCTGGTGGTGACAAAATAAATGACGATAAAGCTGACCACCAGCACCACGATGGCCGCGATGAGGAACATCTGGAGCATATCGCCGGCCAGGGCACGGTTGGCAGCCCGGGCGGTGGCCATAACGGCACCCACCAGAAGGCCGTTTTCATCCACCACGGGGGTGGCCACGGCGTACTGGGGGTCTTCCCCGGTGCCGGCCATGACCACGGAGCCCTGATAGCTGCCGGTTTTGGAGAGGCTATCCAGGACAGCCTGCGGCACCGACTGGGGGATGGCGCTCTCGGTAGTATGGGCCATAATGAGGATATTGCCCTTGTTATCGGAAAGGTAGATGTCGGCCTCGATGGCGGAGCCCAGCACGGCATACACCGGCTGCAGGGTATCGCTGCTGACATAGCGGTACTCGTGGGCGGCGTAATTTTCCATGGTGAGGCGGGCGGCCTGGGTCACATTTTTCTCCAGCAGGCTGATTTTTTCCTCCCGCAGGTAGTCATTGGCCAGCACCATAAAGATGGAGCCGACCAATACCATACTGAGCAGAATGATGGCGCAGCACACCGAATAGTACTTGCCCATCAGGGTTTTCTGCGAAGTTTTCATTCTTATTCCTTGACCTCGAACTTATAGCCGACGCCCCAAACGGTCTTGAGGCTCCACTGATCGCTGACGCCTTCCAGCTTTTCGCGCAGGCGCTTGATGTGGACATCGACGGTGCGGCTGTCGCCGTAGTACTCGAAGCCCCAGACCTCATCCAGCAGCTGATCGCGGGTGAATACGCGGTTGGGGTGGCTAGCCAGGTGGAACAGGAGCTCCAGCTCCTTGGGCGGGGCATCCACGACCTTGCCATCCACTTTGAGCTCGTAGCGGGTCATATTGACGGTGAGCTTATCGTAGCTGACCTCCTTGACCTCACCTTCGGCGGTGCCGGCGGGGCTGCTGCGGCGCAGCACGGCCTTGATGCGGGCCACGATCTCCTTGGTATCGAAGGGCTTGACAACATAGTCATCGGCGCCCAGCTCCAGGCCCAGCACCTTATCGAAGGTTTCGCCCTTGGCGGTGAGCATGATGATGGGGCAATCGCTCTTTTGGCGGATCTGCCGGCAAACCTGCCAGCCATCCAGCTTGGGCATCATGATATCCAGGAGGATAAGAGAGGGCTTTTCGCTCTCGAACTTGGCCACGGCTTCTTCGCCATCGTGGGCCATTACCACCTCGAAGCCCTCCTTTTCCAGGTACAGGCGCAGCAGCTCGCAGATATTCAGGTCGTCATCGGCTACCAGGATCTTGTCCATCATTGCTATTTCCTCCTTACAGGTCATAGTATTCTAATTTATATTATAGCACCGGCGGAGTCTTTTGCATAGCGCCGAATGTGGCAATTTTGTTAAAAAATTGTGAGGAGGGCGGACGCTGGCAAGGAACAGGCGTCACCGCCCTAAAATTTTCCGTTGCCCACCTGCAGCGCCCATGGTAAAATGATAGAAAACCTGCCGCAGCGGCAAAAACATACAGGAGAAAACGCCATGAAAAAGATGCTATCACTCGCAATCGCTTTGGCACTTTGCTTTAGCCTTTGCGCCTGCGTCGGCAACGCCCCGCAGGGAAAGTCCGCATTGGACTGGGACACAATGCAGGAGGAACTGCAGGCCTCCTCGGAGGTTCTGACCGCGCAGCTGACCAACTTTGCCTTTTACTCTGGAGATATCCTGGGGAGCTCCGCCTATCCGTTGGAGGACCGGCAGGTCCATCTTTTTATTTTGAGTACGGTAATGTTCATGGAGGAGGAGAAATATCTGTACCATGATTTTGTCACCATGGATGATGAGGGGTGTTACCACTTTCCAAAAGAAAAGATACAGCAGATGGCCGAGGAGGTGTTTGATATTCCGGATTATGAGTTTGGTGAAGATACCTATGTTCCCGAAACCGGGGAGTATGTGTTTTGGTCCGGCTTTGGATGGGGGAATACTCCGGTGTGCAGGAACACGGAGGTTCAAATTGATCGGGAAAAATCCGAGGTAAGCGTCAGTTACGAACTGCACGGCAATGTATATTATGAAAATCCCTATAAAATTGGGGACTTCCGGACCCGTTTCTCCGTAATGACACGGCCGGACGGCAGCTTCTTCCTGCATTATCTGGATACCGTTTCCCTCTGATGAGGCAGGTCACACCCCCAGCAGCAAGCGGACCGCAAGGGCACTGACCAGCGCCGCGGTCAGATCCCCGGTGAGGGCAGCGGCCATGGTGTGGCGGGTACGGCGGATCCCCACCGCGCCGTAGTAGACCGCGATAGCGTAGAAGGTGGTCTCTGAGGCGGCGGCCAGCACACTGCCTACCCGCCCGATGAAGCTATCCGGGCCGTATTCCCCCAGCAGCTGGTGCAGCAGGGCGGTACCGCCGCTGCCGGAGACCGGCCGCAGCAGGGCCAATGGCAGTACCTCCGCCGGGAAGCCGATAAGCTGAGTCACGGGGCGAAGGAAGCCGGTGAGGACATCTAGGGCGCCGCTGTGGCAGAACATGGTGACCACCGTAAGCAGGCAGACCAAGGCCGGGGTGATGGAGGCGGCGGTTTTGAGCCCCTCTTTGGCTCCCTGCAAAAAGCAATCGAACACATCCACGCCGGAGCAGAGGCCCCAGCTGAACAGGCCGGTGATGAGCAGCGGGATGAACCAGGCGCTGAATGACATGGAATGCCCTCCCTTTTGATGAAATTCGCGGATGGGGTGAAGGGCGCCCGCAGAGCGCTCCGGCTGGGCCGGAGCCGGCGGCCGAAGGCCGCCGAAACTGCCCGGAAGGGCGGTTTGCCCTGCGGGCGCCCACCCCCTGCACGGGCCTGCCTTTATTCCGGCCGGCGGGACTTCCCGCGCAGCAGGCGGTCCAGCAGCAGGACCACGGCCAGGGACGAAAGCCCGGTGAGCCATACCGCCGGCAGGATCTCCATGGGGGCGGCGGAGCCGGCCTGCTGCCGCAGCGCGGCGCAGGTGGTGGGGATGAGCTGGAGGGAGGCGGTATTCATCGCTACAAAGGTGACCATGGCATTGCTGGCGCTGTCCTTATGGGGATTCAACTTTTGCAGCTCCCGCATGGCGGCAAGGCCCAGGGGAGTGGCGGCATTGCCCAGGCCCAGCAAATTGGCGGAAAGATTCATGCAGATGGCCTGCATGGCGGGGCTGCCCTGCGGCACTGTGGGGAACAGCCACCGGGTGAGGGGATGCAGCAGCCGGGCCAGCGCTTCCGTAAGGCGGCAGCGGCGGGCAATCTCCATCAGGCCGCTCCACAGGCACAGCATGCCGGTTAGGGCAATGACCAGGCTTACGGCTTCCCCGCAGCCGGAAAGCGCCGCGGCGGAAAGGGCCTCCATCCGGCCGGTGAAGGCCGCGGTGACGACCGAAAAAATGAGCAGGGCGGTAAGGATACCGTTCATCATGGGCGGAGCTCCCTTCTTCGATTTGGCGGGAATAGAGATGAATTATCAACATCTTTTTCTCCTTACGGGAGCGTATTGCGCTAATGTTTTCCTTTTTTGATGTGTTTTATCGAATTATGTAAAATAACGGAATCTGTGCGCATTTTATCAATTTTAGCAACAATAACCAAAAAAGCGGCAAATTAGGGGCAAAAATTATCCACAAGATTTGCGAAATTGTGCTAATTACCTCTTGAATTTCATGGAAAATAATAGTACACTTAGTAGCAAGGTAGAGAAAAAGCGAGAATATTAGAAGATATTGTAAACCGCCAGCAAACCACCTAACTTTATTAAGGAGGAACCTGTACCATGAAATCCACCGGTATCGTAAGAAAAGTTGACAACCTCGGCCGTATCGTTCTCCCTGTAGAGCTTCGCCGCACCCTCGGCATCGACATCCACAGTGATGTTGAAATTTATGTAGACGGTGATCAGGTCATTCTTAAGAAGTACCTGCCCTGCTGCATTTTCTGCGGCTCCAAGGAAGAGCTGGCTACCTATGACGACAAGTATGTCTGCCGCAGCTGCCGCACCAAGCTGGGCAAGCTGTAATTCCCAAACCACAAAAGACAAGCAAGGCCCCTGCCATATGGCGGGGGCTTTCTTTTTTGTGGCGGCCCGGCGGCGAGGGCGGGGCCTTTTTTGCAAAGGTATAAACTGAGCGCCTACCCGACGGAGGCTAATTTGTGGGCGCCTGGCGGCGGCGCACTGATTTTGCAGAGTGCAAGACCCGTACAGTTCGCCGCCGGGGCGTTTGATGACATAGTTTGCGCCAACAACCCCTCCGTCAGCCGTACGGCTGACACCTCCCCTTACACAGGGGAGGCTTTTGGATGGTGCAGTGTCACACTCCTTACACTGGGGAGGCTTTAGGGGAACGCGAAAGGCCCCCTTTCCCGGTGGGAAAGGGGGCCTTATTGGATGGTGCATTATTCGCCGGCGGGTTTTACCGGGGCGTTCTTGGTGACGGTGAGGGAAACGGTATCCTCCAGCACGGCATCGGCGGGCAGCAGCTTGGCCATGACGACATAGCGGTAGTCATTGGGATAGTGCAGCTTGGTATCATCCGCCAGACGGTAGGTGCAGGTGGAGAGGGTGAGGATCTTATCGTTGCTGGTCACTTCCACATCATAATCGTAGAAGGAAAGATCCTGGGCCTTTTTGATGAGGCTATTGAAGGTGGCATCGGCGGGGTTGGGGTTGATGTAGTCGAACTTGATATCGGTGTAGAATACCGCAAATACCTGCCAGACCATGTCCTCTTCGATGGTGGAGTAGTAGATATAAGGATGGGTCTTGGCAAAATCCTCGTCCTGATACTTCAGCAGCTGAGCGAACTTGGGGCCGTTTGCGTGGTTCTGATAATCGGTCAGCAGGGCATTTTCGGCCCGGCCCAGATTGTGGCCGTAGATGACGGTATTCTTCGAGATGGTGGAGCGATTGCCGCTGGTGCAACGGAAATCGGCATAGTAGCAGCCGTCGTTATCGTTCTCACCATTGGCATTGCGGCGCAGGTAGTACTTGTTATCATCGTTATAATTGACCTTGACCACCACATCATTGACGGTGGTGCCATCAATATACAGCCAGCCGATGGTATCCTTGTTCTTCTGCTGCATGGCCAGCGTATTTTCCAGCATGGTCTTTTGCAGCTCCTTGAGGATCTCCTCCTTGGAGGGCTCATCGGGATTGGGGTTATCAGGATCTGTGGGGGTAGTGGGATTGCTGGGATCGATCGGATCGGTGGGGTCGCTGGGGTCTTTGCCGCAGGCGGCAAAGGCAAATACCATGCAGAGTGCCAGCAGCAGGGCCAGCAGGCGTGTTGTCGTTTTCATAATGTTCCTCGTGCCTTTTCTTGTAAATTGGCCCCGGCGGGGGCTTTGTTCCGCATCATTTTACACCATGGCGGCGGCGCTTGTCAATGAACGGGCGGGCAGAACGGGGGACTTTGCAAAAAAGTTCGGATTCTGTTTACAAATAGGGGAAAAATAACTATACTAAGGGAGGGGAGTTTGCCTCCCCCAATTTAACTGCAAGGAGATAATAAATTATGCTGATTACAAAAGATATGGGCATCATGGAGATCGTACAGAAATATCCTGCTACTGTAGAGGTACTGCAGCGCTTCGGCATGGGGTGCATCGGCTGCGCCGCCGCCCACTTTGAGAACATTGAGCAGGGCGCCCTGGCCCACGGCATTGATGTGCCCCGGCTGATGGAGGCCCTGAACGAGGCTGCCGCCAAGGCGTAAGATCTGACTGGAGCTGATGCAGGGGGCGGGTGGGGCCGCAGGCCGCCCGCCGTTCCGGCGGG
>OIXH01004744.1_pt1 | contig 10811 bp, 19 predicted proteins | sample 1587741 | NCBI WGS metagenome assembly OIXH01 (sample SAMEA3888916, study PRJEB22519) | human gut metagenome | biome: human gut; feature: human-associated habitat; material: faeces | place: Denmark | collected 2011 | reverse complement strand
TATAATTAATGGTGGTTAAATTGGTATTTTCATACACACAAACCGCTGTTGTGTTATCACCATCTGGATTTGCACATTGATAAAACCCATCTCTATGTCTGATATGATGACATCCAACTTCTTCTAAAACTACTGGTATTAAATCATTTTCTAGTATATTTTCTTTGAGAGATTCGATATCCAATTAAACCACCACTTCCTTTATTTTTTAATAATTTCTCCGACTTCCAACCAAATGTTGTAATCTAAATTTATTTCAAATAATGTTTTTTTCTTTGCGCCAAATCTGTTCTTATCACAGACACAACAATAATAACGTTTTGTCTCGTCTAACGAATGAACTGTATTAGTTCCCCAATCTATTGTTGTTGTGTATCCATATTTATGAAAATCTGATTTTGGAATTTCTTTGAATAAAAATAATGTATGTAAGACATGTTTGATTGATTTACAGTTTGCAATGTTACTTGATGTAAGCTCGTCCGGTTTTACAAAGTTTGCATCGTCAGTCAACTGAATTGACAAGTAACCAAACATATTAAGATCCTTCGCAACTTCTGTAAGCCTTGTTGCTGTTACTTTCATTGCTGCCCAATCGCCAGTTGTGGCAATGTCATTTTTAAATGTATCATAGAAAAAATAATCTATTCCAAGAGTAAGGTGTGCTTTTCTTATTTCGAATTCAAGTGTTTTATCATCATATGCAGAAGCAACATCTTTAACAAAAATAAGACCTTGTGTCTCTTGTTCGATCCAGTCTGCAATCTGCATAATCTTTATGTATTCGTCAGAGTTTGCAGCGACTCTCTCTATATAATCTTCAATAGATTCTGTAATATCTCCCCATTCGTCACGTTTCTGATAAATAAATTCACCTTTGTTATCTTTGTATAAGTAATTGTTTATTTACATTTTTATAATTTGCATACCACAAATCATTTTCCCATTCTTCTGCCAGATCTATTCTATCTACACAACAATAATTATAATAATTATTCATTGGAAGTTTTAAATCCATTCCACATTCACTTGAATATCTATGAATTGTCCGCAGTTCTTTTTCTGTAAAATACTCAACCAAATCATTAAATTCATCTCCACAGAAATGGCTTAATGGAAGATTCAGAATATTATCCACATTTAATTCTCCATAAATATTCAAGCCATCTCCTTGGCAGTAATTTAATGAATATTGTAAATTCAGTTTGCTGTCTGAAAAAATATTCCGTAAATCCTGTTCATAAATTTCGGTAAATTCTGATGATCTAAAATCATCATCCAAATACCATTGTTTTACAACTTCTTTTGCCTTTTCTCCTAATTCTTTGTATTCGTAAACTTTATATTCTCTTTTGATGATTTCCATTTATTTCACTCCATCCAAAAGTCCTTCAACATTTCCACTCATAATAATCACAGCATCCGTATTGTCAGGATGTTCTATCATAAAGTCAATCAAACTGTCAAAGACTTTTTCTTCTGCATTTTCAATCACAGTTTTAGCTTTTTCATTCAATGGCTTTATCAGATATGACTTTTTATATGTTTCTTTAAAGATATATCCCTTCTTTTTACAGTAGTCTTTAATCGTTTCTTTCTGCTTTTCTTCCTCTTTCTTGATTGCTTCAACTCTTGCCCTCTCATTAGCCTCTGCCTGTTCTTTTCGCTTTCTATTTACGATCAAATGATTGAAAAGACTGTTCGTTTCACATAGATTTTTAAATACTGCATTTTCAATAGAATAAGAATCTGGTTTATCTTTTTCAATCCACCACAAGAAATTGTCGATTGTTCTATCAAAATTCTCTTCAAAGATACATCTATTTCCGAGATGAACGTCTAAAATATTCTTTTCATCTCTTTCAATCCGTAATGATGTATATACATTTTCATCCGGTCTATCTGGGTAAATACTCCATGTGTATCTATCTTGTATTCCATACACAATCATCCCATATGCTTCATAAATCCGCTTCTCTTCATTTTTCAAATATATAAGTCCCATTCTGCTCTCCTTCCTAATAAATAAGACAGATACATTTCTGCATCTGCCTTATTATTCTCTTTATTTAGTTTCTGTTACTTCAAGAATTTCATAGTCACAATCAATTCCAAGACCATAAATTCTCTTACATTCTTCTACGGATTCAACCACACAGCTTTACGTTCTCCATTTCCAGTTGCTCATTTCATCTCTGTATTTGAACTTAATTTTTAACATTTCTCATCGTTCCTTAATCTACTTGAATAATCAATCTGATCTGCTTTCCACCTACACAATCAATAGTAATAATATTACCGTTTGTAGGATCGTATTGTTTCCACACACTTTCAATTTCAGGTGCATCTCCAGTTTCCATTTTGTCATTAAAGAAATCATATAAATCATTCTCAACAGATTCTTTTGTAATTACCTTTTCAATCTCAAATCCTGCATGACAAAATCCTGTTTCATCTGATAACCAATCTGAAATCTCATCAAGTGCATATTCTTCGTCTTCTTTATACATTTCCTCAAATTCATCAGGAACAATAAGTTCTGTTGGGAGTTCATTGTATACATCCTTGTCTCCATCTGTATCCCATTTAATATTTATTGCCTTTAACATATAAATCAACCATCCTTTCTTAAATTGAAACTAATATTTCATTTGCTATTTTTTTCGATTTCTCTCTGTTTTCCATGCTCTCTGATACGTTCGACAGTACCTTCAGAAGCTCCGTTCTGCTTGCATCTTCTTGCTAACCGTTCCCACATATCAAGATTTTTCCACCGTGGTTTATTTTTCTTCATATAATTATTCTTCCTTTCCTTCAATTTCATCATATAAATCCAAATCATCATTAGGTGTTACTTCTCTTGTGACATATTCTGTATCTATAATATCATCATAGGGATCACAACTTCCGTCTGGACTTCTATTAACAATATCCTCTGCCTTTTCTTTTGACTCTGCTTCTACTAAAAATGTATGTTCAAATGTTTCTACTACTTTTACTAAGTATTTTGACATATCTCAATCTCCCTTCTAAATTACAATTTCCTTTAACTACCACTCAGGTTCTTTATCAGCTAAACCTAAGTAAAACGCATCTTTTTCTCTATTCCAAAAATGTTCTCGTAAATCAGAAAACGATTTAGTTCCATTCTTCAACGCTTTATAATCTGCAAGTACCATATCATCTGTGTAATTTGCATATTCATTTCTGGCAATACCAAGCCTGAACGTTTCACCTTTTCGTACCCAACCAAATCTACTTGTATTTTTAGCTATCGGATAAGCACCTATTGTATATCCATGTAGATCTGGATATTTTTCTGAATTTTCACTATGCCAATCTTCAAGCTGTATCTTTGTTCCATCTGCCATTACTGCTCTATCAATAATCTGCATAACTTTCGCTCCCTTCTAATCCAAGTACATAACAATCTCTCTTGCCATTCCAGAAATATGATTTCAAATCTGCAATAGTTTTTGTACCATTTTTAAGTTCTTCGTAATCTGCCTTTAACATATCTGATGTATAATTTTTATAGCAGCAGATACACGAACGAAATTCTTTTCCTTTCTGTGCATACCATCCTTTATTTGGCGGAAACGTTTTCTTTGCGATTGTGCGGAAAATAATTTCCATTCCGTTATAATCTGGCAGCTTGTGTTTTCCGCTTAGGTCTCTAAGCTCAGTTTCTATTCCATCTGGTGTAATTGCTTTATCAAGAATTTGCATGTCAATATTCCTCCTCGTAAAATTTAATTGTTCTTGCCTTTTCTGTTTCATATTTTTCTTTGTCTGTAAACAATGTGAGATAAATATCACCCTCTGTATATGTAAATACCGCCATCTGTTCATCTGAATAAGCATAAGAACTATATCCATCTACCTGAACTAAATCGAATTTGCATTTCTTTGCAAACTGATAACTCAAATCTGAAAGCCAATGTCCACTCAACATATAGTTTCCATTTCTGTCTTTTGTTTCTTCCATGAAATTTACGTTCGCAATCCGTTTTGTATCTTCATTTAATGAATATGCTGATAAATCTAAATCAGCAATGTCATATTCTTCTTTATCTGGGATTCTTCCAGTCTCTCTAATCATCTGATAGTATTTGTTTCTTGGTATATATTTCATTATTTTCTCCTCGCTTTCATCATTTTTACTCTATATTCTTTAATCTGTTCCAATGATAGCCATTCAGGTTTCTCTTCCAGTGAATCCCAAATCCGTTCCATTTCGTCACAGATCACTTCTACACTACCACCCCACAAATGTCCTTCGTAACCGTTTCCATTTCCGAGAAAATAGTTACAATCACTTTTCATTCTACCCAAGAACATATAATCTCTCTCCCTTGGATGACGAGTAAAAGGATCATCACACTCAACTGGTTCTGTTACTCTGTAACATGGTTCTCCACAGATTTCATCCCATTCTGTTCTGTAAGCACCTGTATAGAGATTTAAACCATTGCGACCATCATTTTCATCGAAATATAACTTTCCGTTTTCATCCTCATAACATGGAACTTCCATGTATCCTCCAAAACCTACATATTTAACTTTCATATCAACAACCTGCCTTTCTTAATTCTTTTACAGCCATATATGCACCGTATAAAATATCTTTACATGTATTAGCATTGATGTAACCAATTTCTCTTTTACCATTCTTTAAGACATGGAATTGATTTCCACATTCAATACTAATTTCTACAGAAATATCAAATCCAGAATCTCTGATAACACAAAGATATCCGTCAATCATTCTGCATTTCTCTTTTTCTAAGTCGTCTAAATAACCAACAACTCCGCCTTGCCATTTGATATGTTTAAAATCCATATTAACCAACCTTTCTATTTCACGTATGGAATATCTTTTCCATGCATATAATTTTCGCCTCTAAAACAATCACCACAGTATTCCCAAATTCCATCGTCTACCTTTTTGAATGTGGAATATGTTGTTCTACCTTCTCCGCTTTCATCAATTCTACTTGAACTTGGCTCTCCAATCTGACAACAATCACTTCTCATACAAGCAGGTGGTAATAAACTCATAAAGTAATCAATCATATCTTCTGTAAAATACTCTCCAACCTCATGAGCATTAAGCCCGAAATAATGTTCTTTATCCACTACTTCCTTTCCGTTGTACATTTTAGATTTGCCTAATGGGATACCATCATATTTGACTTCTTCAATTACCAGATCTTCATCAAACCACGGATAAGATTCATAATGCTTTTTATATACCTCTGCTGCTTTTCGTGTTGGGAATATCTGAGGATTACCTGCTGACAATCTATATTTTCCGTTGTAATATACAACTTCATATCCATTGAGTCCTTTTGTCCATCCTGGAATATCAGTTTCAATTACATACCCTTTGTTAACCGACCATTCAACTGCTTCATAATCGTATTCATCTACGGGTTTTCCAACTGTCTTGTGTTTGTAACCTACACATTCTGTTTTGCCTTTTTCTGTAAGAACAAAATGTTTTCCTTTATCCGCTTTATACCAATTGTTCCGTAATTCCATATTCTCTTCTCCTTTCATCAAAAAAGACAGCTAAAGAATTATTCTCCAACTGTCCTTGAATGAGTTTCTTCCTATTATAATGAGACCAGTATTTCGCCCAACTGTTTCGCTTCTTCAATTTTGCAAATTGCTGTTGCCTTACTATCATCTGAACCATTCTTCCGTGTAAAGTGATTCACAAGATAGATTTTATCAGGCATTTCTTTGCCATCAACCGTATAATGTCCGACCTCTACGGTTGTTTTGTCATCAAGTTTTCCGAGTCCCTTTGTCTTTTTGTAGATAAATTCTTTAGCCATTTTATTCTTCCTCACTTTCCATTTTAATTCCAAAGTCCTTTTTTATGACTTCAATCTTAATTAACTGCTCCCGTTTTCCTGTGGGATTAATACACAATCGTTGACAGCCATAATTACAGGTCTGCCTTCCGCAATCTTTAAAAACTGCTGCTGTAAATTGATTGGTGCGACAATGGCTAAAATGTCGCATTCCCTTGCCTCTTCCTGCACATCATATGCAGTGTTAATAGACTTATTGCACTGGATAATTTCGCAGTCTCCAAGTGCTGCTCTCTGTTCTTCTGTCATTTCATGTCTGCTGAACCAGAACACCTTTTTCATTTTCTTCATAATATCTCCTTTTCTCTGTGCCTTTGCGTTGGGAGAATTTGCACAGTTCCCTTTGAATCTTATGTTTTGTTTTTTATTTTATCAGTTCTGTTTACAGCACATTGAATGCTGAAAGTAGAATCAGCAATACAATATACAACATAATGAACAAGAGAAAGATTAAGAAGTACTTAATCATTTCTCTTGCTGCCTTGCGGAGATAATACTGCTCAGATCTCCGTTTTTGTGGATGTTTAGGCGTTTTTGCCCGTGAATAAATGAGTGTCAGACTTTCCATAATGCTGTTCTCCCTTCCTAAAATACTGTGTTCGGATATACTTCATAGTACCCGAGATTGTTTCTTTTTGTTGTGACCTGATAGCCCAGATCAAAGGCGGTGTCACGGACTTTTTCACTGCCCGTTATATATGGACAGTGTGTAATCCGTTTGTCTTTGAAGATTGAAAGCATAAACTTTACTTCTGCTTTCTCTTCCTTGGACAAATGATTTCTGAATGTGGTGTAATATAATTCTGCAATTTTCTTTTTCATAATATTCTCCTTGTCTTCTTTTTTGTTTTTTTTGCATAAAAATAACAGCCTCATTTCCGTTGGCTGTTTTTGTTACCGTTGTCATCCTGTTTTGCGTTTGCTTTGTAAAAATTGGTATAAAAATAGCACCCTGGTTTGCGTTTAGGGTGCTTTGGTTGCTTTATTATTTATTTTGCAAGGCATCTAATTTAGCTTGTAAAATAGCCATTTCCGCTTTTATTTTCTCTTCTTCTTGGGCTTTTTCGTCAATGCTTTCCATTATGTCACCAGGCTGAACATGAAGATACCTACATACTTTATCAATTGTATCCGTGTTCACCCCTTTGTTTTGGGAAAATTTATAAGGCATGTTTTTTGAAATACCTGCATTCTCTAAATCTTGCCAGCTCATTCCTCTTTCTTCAAGAATTTTTTTTAACTTGTAATATACGATCATTTTTTGTTTCCCTCCTGTCACTGTCACCTCAATTCTACCACATTTTTGTGTAGTCTACAATATTTTGTTTCGCTTCTGCTCATCAGTTACGGACTTTCACCGTAAGACAAAAGAGCAGTTTATACTCATGCCCAGGAGTTTTGATTTGCGTTACAAAAACCGTTTTATATCAGGAAATGAATATGCAGATCTTGCAAAATTTGCTTTCTGCTTTGCAGTTGTTCCCCATGATGTCTGTGCAAGGTCATTTGCACCGTTTGTCATTTCTTTAATTGCTTCTTTTTTAGCTTTTGCATGTTTAATCGCCATACTTCTATCTGCCATGATTATTTCACCTCGGCTTTCTTCTGATTTCTCTTTGCCTTTTTGTCCTTTTTGTTAGACTTTTTGGCATATTTATCTACGAGTACAGATGGAATATCAGCTGGTTTAATAGTTCCAGCTTCTACCATCCATTCAAACGCTACACCATAAAGATTTTTGAGTGCATTTGTTACGTCGTAACGCAGAGCTTTTGTACCATTACTTGTCACGATTGTTTTATTGTCAACTTTTTTACCGATTGACTCCAAAACGGCAGTTTCAAAAGACGTGTTTTCAATGTCAAGTTTGTAGTTCTTAAAGAAACTGCGAACTGCCACTTTAACGGTTTCTACACTTTTAGCGTCTTTGATGGCTTTTTTGAATGCTTTGTCGTAACCATTGTACTCAAAACTAGCCTGCTCTTCTAGCAGTTTGTCCCATTCGAGTTTTAAGCCATCATTGATAGTTACATAGTTTTCACGCATTTTTTCGAGATCTTCTTCTGGCACGTCAATAGATGTACCGTTCTTAATCATGTCGTCAATGCTTGCAATGCTTGCTTCATTGGCTGCAATTTTAGCTGAATAGATTGTATTCAATTCAGCCTTTTTAATGATTACACGGAAAAACTCTGAAGTCCGTGAACTAAGCTCTTTTGATGCTTTGAAAAAGTCAACGTTAGCTGTTTTTGTTGTGTTGTTTGTAGTGTTTGTCATAATTTCTCCTACGGCTCTTGATACTATCTCCACCGACACGCTATGCGTGATTTTCTTAATGATTTAATGGTTGTAGTGCGTTATACACACTATAAAAGGGTAGACTGGTAGCGTTGAGATCTGCTTGGTCTACCCCTCTAACTATGTATAACTCTTTTTTAGTTCATTTTATATTTATTGTCCTAAAACGCTTTTCAGCCTTAAATTCGACTTTATATGCCATCCTCATTCGATTCGTAGCAGTCACCACATGCATAGAAAGATAACTATGCAAGGAGGGAATCTCACCAAAGGCTAGTTGTGTTCGCTGAATGCGTAACTTTTACGGCTAACCTAGAATAATAACTTCTGTCACTATCCCAACCATACTTCGAGCTATGGCAAACTACACTATTCAAGAATCCAGGCGTTACGGATACCTAGATAAGGATATTTTTCTCCGTCTTTTTTAATAGACTATTTCCATGTTTTCACCCGTAGATTACTTATGGAAACGTGCTTTTCGCCCATGAGCTACTTGTCACAATAGTCCACTAATAGATTTTTTAAGAACCTATAAAACTTTGTGGAATTTTTGCACGACTTATGCTAGAATAGACTTGTGGTGTGCTAGACTAGCATAAGTCGCACTTGTTGCATGTTATGAGATAAACTCTATGTAATCCGTATCATTGCTAAACAACTGGTACTTGTTTAACCACGGAATATATCCCATGCAACCATAGGAAGTATAATAGTATTTATACATCCTATCCACTCTCCTCTCATTAGATTGACGGAAAAGTTTTAATCACGTACAAACTTTTTAACGTGCTAACCGTCTGCTATTGAGAGGAGTTACTATTTAATTATCTGTCAAGCGGTTGTCCTCTTGACATCTTTATACTACCACACTTTCGTGTTGTTGTCAACACTTTTTTGTGATATTTTTTAAGTCTTAGAAACCTTGCTAGTGAGTATGCAGAGCCTTAACACCTTGCAGTGAGCGTCTTTATTGACTTGTATAAATCATATCACATCTTTGTGTTGATGTCAATATTTAAATGTGGTTAGAAATGATATATTGAGAACTGATAGAACTGAATGTCTATCGGTTGTCCTCTTGACGCTTTTTACTATACGCCCATTTTCGTGGGATTGCAATATTTTTTTGGGAATTTTATTCGTTTTGGCATATTGCACAATTTGAGGATCTAGTTTTTGTGCAATTTTACTAACTGGGGAAATCAGATCCGGAGATGATAGACAGTGTGTCGGTAAATAGATAGATATATATATTTTTTGTATAGTAATGAACTAGGTATGTAGTTTTTATATGATAATAGACATATTAATATAAAAGTGTCTAAAAAACGATAAAATAAACAAAAAATGCCTATATATAAATACATTTTCTAAAAATAGACATAATGTTAAAAAAAAGAAGTCCCATTTTTGCTTTATATAGTAGATAAAATTTGAATTTCATTGTCTGAAAAAGCGTAAAAATAACAAAAGTACGCTTTTTTAAGGCTTTTCTGCCTAACGGAGGGTAGTTAAAATTAGAAAGACTAACTCAAATTAGTCAAGACTAACTATGCGGTCTTTCCACACACCAACTCAAAAAAATCCTCTCCCACTTCTAAAATTTCACTCCAAAAATCACAAAATTTCACCTCTCTCCACAAATCCTCAATTTCCCCTTATTTTTCAACGAAAATCGCACCTCACCAAAATTTCACCCATTATCGAACCCCATATCGCTAAAGACCTTATTTCACAACACTTTTCCGCCCTCTCTCACACAAAATTCAACTAAAAATTTTCACAAATTCACTCTTTCATCCTAATTTTCTTCCTTATATAAAGGCATTTTTACGATGTACTATTTTTACGTCAAAAAATAACCATTTAACTCTTTTCTAAATCAAAAATTTTTAAACCTTCAACAGAGAATAATAATATATCCCACAAATCAAAAAATAAGGAGACAAAAACTATGCGTTTAACAAATGAAGAAATCTTAACTCAATTCCCATTCTGGTCAAATCATCCTTCAGGAAACATCCAGCAAGTACGCTATGGAGACATACCAGATTGTCAATATACACAAGAATCCTACAACCATTATCAATTAGAAACAGATCCATATCTATTAAACATCCTTTTAGCCAACGCTTGTATCTATTCGCAGCATGGAGCATTTGACATCTATAAAACCATAGCAGGTGATGTCTATATTCATACAGAAACACAACAAATCCTATACGGTTCAATTGACATTCCATATAGAGGAAAACCAATTACATGTCATCTAAATCTTATGTATGGACTAAAAGCACTATCACTACTCTCCTTGCGTGGAACAGGAAAAGTAAAAGGATGGTGTAATAAAGATGGACAAGGATCGCCTATTAATCATCTAAACACAGAAGAACTAGATATAGATATAATCAAATCTGTAATTAACAATCTTATGAAAGATTATGGTTATGGAGTACAAAAGTTTATGCAAGCAGTAAGAGAACTCTATGCGGAAGATCCATTCAACACCATCATGAATAAAACATTTGAATTGTAGAAAAGCCTAGAAAATATACACTTCAGACGATTACTATACTTATTTAAATAAAATCAGACCAAATTCTGTTTAAGTGTCAAAAAGGCACGATT
>OIXH01004740.1_pt1 | contig 10815 bp, 10 predicted proteins | sample 1587741 | NCBI WGS metagenome assembly OIXH01 (sample SAMEA3888916, study PRJEB22519) | human gut metagenome | biome: human gut; feature: human-associated habitat; material: faeces | place: Denmark | collected 2011 | reverse complement strand
GGACTACCGCATCCTGGCCGCCATTGAGGCCAAGGCGTTCCGCTACGCCCTGACCGGCGACGCCGCCTACGCCCGGGAAGCCCTGGCCGCCATCAAGAACTATATCCGGACCCTGGACATCCCGGAGGGGGTCCTCCCCGACGAGTGCCGGGCCTACGGCTACGTCATCTATATCGCGGCCTGCGTCTACGACTGGTGCTATGACACCCTGACGCCCCAGGACCGGGAGCAGCTGGTGGCAGGCTGCGAGACCTTCCTTGCGCCCCATCTGGAGGTGGAAATGCCCCCACGGGCCAGGGCTCCGTCACCGGCCACGGCACCGAGGCCCAGATTCTCCGGGACTGTCCCTGGGCATCGCGGCCTATGACGAGTACCCGGACATCTATGAGTTCATCGGCGGACGGGTCTTCCACGCCTACCGGCCGGACAACAACTACTACCTGGCCTCCGGCTCCCACTGGCAGGGCAGCGCCTACGGCCCCTACCGCCAGTTCTTCCTGGCCTACGCCCAGCATATCCTGGACCGGATGACCGACGGCAGGTGCGTCCTGTTCCGCAAGGGGCTCCACGACGCCGCCCGGACCTTCCTCCAGTACCTCCGGCCCGACGGCCAGCTCCTCCGGGTGGGCGACGACTTCAACGAGGACGGGACCAGCTACGCCCTGGGCGTGGTGGACCTCCTGGCCTTCCTGACGGGAACCTATTATCAGGATCCGGTCCTCAAGAGCTTTGCCAAAAAGGGCATGGAGGGGTTCTCCTCCTTCTCCCTGGCCAACACTGTGGTTTCGCCGACCATGTTCCTGATCCTCAACGATCCGGAACTCCCCTGCGCCGGCCTGGAGGACCTGCCCCTGACCTGGTACAACGGCTCGCCCCTGGGCAGCGTCATCGCCCGGTCGGCCTGGAACGACCCCAACGCCTTCCAGGTGTACATGAAGATCGGCGAGTCCTACTCCGCCAACCACGAGCATAAGGATGCCGGCTCCTTCCAGATCTACTACAAAGGCATCCTGGCCTCGGATTCCGGCGCTTACGACTCCTATTTCACCCCGGAGGACATGGCGTACAACAAGCAGACCATTTCCTCCAACGCCCTCCTCATCTTCAACCCGGAGATGCAGGACAACGACGGCTGGGTCTACTCCGGCGGCCAGACCATCCAGGGCGACGCCAATACCGAGAACCTCACCGCGGCGGAATGGCTCCGGAAAAGGACCGCCCGCCAGGCCAGAGTCCTGGGCCACGACTGCGGCGCGGCGGACGCTTTCCGTTACGCCTACCTGGCCGGGGACCTGACCAACGCCTACGACCCGGAGACCGTGGACCAGGTGACCCGCAGTATGCTGGCCGTATCCACGGAAAATCCGGCGGCCCCCTGGTCTTTGCCGTTTACGACCGGATCACCGCCAGGGACGCCGGGTTCAAAAAGACCTTCCTCCTCCACATGCAGCAGGAACCGGCCCTGACCGAAGACGGCTTTGCCATCCTCACCGGAAAGTACGGCGGGAAGCTGGTGGCCCAGTCCTGCCTGACCCCCATGGTCCATACCGCCATCGGCGGCCCGGGCCGGGAGTTCTGGGTCAACGACCGGAACTACCCCCTGGTCCGCTCCTACGTGGAAGGCACCGCCCTGGAATCCGGCTGGGGCCGGGTGGAAATGACCCCGGCGGCCCCCCGCCCGCACCCACCGCCTGCTGACCCTGATGTATGCCGCCGACACTGTCGGTTCCCCGGTGAAGGCCGCGGAGATCGAAACGGAGCAGCTGGCAGGCGCGGCCATTTTTGACTGCGTGACCCTTTTTTCCGAGGACGGGGAGCCGTTACATGCGCCCCTTTCCTTCTCCGTGACCGGAGAGTCCCTCCAGAAGTACTTCCTTGCCGGACTGACCCCGGGCCCCTGGACCGTGACCGTCAACGGCAAGCCGGTCTGCACCGCGGAAGTCTCCGCCGAAAGCGGCCTTCTCGCCTTCACGGCCCCGGCCGGAGCCGTCGCCCTGACCCCCGCAGACCGGTAACTCCCAATGAAAAAACCGCAGGCAGCGTCCTTTTGGAAACGCTGCCTGCGGTTTTTGCTGTTTGGCGCTCAATACACCGAGAGGGTCAGCTCAAAGCAGTCCCCGTCGGCGATAGGCGTGGTGTCCACGCCGGTGTAGACGTCCTCGCCGCCCTTGGTGACGCACCACCACTGGTTCTGGGAGTCGTCGGCCTTCACGCCGTCCACCGTGGTGACGAAAAGGCCGTATTCGCTGTTTTCGCCCTCGATGAGCCCTTCATTTTCCAGAGCAGGCCCCAGGAATTCCTCGGTGGTGTTCACCGTGAACTCCCGGACGTCCTCCTCCGAGACCACCACCTGAATGGAAATGGACTTCTCTCCCGAATCCCCCTTGGGCAGCAGCGCCTTGACGCCGAAGACCAGCGCCACCGCCACAATGGCCGCAGCCAGAACGCCCAGGGTGATTTGTACGCTCTTTTTCATCGGTTCCTCCTTCATGGGAAACCCGCCCGGAAGTCCGGGCGGGCGCAATTTTTATTCCGCGATGATCTCGTTCCACAGGTCCTGGATCAGCGTGTTGGTCTCATCGGGCAGATTGATGAAGCTCTCGCAGATGGACAGGGTGGCGTCGTCGGGGTAGATGATGGGGTTCCCCTTGATCTCGTCGTCCAGGGCGTCAAAGACGTTCTGGAGGGGAGTGGAGTAGCAGATCTTCTCGATGTTGGCAAGGCCGACGTCGGTGGAGCACATCTCGTTGATGAATTTCTCCGCCAGCTCCTTGTTGGCCGTCCCCTTGGGGATGCACATGGCGTCGATAAAGACGTTGGAGCCCTCCTTGGGCAGAACATAGGCCAGATCGGGATTCTCGGAGATCATGGTCACGGCGTCTCCGGCGTAGTAGGGAGCCACCGCGCCCTCGCCGATCTCCATCTTGTCAAAGATTTCGTCCATGACGTAGGCCTGGAGCACGCTTTTCTGCTGCTTCAGCAGGTCGGCGGCCTCCCGGATCTGCGCCTCGTCGGTGGTGTTCTGGGAGTACCCCAGGAGCTTCAGCGCAATGCCAAAGGCGTCCCGGGAGTTGGAGAACATAAAGACCTTCCGGGCGTACCGCTCATCCCACAAAGCGTTCCAGCTGTCGGGAGCCTCCTCCACCATGGTGGTATTGTAAATCAGACCGACGGTGCCCCAGGTGTACGCCACGCTGTATTCGCCGGCGGGGTCGTAGTCGGGCTTCTTGAACTGTTCCATAAGATTTTCCGCGTTGGGGATGTTGGCAAAGTCCAGCTTTTCCAGCATGTCGGCTTCGATCATCCGGGAGACCATGTAATCCGAGGGGATAATCACGTCGTAATCCACGGCGCCGCTCTGGATTTTCGTGAACATTTCCTCATTGGTGGAATACAGGTCGTAAACAATGGAGCATCCCAGGCGCTTTTCAATCTCGGCAATGGAATCCAGGGTGCCGTCGGAGCCGTCGGAAATGTACTCGCCCCAGTTGTAAACGGAAAGGGTGCCGTTCTCGGCATTGCCGCCGGAACCGGTGCCGCACCCAGCGGCCAACGCGCTCATGCCCATGAGAAGGGCGGCTGTCAACGAGACAGCGAGAAGTTTTTTCATCTATCTATCTCCTTTATAAAAATTTGCCGGGCAGGGTCAGTTTTGCTTCAGGCGCTTCGCCCGGCGCGCCTCAACGATGTTCATCACCGCCAGCAGCGCCAGAACGATCAGGAAAATGATGGTCGAAAGGGCGTTGATCTGGGGGTTGACTTTCTTCTTCACCATGGAATAGATGGTGACGGGCAGCATCTTGAACCCGCTGCCGGAGGTGAAATAGGTAACCACGAAATCGTCCAGGGAAATGGTAAACGCCATAAGGAACCCCGCCGTAATGCCGGGCATGATCTGAGGAATGACCACCTTGAAGAAAGCGGCCATGGGGTGGCACCCCAAATCCATGGCGGCCTCAAAGAGGCTCTGGTCCATCTGCCGCAGCTTGGGGAGGACGTTCAAAATCACATAGGGCAGACAGAAGGTGACGTGGGCGATGAGCACCGTGCCGAAGCCCATCCTGAACCCGAACAGGTTCTTGAAGTAGACAAACAGCAGCATCATGGAGATGCCGGTGACGATCTCCGGGTTCAGGACCGGCAGATAGGTGACGTTCATGATAACGCCCCGGGCGCGCTTGCCGAACTTGGAGATTCCCACTGCCGCCGCCGTGCCCACCACCGCCGAAATGGCCGAAGCCAGCAGGGCAATGAGCAGGGAATTGAACAGAGAGGTCATGATCAGCTCGTTTTCAAAGAGCTGCCGGTACCATTTAAAGGTGAAGCCGGTGAAAAACGCCCGGGATTTGGACTCGTTGAAGGAAAACACAATGAGGACCAGAATGGGGGCGTAGAGAAACAGCATACAAAGACCGATGTAGATCTTGGAGCCGACGCGATGGTTCTTCATACCAGCATCCCCTCCATTTCCTCATCGTCGAAGTGATTGATGATGCCCATAATCAGCAGGATCACGATCATGAGGATCAGGGACATGGCGGACCCCACGTTGGGGTTATAAACGCTGCCTAAGAACTGCTGCTCGATGAGGTCGCCGATGAGCATGTTCTGCCCGCCGCCCAGCATCCGGGAGATGATGAAGGTGGACACCGACGGCACGAACACCATGGTCACGGCGGTGATGATGCCGGGAACGCTCAGGGGCAGCAGCACCCGCCAGAACACGTGGAAGCCGTTGGCCCCCAGGTCCTGGGCCGCCTCGATGACGGACTTGTCAATCTTGATCATGATGGAGTGCAGGGGCGTGATGGCAAAAGGCAGGTAGTTGTAGACCATGCCCAGCACCACGGCTCCCTGGGTGTTGATCATGTGGAAGGGCCCGATGCCGAACAGCCCCAGGAACCGGTTGATGAGCCCCTCGTTTTCCAGCAGCGTCATCCAGCCGTAGGTCCGGAGGAGAAAGCTCATCCACATGGGGAGCATAATGAGCATCAGCATGGTCCGCTGGCCCACCTCGCTCATCCGGGACATGAGAAAGCCCAGGGGAAAGGCCAGCACCAGGCAGATGGCCGTGGCAATGACCGAAAGGTAGATGGACTTCCAGAAAACATGGGCGTACTTCACGATGTTGGTGAAGTTATCAAAGGTGAACTCCCCGCCCTTGGTGGTAAAGCCGAAGAACAGCACCAGCCCCAGGGGGATGATGATGAACACCAGCATCCACACCAGGTAGGGGATGGCGGCGATTTTGGACTTAGTCTTCATCCCCGCGCACCTCCTCCTCCGGCAGCGGCTCCACCAGGATGTTCTCGGTGTGGAACTTGATGCCGATGTCGGTGGCCACCTGCTGGTCTAGGTAGGAGTGGAGCAGCAGGCTCTGTTCGTGATTGTAAACGTAAACGATCAGCTCATTGTAGTCGCCTTTATAGATGAGGGATTCCAGATAAACCGTCAGATCGGCGTGGTCGGTGGAGACCACTTCGATGTCCTTGGGGCTGATGGTCAGCCGGACCTTAGTGCCCTCGGGGAGGCCCAGGTTTTCCCGGGTGAACTCCACGTCCAGGAAGGTGATGGTGTCCTCGGCGGTGACTTCGCCCTCCACCACGTTCTTGTCCCCGTCAAAGAGCCGCTTCATAATGTGGATGTCGTCGGGCCCGAAGTCCAGCCCCACCTGGGCGCCTACGGGCTGGCACTTGGTGGAATGGACCAGCCAGAACAGCCCGCCGCACTTGATGGTCATTTCGTAATGAACGCCCTTGAAGACCACGTTGTCCACCACGCCGGTGAGAGGAGCCTTCCCCGGCTCCACCAGGTCGATGTCCTCGGGACGGATCACCACGTCCACGGGCTTGTTGACGCCGAAGCCCCCGTCCAGACATTCAAAATCCCGGCCGCAGAAGGAGACCTTGTAGTCCTCCAGCATCACGGCGTCGAAGATGTTGCTTTCGCCGATGAAGTCGGCCACAAAGGCGTTTTCCGGCTCGTTGTAGATGTCCTCGGGCCTGCCCTGCTGCTGAATGACCCCGTCCTTCATGACCACTACCATGTCGCTCATGGTCAGAGCTTCCTCCTGGTCGTGGGTGACGTAGATGAAGGTAACGCCGGTCTTTTTATGGATGTCCATCAGCTCGATCTGCATGTCCTTCCGGAGCTTTAAGTCCAGCGCCCCCAGAGGCTCGTCCAGAAGCAGCACCTTGGGATTGTTGACCAGGGCCCGGGCAATGGCCACCCGCTGCTGCTGGCCGCCGGAGAGCTTCTGGATGCGCCGCCGCTCGTAGCCCTTCAGGTCCACGATTTCCAGCATCTTCAGGACCCGTTCCCGGATCTCCGCCTTGGGGACCTTCTGGATTTTCAGCCCGAAAGCCACGTTGTCAAAGACGTTCAGATGGGGAAACAGGGCGTACCGCTGGAAGACGGTGTTCACCGGCCGCTTGTAGGCGGGGAGGTCGTTGATCCGTTTCCCGTCGAAGTAGACGTCGCCCTTGTCCGGCTGCACGAAACCGGCGATGATCCGGAGAGTCGTGGTCTTGCCGCAGCCCGAAGGCCCCAGCAGCGTCACGAAATCCCCGTCCTTGATGGAAAGGGAAACGTTGTCCAGGATCCGGTCGTTTTCGTAATCGAGATAGATGTTTTTCAGTTCAATGGAAGCGCGTTCCATACTTGCATCCCCCTTTGCGGATTTTAAAGTACATCTGTACCCACCGGCCTTTTGACGCCAACCGCCCGCAAAAGGCTTTTATCCGGCATTGGGCCGGAAACAGCGGCGCATAGGGTCCGGTGTTCAACAGCAGACACAAAAACACAAGATATAATATAGACCCTGTTCCCCCAAATGTCAAGGGATTTTGTAAAATAATTCGGAAAATTCGGGAATTTTCTGCACCTTTTTCGGAATTATCCGAAACCTGTTTTCCGGCATCCTGAAAATGCTCCGGAATCCTCTGATTTGCTCCAAAATCCTCGAAAATGCGGAAATCCTCCCCCAAATTGCGCAATCTGTGAAAAGTAACCGGGCAAATCCCCTCCGTTTTTGTCTGTTTTTCTCTTGAAATGTTCATCTTGTCAGGATATAATAGACCCATGAACGATTTGCGCAGGAGGTCGATCCCTATGGAGCTTTCCAAAAAAGAATTCGAAATGCTTGTTTATATCGAGCGCTACAACGGCGAAAAGCTGAGCCAACGCCGCCTGGCCGCCGGAACGGGCTTTTCCCTGGGCGTGGTGAACAAGCTGCTGCCGGTGCTGACCCAGCGGGAGCTCATCGATATCCCCGAGACGAAAAACGTCTACATCACCAAAACGGGCCTGGCCGCTCTGGAGCCCTACCGGGTAAAGCGGGCCATTTTCATGGCAGCGGGCTTCGGCTCCCGGCTGGTGCCCATCACCCTGAACACCCCCAAGGCCCTGATCCGGGTCCACGGCAAGCCCATGATCGAGACCATGCTGGACGCCGTGGTCCGTGCGGGCATCGAGGAAATCTACATCGTCCGGGGCTACCTGGGGGAGCAGTTCGACGTGCTGAAAAAGAAGTACCCCCAGATCGTCTTCGTGGAGAACCCGGATTATAAGGAAGCCAACAACATCTCCTCGGCCATGAAGGTCAAGGACCTGTTCGGCGGGGCCTACGTCCTGGATTCCGACCTCTACCTCCAGAACCCCGACCTGATCCGGAAGTACGAGTACTGCGCCAGCTACGTGGGCGTCCACATGGACCGCACCGACGACTGGCGGCTGGTGATGAAAAACGGCCGGGTCACGGGGATGAAGGTGGGCGGCACCGACTGCTACCATATGTACGACATCACCTACTGGACCCCCGAGGACGGGGAAAAAATGGCCCGGTTTCTTCCGGAGCTTTACCAGTCTCCCGGCGGCAAGGAAAACTACTGGGACAACGTCCCCCTGGACGTCTACAACAAGGAGTTTTACATCGAAGCCCGGGAGTGCAAGGAGGGCGACGTCATCGAGATCGAGGGCTATTGGTTGCCCTATGGAGCTACGTTCGACACGAAGAGCCCCGAAATGGTCGTGCGCTACGATGCAGAGGGAGCTATGCACGTGGTGTCGGTCGAGCAGGGCGAGAAGGTGAGCGATCTGCCGATTGTGGTCAGGGCCGAGAACAACGGAGCGTTGTTCACCGTGGCCGGTGGCAAGAACCTGATTCCCGTTGTGGTCAAAGGGTTGACCCAATGGCGCATGCCTCGCATATTCGTTCGTGAGGGAGACGCGTGGAGACCTCTCTATCATTCGCGCAACAACGCCCTGGATGGCTATCAGGTATTCTGCGACGAGGACGGAACGTTCGGAGCCGTTTTCCTCGTTTCGGCCTCTGAGGAGCCGCAACAGTTGAAAGTGACGGTAGGGGAGAGCCTCCGTATGCCGGGTAAGATCGAGTTGAGCCAGATCGAGTATGAGGGTGCTCCCGTCGGAAGCGCCGTGCAGATCGCGACGCCCGCAGGAGATGTCGTACTGACGATCCCGCAACCTACGATGTATGCTGTCGGAGACGAGCGTTTCACGCCGAAATGGAGTCTCAGCGAAGGCAACTCGCTGTGGTTCAAACAGCAATTTGCAGAGTGGGAGAGAGGCGGCCGCCTGAGCCCCAACGAAGACGACATCGATCTGGAATATTGGTGGCAGAATTACGAGCCGGATTACCGCCATTCTTCGCCGGAGTATACGATCGACTTGAGCGGAACGGCGTTCGAAGGTGCTCGTCCGGAGGCTTTGGTCGACGGAGAATGGGCCGAAGTGGAGGATAGCTTGGCCGGTTCCGTAAGGGCTGTGGCGGTCCGTTCGTCCGACGGAAAGCATGCTTTGGCCTTGGTTTTCCTCAATGCCGAAGGAGCTTTCCATAGGGGAGAGAGCATGGGACTGATTTTGAAGCCTGTCGATGCTCCTACGAAAAAGCGTTACCATGTCCGGGGCAAAGTGTATGTGACCGATGCGGATATGAATACCTTGAAAAAGCGGATTCTTTCCGAATTGTAGATCGAGGGTAACCGGTTATTCTCGATATGAAAGTTATGTTATCAGCGCTTCAGCTTGACATAAGCGAGGCATTTCGATAGTCCGGGATCGGGTAACGGTCTCGCGAGAGTAAGTAAGAAGGACGTCCGTCGGGCGTCCTTCTTGTTTGCTGGGTGCTCGTCGGAAACCGCGCGATGCGGGCGACATATGTTTGTTTTGGGCTGTCGTCCGATAAAAAATGGGATAGGATAAATCGGCTTTCGGGGACTCCCGTATCTCCCCCGTGCATGGTATGATGACCGGTAAATACAGCCAATAATGCTCCTAAGACTCGCTTGTCTGGTCGGGCCCTCACTGAATCGAGGGACTGTTCGTGTTGCGAAATCGGGTCGTGTCGGTTTTCGGATTCGAGAACTGCGGCGGCACATGGGGGCTGTCGGGTGCGGCGGAAAATGGGAGCCGGGAGAACGGGCCGAATATTCGTGATGTTCGCCCTGTTCGGCGGATGAGATCGTGTTCGGCGACAACGATCGGCATTTCGAATAGGGTAATAGGGTTTCGCTGCTCCGTAGGACGAGCTACGTGCTTTTATTGGAAATTCGTCCGGCGTTTCTTCGACAGGGCAAGGTATCGGCTCCGTCGTAAATCCCTGTAACGACCGTTTGCAGCGCAGCGTATGAGGCGAGTCGTTATACCCGTTTGTGTCGGCCTTGTCCATTCTTGCCCGCGAATCGAACGGGAAACGATCTATATCAGTTCGCTCAATGCCGCAAGCCGAACGCATCGATGTTGGGTATGAGCTGCGTCTCCTCGGAGCAGTCTGAACTGAAATATCGTTCGACTCAAGGTTTCTATTGTTGCAGTGCGTCGGAGTGTGAGCGTTATTATCATGATTTGAGATAGTAGTGTAGACTTCGATCTGAAATTCTGTTTTGGTTGAGAATGTTTGCAGGCAGTTGCTTGTTATAGGAGAAGCGAAAAGCACTATTGATTTAACATAATATCAATTATGATTCATGTGTAAACTTGCAGAATTCAAATTATAATACACTGTAAATAAGACTATTGTATGAATTTTAATTTGCCTGTTTCTGTGATTTTTTTTAGTCTTGAAGCTTTCTTAATGAAAGCACTGAACGACGGTCGTAGAGAAAAGGTATTTTCTTTGCGGAGACATGACTTTTAGCAATTCTGTTCTTGGATTCCTTCCGTAAAATCGACAACGCCTCTTGCTATTATGTTAAATTCATACGAATCATTTCGGACGATAGCATATGCAGCTTTTATCCTTCATGAGAAGGATGATTCGATCTATTTCCGATTCCGGAACTTCATCGATATCCGCATGAACGGATGGTTCCGAGGCCGTGTAATTTTCCTTTGCCGAATCTTGGACATCGGAGGCCGGGAGGAATTTTTCTGGAGCGTCATGTTGTTGCGAACGGATCGCGGTCGTAGTATCCGAGAAAAGATTCAGATCGGTTTCCGGTTCAGGAATTTCTGTCGACCGAACGGCAGAAGGTATCTCGGGACGATAAACCGGTCCTTTGCCGAGAATAATCCAATCTGGGTTGAGTTTCGGAAAACGCAGCAATAGCTTTTCGATGAATTCGAAACTGGGTTTGTTTCTGCCTCCGAGAATATGGGAAATATTCGACGGCTGAACACCCAGAATTTCCGCCAGTCTGGAAGAAGTCAGCCTTTCCATTTCGATGAATTTCGACAGCCTTTCGCGCATTTTTCGGTTTTTTACAAAGTTAAATAAATTTGCTCGAATCCTCCGCATGCAGATTACAAAAATATACGACAAAAATCACAAATAGCTTTTTACAATTGTAATAGCCA
>OIXH01004736.1_pt1 | contig 10819 bp, 7 predicted proteins | sample 1587741 | NCBI WGS metagenome assembly OIXH01 (sample SAMEA3888916, study PRJEB22519) | human gut metagenome | biome: human gut; feature: human-associated habitat; material: faeces | place: Denmark | collected 2011 | reverse complement strand
GGAAATTATTATCTCGAGATACAAAACCACGGGCTTGACGAGCAGCTGCGGATAAATCCGATGCTCATCAGCCTCTCAAAGGAGCTTAATATACCGCTTGCCGCCACGAACGACGCACATTATGTGGACAAGCAGGATTCAAAAATTCAGCAGGTGCTCATCTGCATACAGACCAACCACACTCTCGGCGAGGATACGGGGCTTGAGTTCGGCACGCAGGAATTCTATCTTAAAAGCGAAGAAGAAATGCGCGAGGCATTCTCCGAGTGCCCGCAGGCCGTTGATAACACAGCTAAGATAGCCGAGCAATGCCATGTGGAGTTTGAATTCGGCAAAACTAAGCTGCCGCACTTTGACGTGCCCGACGGCTGGAGCCATTTTGACTGGTTCGCAAATCTCTGCCGCAAGGGCCTAAAGGAGCGCTACGGCAATTCTCCGCCGCAGGAGTATATTGACCGTCTCGAATACGAGCTCGGCATAATCGACAAAATGGGCTACACGGATTATTACCTGATAGTCCACGATTTCATTCGCCACGCAAAGAGCGTGGGCATCCCCGTCGGCCCCGGCAGAGGCTCGGGTGCTGCAAGCATTTGCGCCTACTGCATAGGCATAACCGGCATTGACCCGATGAAGTATAACCTGCTCTTTGAGAGATTTCTGAATCCCGAGAGAGTCAGTATGCCCGACTTTGACGTTGACTTCTGCTTCGAGCGCAGGGGCGAGGTCATCGACTATGTTATAGACAAATACGGCGCGGATCACGTCGCCCAGATCGTCACCTTCGGCACCATGGCCGCCAAAGCGGCTATCCGTGACGTCGGCAGGGCTATGGGAATGTCTTACTCAGCCGTTGACAATATTGCAAAGCAAATACCGAACGAGCTGAATATTACGCTCGAAAAGGCTCTCAAGCGCTCCGCCGAATTCAAAGCTCTTTATGACAAGGATGCGGAGGCTCACGAGCTTATCGACACCGCGATGAAGGTCGAGGGTATGCCGCGCCATGCCTCGACACACGCGGCGGGTGTTGTCATAACGCACGATCCCGTTGTTTCATATGTGCCCCTCGCGCGCAATGATGAAGCGATAGTGACGCAGTTCACAATGACCACTCTTGAGGAGCTGGGTCTGCTCAAGATGGACTTCCTCGGCCTGAGAACCTTGACCGTTATCCGCAATGCGGAGAAAGCTATCCGCAACACCGACCCGTCGTTCAGCATAGAAAATATCGACATGGAGGACAGGCAAGTATTCGATATGCTCTGCGCCGGTCAGACCGAGGGCGTATTCCAATTTGAATCCGCGGGCATGCGGAGCGTGCTCTCGCAGCTCAAACCCGAGAGCGTCGAGGATCTGATAGCCGTCATTTCGCTTTACAGACCCGGGCCTATGGATTCGATACCCACATACATCGAAAACCGCCACAATCCCGCCAAAATAAAATACAAAACGCCGAAGCTGAAAAGCATTCTCGACGTCACCTACGGCTGCATAGTCTACCAGGAGCAGGTCATGCAGATATGCCGTGAGCTCGCAGGCTATTCCTACGGCAGAGCCGATATAGTCCGCCGCGCAATGAGCAAAAAGAAGCATGACGTGATGCTGCGCGAGCGAGACAGCTTCGTTAACGGCGCGGTCGACGAGAACGGCAATATTCTCTGTGAGGGAGCGGTCAGAAGGGGAGTACCCGCCGGTGTCGCAAACGAGATATTTGACGAAATGATATCCTTTGCCTCCTACGCTTTCAATAAAGCCCATGCCGCAGCATACGCTTTCGTTGCCTATAGGACAGCATGGCTCAAGTGCCACTATCCCTGCGAATTCCTTGCAGCTCTGCTCACGAGCTTCCTCGATAACAGCGGCAAGGTGGCGCAGTATATCAACGAATGCTCCCGTCTCGGGATAAAGATACTCCCGCCCCATGTTAACCGCAGCACCGAGGCATTTGAAGTCTCCGACGGCAACATTCATTTCAGCCTGCTTGCCGTCAAGAATCTCGGCAGAGGCTTCATACGCAGAATGGTCGATGAACGCACCATGAACGGCAATTTCAAGGATTTCTACGATTTTTGCCGCCGTATGTACGGCAAGGATTTCAATCGCAGAGCCATCGAGAGCCTTGTTAAATGCGGAGCTTTTGACGGCATGGGCGCCAACCGCCGCCAGATGTGCGCGGTCATAGACCCGATAATAGAGGAGCTTGATAATACCAAGCGGCGCAACGTCGAGGGGCAGATTGGCTTCGGCGACCTTTCTTCGGGCTCTGCCGCCGAACCGACCGAGTCCAAATCATCTTTTGCATATCCGCCCGCCGAGGAATTTTCGCCGGAGATGCTTTTGAAATACGAGAAGGAAGTTGCCGGAATGTATCTCTCGGGTCACCCGATGGCGCAGTACCGAGAGCTTTCTAAAGCGCTCAAATGCGCTCAAATCGGCGATATAGCAGCCGAGGAGAGCAGATATAAGGATAACGACCGAGTGCTGCTTCTCGGGCTTATAACTTCGGCAAAAAAGAAGATAACCAAAAGCGACGCCACAATGGCATTTCTGAATTTTGAGGATATGACAGGCTCAATAGAGGTTATTGTGTTCCCCAAAACGCTCATCGAGAAGCCGACAATGTTCCACGAGGGCAACATTTTGCTTCTCCACGGCAGAGTCAGTATGCGTGAGGATGAGGACATCAAGGTCGTTTGCGAGGCTGTCGAGCCTTGCCCCTCATCCGTGCCCGCCGAAGCGGCGAAAGCGCCGACTCAGGAGAAAAAGAAGGCCGCACGAGGGCTTTTCCTACGATTTGACACTGCTTCATCGCCTCAGATCGAATACTGCCGCAAGCTGCTGAATATTTTCGACGGCGTAGTGCCGCTCTACTATTATTTTGCCGACACGAAGGAATATAAGCGTAACCCTATCGGGCAGAATATAGACGTTAACGACGTTCTTCTCCGTGAATTGCGTAAAATTCTCGGTGAAAGCAATGTTATATTCAATGAATAAGCTCTTTTTTCCCTAAAAAACGCTATTTTAATTGACATTACGGGAGAAAAAGTGTATCATACTATTTGAACTTTTTTCAAGGAGAGTAATTACCCATGAAAACTATAGGTGTTTTAACCAGCGGAGGCGACGCCCCCGGCATGAACGCTGCAATCCGTGCGGTCGTCAGAACTGCCTGCGAAAACGGCATGACCGTTATCGGTATCAACAGAGGCTATCAGGGTCTTATCGACGACGACGTTCGCGAGCTGAATATCAGAAGCGTTTCAGATATCATCCACAGAGGCGGCACTATGCTTTACTCCGCACGCTGCCTTGCATTCAAAGAGGAATCCGGTATGCAGCAGGCCATAGCCACCTGCAAGAAGCACGGCATTGAGGGCATCGTCGTTATCGGCGGCGACGGCTCATTCAGAGGCGCCCGTGATCTCTCGCTCAGAGGCATTCCCTGCATCGGCATCCCCGGCACTATAGATAACGATATCGTCAGCACCGATTACACTATCGGCTACGACACCTGCCTTAACACCATCATGCAGATGGTCGACAGGATCAGGGACACCGTCGAATCCCACGGCCGCTGCATGGTCGTCGAGGTAATGGGCAACAAGTGCGGCGATCTTACCCTTAACGCAGGTATCGCCGTCGGAGCTACCGCGATCGTTATCCCCGAGATCCGCTCTGATATCGAGCAGCACGTTATCAACCGTATCCGCAGAACGCAAAAAACGGACAAGAAGCACTTCATCATTATGGTTGCCGAGGGCATCGGCGGCGTTGAGGAGCTTGCAAGAAAGATAGAGAAGGAATGCGGCGTTGAGTCGAGAGCCGTTATTCTCGGCCACGTTCAGAGAGGCGGCTCGCCTACCGTGCGTGACAGAGTCGTTGCCAGCCAGATGGGTTACAAGGCAGTCCAGCTCCTTATGCAAGGCATCGGCAACAGAGTTATCGTTCTCAAGGATGACCACATCATTGACTACGATATCTATGAGGCTCTCAATATGCAGAAGAAAGTCGATAACGAGCTTTATAAAATCGCTCACGAGATTTCGATTTGAGGTAACAGATGATTTCCAACGAATTCGTTTCACTCAGGCGCAAGATAATCGAGAACGAGTTTTCGTCACTTAATGATATGCAAAAGAAAGCGGTCCTCTCTACGGAGGGGCCGCTTTTGGTGCTTGCGGGCGCAGGCAGCGGCAAGACGACCGTTCTTGTCAACAGAATAGCCAACATAATGAAATACGGCAGGGCTTATTACAGCGACGAGGCGGCATATGAGCCGTCAGAAAATGAGCTCAGTCTCATGCGTGCCGCCGCAAACGGCGAAGTCAGCGCGGATGAGCTGTTTGACATTGAGCCGCTGCTCAGCGTGTCGCCCGCAAAGCCATGGGAGATACTTGCCATCACCTTCACCAACAAGGCGGCAGGCGAGCTGAAAGAACGCCTTGAGCGTATGCTCGGCGAGCAAGCAAGGGATATCTGGGCAAGCACCTTCCATTCCGCCTGTGTCAGAATGCTCCGCCGCAACGCCGAAAACATAGGCTATTCTTCAAATTTCACCATATACGACACTGACGACAGCAAACGTGTGATCAAGGATTGCATCAAGCAGCTCGGCTTCAGCGATAAGATCCTGACCCCTAAGACCTGCCTCGGCGAAATAAGCCGCGCAAAGGATTCACTGCTTTCGCCGGAGGAATACACGCAGCAGAACTATGTTGATATTATGAAGCGCAACGTCGGCGCGGTCTACGCCTCATATCAGGCGCGTCTTAAAGCTGCGGACGCCATGGACTTCGACGATATCATCGTCAACGCCGTGCGCCTGCTGCAATCGAACGACGAGGTGCTCGGCTATTATCAGCGCAAATTCCGCTACATAATGGTTGACGAGTATCAGGACACCAACCACGCTCAGTATCTGCTCACCTCGCTGCTCGCAGGCGGTTATAAGAACCTCTGCGTTGTCGGCGACGACGACCAGAGCATCTATAAATTCAGAGGCGCAACAATCGAGAATATCCTCAGTTTCGAGCATCAGTATCAGAATGCCAAGGTGATACGCCTTGAGCAGAATTACCGCTCAACTCAGAATATTCTGGACGCCGCAAACAGCGTCATTGCAAACAATACAAACCGCAAGGGCAAAAATCTTTGGACGGATAACGGCGCCGGCTCGCCGATATCCTATCATATCGCGGAATCCGACCGTGACGAGAGCTTCTATATCGCCGATAAAATTCTCGACGGCATCAGAAACGGCGGCAAATACAGCGATTTTGCAGTCCTCTACCGTATGAATTCGCAGTCGAACCTTATCGAGCAATCGCTTGTGCGAATGGGCATACCATACAGGATAATCGGCGGCCACAAATTCTATGACCGCAAGGAAATAAAAGACGCTCTCGCGTATCTGAGCGTTATTGTCAACCCCAACGACGTTGTCAGGCTCGGCCGAATAATCAACGAGCCGAAGAGGGGAATAGGCGACACATCTCTCGCCTCCGCTCAAGAGATATCAAACGGTCTCGGCATCGGCATATTTGAAGTCATCAGCTCCGCCGATCAATTCCCGAAGCTCAGCCGCTGCGCCAGGAAGATGATGGATTTTGCGGCTATGATCCGTGACTTTGCCGATAAATCCGAGCTTATGCCGCTGCACGAGCTTTTCAAAGAGGTCATGTCAGTCAGCGGTTATATTGATTCCCTCGCTCTTGAGCCTGAGACACGCGAGGACAGGCTTGCGAACCTTGACGAGCTTGCCAACAACCTCATGCGCTTTTCCGAGGAAAACGAGGGCGCCACCCTCAATGACTTCTTGCAGGAAGTTTCGCTGATGACCGATATAGATAACTACAATGCCGATGCGGATACCGTCGTTATGATGACCGTGCACTCGGCAAAGGGGCTTGAATTCCCGACGGTATTCCTCGCAGGCATGGAGGAATCCATCTTCCCCTCGGATATGTCGCGCATGGGCGGCAATGAGCAGGTGGAGGAGGAGCGCAGGCTCGCCTATGTCGGCATCACGAGAGCCAAGCGGCAGCTTTATCTCACCAGAGCGCGAACGAGGATGCTTTTCGGCTCGACGAAATTCAATCAGCCGTCGCGTTTTGTCGGCGAGATCCCCGAGAAGCTGCTTGAGGTCAGCGGAGACGATCAGCCGAAGTCGTCACCCTCGGTATTCAAGATAGGCGGACAAAACAAAACTCCCGCCCCCGTTTCAAGAGGCTTCTCCGCGCCGTCGTCGTTCTCGCCGCCGAAGCAGAGCAGCGAGACCTACAAGGTCGGCGACACCGTCCTGCACAAGGCATACGGCGAGGGAGTCGTACTCAGCGCAAAGCCGATGGGCAACGACACCATGCTCGAGATAGCCTTCACCAAGGCCGGCACGAAGAAAATTATGGCAAATTACGCAAAGATAGAAAAAGTATAAAAGGTAACGCCGCTGTAGTCTCTGTTGAGCTTACGGCGGCGTTTAATTATGTCATAATAATCGGACTTGCTCATATAATTTAACAAAGAAAAAATCGGAGGTCAAAAGATGAGCAAGCTGAAATACGGAGTTTATAACGGAAGAACCATTAAGCGTATCTTAGAGAATTCACGGCTGTATTTCCTGACTGCATTTTTTATAATCGGAATAATAATCGGGGCTGTTTCCATTAAAAGCGACTCCGGCGGAGTTACTGACAGCCTGCGGCAGGTAGTGGAATCCTATACAAAGCTCCGAGCGGAGCAGGGGATAGCGGCGAATTTTTGCAATTCCTTTGCGATAAATGCTCTGTTCTCGGCAGCGGTCATATTCCTCGGCTTCTCGCTTATCGGATATCCGTTTATAATGCTCACGCCGATAGTTAAAGGAATGGGCATCGGCATGGTCAGCGGATATATGTATTCCGTCTACAAATTCATTGGGCTCGGCTACAGCTTGCTTATAATATATCCCGGCGCCGTTATCTCGGTATTTGCCTTTATCCTCGCTTGCAGCCACAGCTGCGAATACTCGCGCAATGCCTACGCCAAGGCGATACAGGGCAGGGGACAGTTTGAGAAAGACGAAACAAAACTATTCGCAGTACGTCAGCTTATAATGCTCGGCGTAGCAGCCGCAGGCTCGCTCGTTGACGCGCTGTTCGCCGCAATGTTTTCGGGATTCTTTGAGCTTTAAGCGAAGAGCCTTCTGAATTCCGCATTCCATTTCGCGGGTTCTTCCCATTGCGGTGAATGAGCCGAATTCTCAAACCATATCAGTTTTTTAGACGGCGCATCTAGCTTATCGAACCATTTCTCCGCAAGCTCAAAGCTGCAATTACAATCATGGCGGCCAAGCAATAAATACACCGGAACATCAAAGTCAACGGCGGTATTCATAAAATCCGGATTAGTCGCCGCGAGAGGTGATTTAGTGACATACTGTAAGCCCTTAATATATTTTATCAGTCCACGAAAGCCATACTCGGGATACATAATAGGCACATCGTCAAAAAGCAGCTCCTGCCAATACGGCTTTCTGTTCGCATAAGTAGCGCCGCCGAGTTTGTGCAGGACTGCGCGCTGCTTCATAAGGCTTTTGAAATGATCGTTTTTATATTGACCGTTGCTGTCAGGCGCACCTATGGACTTCAAAACCGCCATTGACTTTTTGTCGCCAACCCGTTCGGCTTCTTTTAACACATAATTATATGAGAATATTTCATTCTCAACATAATCAACGCATTGACCGACCCCGACATAAGCCTCGATATCGTTCGGATATTTACAAGCTAACCAAACGCCGAGAACACAGCCGAAAGAGTGACCGACTATTATTATTTTATCCTTAAAAGGAAGGCTTCTTTTCCTTCCGAGCCCATCGCTTATGCCGGCAATATTGAATTTCGATACAGCCGGACGGCTACTGTTAGCCTGTACTATTTTATATATTTCGTTAAAGTAATCTATTTTTTTAGCTTCATGCGGGTCATACGCTAAACCGGAGCCTCGCTGATCCCACGCAACAAGAGTAAATTTGTCGGCAAGAGGGGATTGATACCTCATAATTTGTCCTCTGTCCGGGCTTCCGCAGCCACCGTGCAAAAACAATACAACAGGATTCGTTATATCAGCCGTGCGTATACGGACAAAATATTTTTTATTATCCAGCGTTATTGCTTCAGCAACATCGATTGCATATCTCATCAAGGTTTCTCCTTTTTTTTAAAAATCAAGACTTAAATTAAAAAAATTTAGGATCAAGCAGAAACAGAGAAAACCAGAACACTTCGGCTGATAAACAGCCGAAGCGCCTTCGCGTGACAATCAAAGAGGAAGTATTCCAAAAATACTTTGGATGAGTTTAATAATTAAATCAATAATTCCGGCGGCCTTGAACTCGCTGAGGTGCTCAAGGAGTTCTTTAATAAAAGAAAGGATAGCATTGATATTCATCTTTTTGTCCTCCAATTATAGAATTGTAGCGGTTACTACACTTAAATTATACATACAATACCGATGCTTGTCATTAGTCACTTTGGTTGATTTGTCTAAAAATTTACAAAATAGCCATAATATTTTTACTTTTTTGCTATTTCAGCATATCCATTATGGCGCTCTTGCCCGTTACTCCTATACTTCGGTTTTTAATTTCTCCGTTTTTAATGACAACTACGGTGGGAATGCTCATAATGCCGAAGCGTTGCGCCAGAGCTTTTTCTGAGTCGACATTGACCTTGCACACTTTTATATCGTCGCCCGCATTCACGGCTATATCCTCAATGACGGGTGACATCATTTTGCAGGGCTTGCACCATTCCGCAAAGAAATCTATCAGCACCGTTCCGTCATAATTCTCTATCTCGTCTGTGAAGCTGTCGCCCGTTATATCAAAAATCTTCATAAAAACTATCCTTTCGCTTTTAAGGTTTTACCTGTCGCTTTTCATAGTTTTAACGCTCACGGGCGATTTATACTTATTATTATTTGGCGCACGGGATAAGCAGCATTCCTCCGTTTTCGACCCTGTCGGAGGAAATGTCGTTCTCATTTTTGATTGCGTCAACGGTGGTATGGTAACGCTTGGCGATATCCCATACGCTCTCACCGCAGTCGCTGTAATATATCGTCAAAGCGCAGTTAGCTTCCTTTTCGCCTGTGTTTTCGACAAGCGTTATATCGCTGATATATTTACGCACGCAACAGGAGAGGACTATCCCCCTTGCCTTCATCTCTGTCTTGATTTCGAGCCTGCTTTCACCTGTCACGGCGCAGGAGCAGGCGAGTATCTGAACTCCGCCGTAGCAATTAATGCGTTCGGGCGAATCATGCAGTGCGGCTGAATAATCAAAATCGACCGGCTTTTGTATCATGCCTATCTGCGAGTCGGAGTCCTTATATATTACAGTTACGTTATATGTGCCCGTGATGAGGCATTTGCCGTCCTTACAGGAGAAATTCTTCCGCAATTCGCCGCACCATACGCTGAGGATGCAGTCAACGCTGACGCCGATGCTCTCGAGCACGACTTTGTTTGTGAATACAGAGTCGAAACTGTCGTTGTAGGTCAGCAGCTCGATGCTCTTGCGGGCGGTTTGCACATCGCACTCGGTTGAATAGGCATCGGTGATGAAACTGACAGGCAGGTTTTCAAAAGCCGCCGCCTCGGTACTTATCCTGACATTCAGGTCGATAAGCCGCAATTCACCCGAAGAATCTGCCTTAGCCACCGCTTCACAGGAGCAGACATTCATATTGAGGCTCGGAATACTCGTTTCGTTTATACCGTCAAGCTCTATTATCTGGCTTATCGGCATAGAGTGATCGATGCTTTCAATTGCTGCGCTCCCCTCGCCTATATAGAATATTTTAACGCCGCACTCCCCTTTTACGAGTGCCTTGTTGCTGATGAGCTTAACCTCGCTTGACACGGCAAAGGCGGAGATGTTGAGCACCTGCGCCACCGGGGCTTTTTCAGCTCCCAGCTCAATGACCTCGCTCATGGCGAATGTACGGGAGCATACTGCCGCAAGGCTTGCAAAATCGCAGGGATCGCTCATTGTCTGTATTCCCGAGCCGCCTGCGGAGCAAAGAAGTTTCTCATCCCTTCGCTTGACAGCTTTAAATATAAATGTAAGCATCGCTCTTATATCTACCCGCCTCGAATTGACGGCGCGGCAGTTGACAAAATCGGTGTTGACCCTCACATCTGCGGCACAGTCCGGCGTGACGGCAGAGGATTCAACATATTTCTGAATCGGAGTATTCTGCTCATATGACGCAATATTGCCGTTCTCACCGACATATATAAAACGGATAAGAGCGTTCACATCGGTTGTCAGCCTGCCTGAGTTGTTTTGCAGCGAAGCGACATTCGCCGTGACGGTGCATTTGAGTATGCGGCGTATCTCGGGGCAATAATCGGGCAGATTTATCTCGGCTTCAAGCGACTGTTCGGCGGTCGTTTCATATACGGTTTCATAGAGGCCGATCCTTTTGGTTTCGGTATTACAGTTCATAGTGTTCTCCTCCCGCCCGTTTTTTGCTCAGAACAGGCATATGTTTTTACCTAAATATATTCAAGTCATGTCCCGAATATACATTCTGCGCCGAAAAAGCTGATTTTATAAAATAAAATTAATAAAAATTTAAAAAAAATATTTACTTTATAAAAAGTTTATATTATAATAAGTATCATAAAGCTATATCTTAATTGAAAGGAGAAACACCATGCCCGAATTCACTTACGAAATCGTTGAATCAGTCGCTGTTCTTTCAGAAAACCCCAAAGGGTGGACTAAGGAACTCAATCTCATCAGCTGGAATGGCAGAGATCCCAAGT
>OIXH01004732.1_pt1 | contig 10838 bp, 13 predicted proteins | sample 1587741 | NCBI WGS metagenome assembly OIXH01 (sample SAMEA3888916, study PRJEB22519) | human gut metagenome | biome: human gut; feature: human-associated habitat; material: faeces | place: Denmark | collected 2011 | reverse complement strand
AACGGTGGTTCTTCTACAAGTGATACTGGGTCTGCTGTTATCATGCGTGACGGCTGGTCTGCTGCGGAAGCAAGGGCGAAGGACAGCGAATTGATGTTCAAGAAATCGGAGCGAAGGTTCCTGAAATTGATTTTGAACATCTGTCATACGCTGGTGGATATGGATTTGAAGGTATGTAATATCGAAATCCGCTTCACCAGGCGTAATTATGAAAATATCCTGCAAAAGGCGCAGGTGCTTGACCTCATGTTAAAAAACACGAAGATACACCCACGCCTTGCTTTTGAACACTGTGGCTTGTTCATTGACTCCGATTTGGCTTATGCGTTAAGCGCAGAGTATGTGGAGGAACAGGAACGGAAAGCCCAGGAGTTGATGAAGAAGCAAAACCAAATGAAGGGAGTGGTTCAAGATGACCCCGGTAATAACAAAGGAAATGGTGGAGCAGATGGAAACTCTGCTGAAACACGGGAGCAGAGTGGAATTGCTGATTGAGCAAGGCAAGGTGGCCGTTGTCGAAATCAAGCGCAAATTGAAAATGAAGGAAACCGAAAAGGTTTGACCCAGGGCAAGGGTTCTGGTAAGTCCAATGGGACTGTGAGCGCATGACGCTCATAGTCCCTTTTCTTTTTAGGAGATACGGTATGGAACAAGTGATTTCCAGATATGCACTGGCTTTTGATGAACTGAATATCCTCATGGCTACCAGCTTTTATACAGCGGCGGGAGGTATATCAGAGAGGGTAAAACAAATTGCCGATGACCTTCTCTCCTTCCTTATCAATGGATATTCTCTGGGTGTAAAAAATGCTGGTATTATGCTTGACTCTGAACTGACCGTAGATGTGGACGCTATGGAGGACGCTATCTATCTGATGATAGATGGAAAGACCTTTGAGGACAGAGTTGCAGACCATGTGAGAGTCAATGACCTTACAGGACTGCAAAATTTGGCAGAGTAGGAATTTCACAGGGTTTACAATGCTGGCGTTGTAGACGGTGGGAGGAAATATATAGACAGCGGAAATTTCGGAGTATCAAAGACTTGGGGAACTATGAGGGACGAACTGGTACGAGAAACCCATGATTATTTGGAAAGTGTGTCCGTCCCGCTGGAAGATGATTTTTATTCTTTCGATGGTGACCATGCCCCATATCCCGGAAAATTCATCAAGGCTGAAAATAATGTGAACTGCCGTTGTTTTGTAACATTGTCACTTTCTGATGGATTGTAGAAGCGCCGCTTCTGCTTTACATGGCGGTAGGGAAACCGCCTTAACAACACGCAAACTCAAGACAAGAGGATAAAACGGAAAACAGAGCGGAGTGAACCGCCATAACAAACGCAAAGGAGGACTTTATTATGAGTTATTTGAGTGATTTGCTGGGAAGTTCCTACAAGGAAGGTATGACCGAAGATGAAATTTCTGCTGCCCTTCAAAATGTGAATATCGGGCAAGGAAATGACGCAGAGGTTACCAAACTGAAAGCCGCATTGTCTAAAGCCAATTCCGAAGCAGCGGAGTATAAGAAGCAGTTGCGTAGCAAGCAGACCGCCGATGAAGCGGAAGCTGCTGCCCAGAAGGAGGAACACGACAAGCTACTCAAGGAAAACAGTGAGTTGAAGCGGTCTATGACACTTTCTGAACGAAAGGCTAAACTTTTGGCAATGGGCTATGATGAAAACCTTGCTACCGAAACCGCCACCGCTATGGTAGACGGGGATTTAGACAAGGTACTGGCAAACCAGTCTAAATATCTGGAAGTCCAGAAAAAGAATATCCAGGCCGACCACATGAGAAAGACCCCCCGCCCTGCTGCGGGTTCTGAAAATACGGGAGGTATGGATTACGCAAAGAAAATTTCCGAAGCGCAGGCAAGCGGAGATATGGCCGCTGCCGCCTACTATACCCGTCTGCAAGCGCAAGATGAAGCGAACCAGACGGAAGATTAACGAATTGGAGGTAAACAAAAATGGCTGACGTGATTGCAACCAGTTTTGGTGTTCTGAATTACAGCGGTATGCTGTTTAACAAGGGTAACGTGCGTACCCCGCTTTCTTCCATTATCGGTAGCAGAGCGAAAACCACGAACCATGTTGAGTTTGTGACCGGGCAGGAGTATACCGCAGGTGGTGATGGTTCCCAGCCTGAAATCAGCGAAAATGCTTCTTTGACTGCCCCGAACGCTACCGTGACTACCCGTGAGCAGAAAACCAATGTGACCCAGATTTTCCAGGAGTCCGTTGGTATCTCTTACGCAAAACAGAGTAACATGGGTACTCTTTCTGGGGTAAACATTGCGAACCAGCAGGCAAACCCCATCAATGAACTGGATTTCCAGGTGGCTACAAAAATCCAGAAGGTCAACCGTGATATTGAGTACACCTTTATCAACGGTATGTTCAACAAGGCCACGAACGACAATGAAGCCAACAAAACCCGTGGCCTTGTCTCGGCTATCACTTCCAATGTTACCGCAATGAGCAACAAACCTCTGGGTCTGTGGGATATTGCGGACATGGTGAAGAAGGTTTACGGTGCAAACGCTCCTACCGATGGACTGTGCCTGTGGTGTGACGCTGTGACGCTGTTCCAGATTAACGCTGACGCTGTGCAGAATGGTCTTACTGTTGTGCCTGCTGCCCGCGAAATCAACGGAATTGCCCTGTCCAGCGTGGTGACCCCGATTGGCGTTGTCTATCTGTATCTGGGCGAGTGTCTGCCTGCTGGTACGGCGCTGCTTCTGAATTTGAGTGTTCTTGCCCCTGTGTATCAGCCCGTTCCCGGAAAGGGGAATTTCTTCCTGGAGCCGCTTGCTAAGACTGGCGCTGGTGAGAAGTATCAGCTTTTCGGTCAGATTGGTCTTGACCACGGCCCCGAATGGTATCACGGCAAGTTTACGGGTATCAGCAAGAACTTTGAGAAGCCTGCTTACAGCCGTTCCGTCTACGTGGCGAACGCTGCTGACATTGGCAAGGCCACTACTTAATAAAGGGAAGGATGGTGGGCAACATGACTGACGCTGAAAAGCTGACAATGCTGCAAGGCATGACGGACGAAACGGACAGTAACGTGCTGTCCACCTATCTTACCCTTGCAAAAGGTGTGGTTGTTTCAAAAGCCTATCCGTATGGTACGGGGGCAGAGGAAGTTCCTCCCCCCTATCATACCACCCAGGTTGAGATTGCGGCCTATATGCTGAACAAGCGTGGAGCGGAAGGTGAAACGGCGCATAGTGAGAACGGGGTTGCTCGTTCCTATGAGGATGGGGATATTCCCTCTACGTTGTTACGAAGAATTACCCCTATGGCGGGGGTGATGACATGAAGCTAATGAAACGCAATCTCACGCCCGTCTACTATTGCCTTTATTCAGAACGGGTTCCTCTGCTGGACGATGACGGATATGAAACGGGAGAGTATACAGTAGGTTATAAAGAACCTGTGAAGCTGGCGTGTAGCGTATCCCCCGCTACGGGGTACGCACAGGTGAATATGTTTGGAAACTTGGAGTCCTACGATAAGGTTCTCATTACGGATGATATGGATTGCCCGATTGACGAAAACACGGTACTTTTCATCGACAAAGCCCCGGAGTTCAAGGATGGGATACCGACCTACGATTATACGGTTCGCCGTGTGGCAAGGTCACTTAATACCATATCTTACGCAGTAAGTAAGGTGAAGGTATCGTGAAAAAACGAGTCATAAAAATACAACTTAATGAAAAGAGCATTGACCAGGCTATCAAAGAACTCAACGCCTATAAAAAATGGCTGAATGAGAAAACCAAAGAATTTCTAAAAGCCCTGGCTGATGAAGGTATGCAGATTGCTTCTGCGAAGTTCGCCAATGCGGTATATGACGGAACGAACGATGTTTCTTGTTCTGTGGAAAGCAAAGGTGAAAACAAAATGGCCGTGGTTGCCGTGGGCGGCGCTACTCTGTTCATTGAGTTTGGTACGGGTGTAAAATACCCGGATAATCACCCGGAAGCGGGCGAACACGGCATGAACCGTGGGCAGTACGGCTACAAATTGGGAAGGTTGAAGAAGGGATGGCGGTACACAGGTGACCCCGGAAGCAACGGTGAGGTTATCACGGAAGGAAAACACGCTGGGGAGGTTCACACTTACGGCAATCCCGCCAATATGTGCCTGTATCTTACTGTGAGAGAATTGGAGGACAAATTCAAAGAGATAGCAAGGAGGGTGTACGTATGATTGATTGCGAGAATGAGGTTTATACTCGGCTTGCAAAGGTCTTGCGTGAGAAGTTTCCCGGTATCAATGTAGCCGGGGAATATGTGAAAGCACCTTCCAGCTTCCCTCACGTGAGTATCACGCAAAGCGACAATTCTGTTGTCGCAGAAAAGATGACCGGGACTTCTGAAATGGCGTTGGTCATGTTTGAAATCAACATTTACTCCAATAAAGCAGAGGGTAAGAAAACAGAGTGCAAGGCTATTGCGAAGGTCATTGATGAAAACCTGTTTAGAATGAACTTCAAAAGACTGGCATTGACCCCTGTTCCGAACTTGGAGGACGCAAGCATTTATAGGATTGTAACCCGGTACAGGGCTATGACCGATGGACAATATTTTTATAGGAGGTAATGAACCATGAACGCTACGAGTACCTATATGACTTTCCTCATGCACAGGAAGGACGCTGCCTACGAAAAGCTGATTGACATTACGGAGTTTCCTGACCTGGGTACTGACCCGGAAATGCTGGAAACCACCACACTGTCTGACCGTATGCAGACCTTTATTCTGGGTATCCAGGGTAATGAAGCTATGACCTTCAACACCAATTACGACAAGGACGGCTATAAGGCGTTGAACGCCCTCAAGAACAAGGTGGAAGGGTTTGCTGTTTGGTTTGGCGGTACGGAGAACGCTGACGGCACGGTAACCCCGACTGGTACGGAGGGTAAGTTCAAATTTGACGGTCAGCTTTCCGTGCGTGTAACTGGCGGCGGCGTGAATGAGGTTCGTGGTATGGCTATCACGATTGCACCTACCACTGTTATCACTGAGGAAGAATAAGGGAAACACCCTGATTTAAGAATTGGAGGAATAAAGCAATGGCTAAACAGATTGTCTTTTCTTATGACGATAAGGATTATACGCTGGAATTTACCCGGCGTACTATCAAACAGATGGAGGACGAGGGGTTTGTTGCAAAGGATATTGATGACCGTCCCATGACCCTTCTCCCTGCGCTTTTTGCAGGCGCTTTCAAAGCGCACCACCGTTTTGTGAAGCAGGACGTGATTGATGAAATCTACGCCAATATGCCGAACAAGGATAAGCTGATTGAGAAATTGGCTGAAATGTACAATGAGCCTATTATGTCGCTCATGACAGAGCCAGAGGACAGCGCAAAAAACGTGGAATGGATGGCAAGTTGGTAACGGACTTGTCATCTGCCGAAGATGGGGGCGGCGGCAGAAGCCGTCCGTCCCCTTCTCTGCGTTACGGGGATAAGTTTGAAGAACTTTGCGGGTATTACATGAGCCTGGGTATGTCCTATTCTGATTATTGGGATGGGGACAACTGCATGACAAAGTATTACAGGCAAATGGATGAAATGCAAAAGGAAACTCGCAATACCGAACTGTGGTTGCAGGCCGCTTACATTTATGAAGCATTGCTGTGCGCTTCCCCAGTATTTAATCCGTTAAGTAAGAAAGGAAAACCACTTCCCTTCCGTTCGGAGCCGATACCAATTACGACTTCCGGGAGTCGAGAGTCCGAAGAACGTAGAAAGAAAAAACAGCTTGAGAATGGTAAGGAAGCAATGCGGGCTATGATGACGGCTATCAATAGTCGTTTTAAGAAAAATCGGGAGAAAGGAGGGGAACTTGACAATGGCGATTGAACTTGAGGGTCTTGAGTTTCAAATTGAAGCAAAATCCAACGAGGGAGTAAAGGGAATTGACGCTTTGACTGCAAGCCTGGGGAAGCTGAAACACGCCACCAAAGGAGGACTTGGCTTGAACTCCAACGTGAAGCAGTTGGATAAACTGAATAAAGCGTTGGACGGGTTTCATAGTGACAAACTGGAAGCCCTGGGTAAAGGCTTGCGAGGTCTTAATAATGTAGGCAAGGTGAACATTTCCGCTACCGTTCCAAAGCGTATTAACGAGATTGGAACGGCATTGCGTAACCTGGGCTGGTCTGAAATTGAAAAGCTGGAAGATTTGGCAAAGGCGCTGCGGGATATAAGCGAAGTAGGTGATGTGAAAATTCCGAAGGTGAAGGTTGCTTCTACTGGCGTGGACACTTCTCCTACTGCACCTGTAAACGATACGGGAGCCGTAACCGCCGCTACAAGCGGCATGAGAGAGGCAACCAGTACCGTTCAGGAAGTAACCCATGCGGCTGACCAGGCCATTAGACGTACCAATGTCCTCAAGAGCGTTCTAAACGGTATTGGTGGTGTGTTCGGAAAAGCGTTCTCTTTAGGTACTGGTGCATTGCACAAGCTGGGCAATGCTTTGACGAAGGTTAAATTAGCAGGAACAAAAGCCCGTGCCGCATTGCATAAGCTAAAGTCCGTAATGGGTTCTGCATTTGCCGCAAAGGTCAAGCAAAGTACCTCTGGTCTTGGTAAATTTTTTAACAGCCTGAAAAGGATTGCAATGTACCGGGCTATCCGTTTTGCCTTGTCACAACTGACCCAGGCAATGAAGGACGGTATTAACAATCTTTATAGGTATAGCAATCTTATGGGCGGTACGTTTGCCCAAAGTATGGACAAATTGGCTACCAGTGGATTATACCTTAAAAATAGTCTTGGCGCTATGGCTGCGCCTATTATCAATGCGCTTGCCCCAGCAATCGACTTTGTGATTGACAAAATTGTAACTCTGCTGAACTTTGTCAATATGCTTTTTGCACGGTTGTCTGGTGCTTCCAGCTTTACGGCGGCGAAGAAGAACGCTGTTTCCTACGGTGACTCTCTTGAAAAGGCGGGTAGTTCTGCTTCAAAGGCAGCAAAGGAAATTCGTGACGCTACCACTGGTATTGATGAATTGAACATCATCATGCAAAAGGATAAAGACGCAGGTGGTGGAAGCAGCGAACCAGATTACGGTTCCATGTTTGAGGAACTTCCTATTGATAACAGTGTCAGTGAGTTTGCTGACAAGTTGAAGCAAGCGTTTGATAACGCTGATTGGAAGGAACTTGGCACTATTCTTGGAAACAAGGTCAATGAAATTATCGACGGCATTGACTGGGAAGGTGTCGGACACAAAATTGGTTTCGCTATAAATGGTGCGGTTCAGACGGCATATTGGTTCCTGGATACCGTGAATTTTACAAACCTGGGGACAAGGATTGCCGAACTCGTGAACGGCGCTATGGAAGAAATTGATTTTGAGTATGTCGGGAGGTTAATTGTTAAAGCCTTTACTATCATCCCCGACCTTATTATCGGGTTTCTTAGTGGGCTTGACTGGGGATTGGTTGCCAGGAGTTTAAGCGATTTAATCAAAGGGGCATTTGATGAAGCTACTGACTGGCTGAAAAAATATGACTGGTCACAGTTGGGGAAAGACCTGTGGACTAACATCAAAGAGGTTGTAACCAACATTGATTGGTCTGGTATCGCAAAGAGTATGTTCACCTTTCTGGGGACAGCAATTCGTTCTGCCGTAGAGTTTCTTGGTGGTTTCTTTGGAAGTATCGGTGAGGACATTAAGAACTGGTGGGATACAGAAATTGCAGGCCAGGACTGGAAGGAAACTGCCGGGAACTTGCTGTCTGCTATCGGGCAGGGGTTCCTTAACATCGGGGAATGGGTTGGCACAAACATTATTGACCCGTTCTGCAATGCCCTTTTGGGGGAAAACGTATGGGCTGATATTAAGCAGGCAGGTAGAGATATATGGGACGGCTTGTGCGCTGGTATCACAGAGTTCTTTTCTGACCCCGGCGCATGGATTAAAACCCATATCGTAGACCCCTTTGTAAACTGGTTCAAAGACCTGTTTGGTATTCACTCCCCATCTACGGTGATGGCTGAAATTGGTGGAGATATTGCACAAGGTTTGCTTAATGGTATCCTTGCACCATTTAAGGCTATTGGAAGCTGGGTGAAGAAGCATATTGTTGACCCGCTGGTGGAAGCCGTGAAAAACAGCCCAGTGGTTGAGTTTGCAGTAAGTGTGGTCAATAATGCTGGAACTTGGTGGAAGAATGTCAAAGAATGGTGGGGCAACGTCTCTAAGAACGGAGTAAGTCTTTCCGCTGCGATTGGTCTTGTAAAGTCCGGGTGGACTACGGTGAAGAACTGGATTGGGAATATCCCTCTGGTATCTCAAGCCGTAAACCTTGTAAAGTCCGGGTGGACTACGATAAAGAAGTGGATAGGTAACATACCTACTTTGAGCCAGATGATAAGTCTGGTGAAGTCCGGGTGGGAAAGTGTAAAAACCTGGATAGGTAACCTGCCTATCATCAATCAGGCGGTTTCGTTGATAAAGTCTGGGTGGACTACCGTAAAGAACTGGATTGGAAATCTGCCTGTGATAAGTCAAGCTATCAGTCTGATAAAATCGGGCTGGACTACTGTGAAGAACTGGATTGGGAATATCCCGGTATTGAGCCAGGGTATCAGCTTGCTCAAGTCTGGCTGGACGAGTGTGAAGAACTGGATTGGGAACCTTCCGGTAATTTCTCAAGCGATTTCTCTTATTAAGTCTGGCTGGACGAGTATAAAAAACTGGATTGGAACCACCACTCATTCTGTTGGCGTAAGCCTGTGGCGTGATGGTTGGAGTTCAATTTCAAGTTGGATTGGGAGCAAAGTCAGCGTTGGTATCTCTCTGTTCAAAGACGGTTGGAGTTCGATTAAGAAGTTTTTTGGTTTATCTGGCGGTGGTATCATCGGGGCGAACGGCGGTGTAAAAGCGTTTGCGTCTGGTGGTGCAATTACCAGAAACGGCGCTGCGGAAATGTGGAAAAACATTCCGAAATATGCCAATGGTACGGCAAACGCTCATGGGAGTATGTTTGTAGCTGGTGAACGTGGAGCGGAACTTGTTGGTCATGTGAATGGTAGGACGGAAGTTCTGAACAAGTCTCAACTGGGGCAGGTTATGCACCGTTCCATTGTGGACGGTATGAGTCAATTCGCAGGCTATTGGAAGTCTGTAAATACGTACATGGCTACTTGTAGTAACGCTATTATCTCTGCCATTCTTGTTTCTGCGGATACGCTCTACGAAGGAGCGAAAGTCCATGAAGGGTATACCGTTCAGGACGTTGGAGCGTGGATGGATAGGATTGGTGACCGTGTGGCTGTTGAAATTGCAGGCGCGGGAACGACCTCTCAAATTGCAGAAGGTGTACGGGAGGGTATGTATGAAGCGACTGCCCGTCAAAATCAACTGCTGATTGAGCAGAATGAACTTCTGCAACGGATGGCTGGAAAGGAAACCGTGGTACAGATTGGCAATCGTGTCATCAAGGAAGCCGTGGTTACCCAGGAGAAAGCTGACGGTTACCGCTTTACGAAGTAAGAAAGGAGGACGGAACTATGGCATATCTGGCAATCAACGGGTACGAGTTACCGTCCCCGAAGCGTGGCGTTGAGCCTACGGTTACAACCATTGTGGACGCTGGACGTGACGCAAACGGTACGGTAGTTGGACAGCGTATTGGACGTGACCAATACAAGATTGATAACCTTGAATGGCCGTGGCTTACCGCTGCGGAGTGGAGCAGGATATTAAGTATCCTCAACTCCTTTTTCGTGTATGTAACTTTTCCAGACCCGGTAACGAACAATTTTATTACCATAAAAATGTATCCGGGTGACCGCAAAGCTGAACCATACTATGCGGATGACAGTGGAAAACCTACGCATTACCGTAACTGTCGAGTAAATCTGATTGATGTAGGAGAGTGATAATATGCAAAAAGTATCTAAAGCATATACCGAAAGCATGAAATCCTCTCTGCGGGAACGTGGCTACATTATGCTGTCGTTCGGTCTTGTCAATCAGGAAATACAAGCTAAAGCCCAGATTGGAGAAGGGAGTTTTGCGTTCTATTCTAACCAGAGTAATCTGTTTGGGAAGAAGGATGACGATACTATTTATGCCACTCTGGAAGAAAACTTCACGAAGGTAGACGGGTCTATGTTTTTTCTTCCCCGCAGAAATGCTTCTGATAATTATTATGACACAGGGCTTGTAAGTGATGGTCTGGTATCCAATGGAGCAGTTTCATTAACTATTAAGTTCAATGTGCTTCCCACGGATTTTAAGGGTATTACTATCAACTTTGGAGAGAACTACCCTGTGGATTTCGATATTATGAGCGACCAGGGACAAACAGTGGAGTTTCGGGGGAACGACCAGGCCGAGTTTACTTCCGAAGATGTGTTTGAGAGTGCTACGGCTTTAACCCTTATTTTCTATCGTATGAGAAACAGACAGAGCCGTTTGCGTATCTACTCTATACGTTTTGGTTATGGGTTGGTGTACTACAATGACTCTGTAATGTCATCCACTTTGGAAAGCTATGTATCCCCTATCGGCGCTGATATACCGCAGATTGACTTTACGGTGACGCTGAAAAATTATGATAAGTATTTCAACGTGGATAATCCCCGTTCCGCTATAAACTTTTTGGAAACGGGACAGGAAATGGATATTTATTACGGTTATCAGCTTCCAGATAGTGGGGAGATTGAGTGGATACGAGGAAATCATCTGTGGTGTTCCGAATGGGAAAGTGACGATTATACCGCTACAATTCGCTGCCAGGACGTATTCCGCACGATGGATACAGAGTATTACTGGGGAATGTACAGTTCTA
>OIXH01004731.1_pt1 | contig 10840 bp, 10 predicted proteins | sample 1587741 | NCBI WGS metagenome assembly OIXH01 (sample SAMEA3888916, study PRJEB22519) | human gut metagenome | biome: human gut; feature: human-associated habitat; material: faeces | place: Denmark | collected 2011 | reverse complement strand
AAGCCGCTCTATGTGTTTGCCAGTCACAGACATCCGGATCATTTTTCAAAGGTGATTTTTGAACTGGAGGAGAAACATCCGAAGATCCATTATATTCTGGCATTTGATATCTGGAGTAAGCGGGTTCCGGAATCTTGTAAAGGAAAGACAGAATTTTTAAATCCGGGACAGATCCTGAAGGATGGGACACTGAAGGTCGAGGGATTTAAGTCCACGGATGAGGGCGTCGCGTTCTGGTGCAGTGTGGATGGTCTGGAGATCTACCATGCAGGCGACCTGAATCACTGGTACTGGGATGGGGAAGATCCGCAGTGGAATAAGAACATGACGAAAGCGTACCAGGAAGAGATCTCGAAGATGCACGGGCGGACGGCGGATATTGCGTTCCTGCCGCTGGATCCGAGACTCGGTGAATATTTTTACTTGGGAATCGATGATTTCGTGAAGGAAGTCGACGCGAAACATATTTTCCCGATGCACTTCTGGGGAGAATACGATGTGGCGGAGCGGCTGAAAAAAATGCCGTGTTCGGCGGGATACCGTGACAGGATCGTTGAGATCCATGAAGAGGGAGAAGGCTGGGAAATCTGAGAGGGGGAATAAAATGCAGCTTGCGACCTCAATGAATATCGGAAAAGTGATGGATGAAGAAGCGAAAAGAGAACGGTTTGCTTCCTGGTATATTACATTACCTGGAATTCCTGAGTACGAAAAAGAAATGATAGAGAAGTCATTGAAATATAACGTGTGGAAAGAACTCATAACACTATTCGTTATTTATATGATCTTATCATTGACATGGTTTTTCGGCGCTGGGCTGTATGATCCTTTTCAGAGCATAACGGGCTATAAACTCACAGGAAAAAAGAATGTCATCGCAGTTGTACAGGAAGATGGACAGTCATTGCGTCTGAAAGATCCAAATAAAGGTGAGCATGTACAGTATACACTTGCCGAACTTGGAATGGATCCGGTACAGTATTCTTACGGAAACAGGCTTCAGACATACTGGGAGAAGGAAACGGATGGTGAGTATCATTTCCTTGCCATACTGCCGGAAAAACAGGTATCGAAAATAGAAGGCCTTTATTACGGGGTGATAGGAGTCGGATATTTTACGATTCTTATTGGCGGAATCAGCGTATTTTTCATTCGAAGGAAGCGGTACACGGGATGGTTCCTGCGTTTCTACGATAGGCTGGAAAAGTTTTATTCAGAGCATGCTGTCTGGAGAAAGTACAGTGTTGAAGAGGGATATGACACGATAGATGCCATTATTGCTTACGGAAATAAAAATCAGCCATCCTTTGTAAAAGAATTTTCTTGTACCCGGCTTACAAGAGAGGAAGAGAAGAAAAAGAAATCAAAGATAATCGCTGTATGGTTGACGACTATAGCTGGCATGACAGGAATCGTACTGATCATTTCACTGCAGGTGAGTATTGCGTCAGAAATCGAACAAAGGAAAAATGAGGCAAGGACGGCAGCTGTTTTAGAAAAACTGCAGGCTGCGATCAACGGAAAAAGGCCCGGTCCGGATGATGAATCAGAAGATTACAACTATGCAGATATGATCGACCGGGCGAGAAATACATTTCCGGAAGAAGATGTTTACTACAAGCTTCTGACAACCGAAGAGTACGTTGCTCTAATTGTCACAACAAAGAAAAAACAAAATGTCTGCTTTGACCGGTATGTACCGGTACATGGCTCGATTGGCGAAGAGGGAACAGAGTATAAGCTTGAAATTTCTATGGTATCGGACGCAATCCAGCCGGATGATATTTTACATAATTATACAGGGATTCTTTTGTCTACGACACCGTAATGTGAAACAAGTATAATTTGAGAGGAGAACACCATGAAATTCACATTTGCGCATAACAATTTTAATGTCACAGATCTTGACAAGTCCTTAAAATTCTATGAGGAAGCTCTTGGATTAAAGGAAGTAAGAAGAAAAGAAGCGGCGGACGGGAGCTTTATCCTGGTATACCTCGGAGACGGCGTGACACCGCACCAGTTAGAGCTCACATGGCTCAGGGACTGGGAGAAAGATCACTATGATCTTGGAGACAACGAGTTCCATCTTGCATTCCGGGTAGATGATTTCGAGGCGGCTCACGCAAAGCACAAAGAGATGGGATGCATCTGCTTTGAAAATGAGAAGATGGGGATCTACTTATCACAGATCCGGATAACTACTGGCTGGAGATCGTGCCGACGAGAAAGTGAAAAAAGGTCCGACAGCCAGATATATGAAAATTCACACATCAGGCAGAGATGAAGGAAAATGTTCTCGCTGAAAAGAAAATAGCAGCCGGTCAGGGATAGGAAACATAGAAACAGATAAAACAGGAGGAGCTAAGATGATTCTGATTAAAAACGGGCGTGTAGTAGACGCAAAGAGCAATACAGACGAGGTTCTGGACGTTGTCATTGATGGCGGAAAGATAAAGACCATCGGAAAAGTGGAAGATGATGGAAGCTATGAGCAGGTGATCGATGCAGACGGCTGTGTCGTAGCGCCGGGCCTCATTGACGTCCATGTTCACTTCCGCGATCCGGGACTTACATACAAAGAGGATATCCAGACAGGTTCCGCCGCAGCGAAAAAGGGCGGATACACAACGGTTGTCACCATGGCAAATACAAAACCGCCGGTAGACAATGTGGAGACCGTAAAATATATCATCGAAGAAGGAAAGAAGACAGGCATCAATGTTCTTCCGGCCGCATGCGTTTCCGTTGGAATGAAGGGGCAGGAGCTCACGGATATGGACGCCTTAAAGGCAGCAGGAGCCGTTGGATTCACAGACGATGGAATCCCGCTGATGAACGAGAAACTCGTCTACGAGGCCATGAAGAAGGCGAAAGAGTTAAATGTACCGCTGAGCTTCCATGAGGAAGACCCGGCATTCATCTCCGAGAACGGAATCAACGCAGGTGCAGTCGCAAAAGAGCTTGGGATCACAGGTTCCCCGGCACTTGCCGAGGATTCTCTCGTTGCCCGCGACTGCATGATCGCCCTGCACACAGGCGCGTCAGTCAATATCCAGCATATCAGCTCCGCCACATCTGTAAAGGCTGTGAAGCTTGCGAAAGAGCTCGGAGCAAACGTGACAGCGGAGGTCACACCTCACCATTTCACATTAGATGAGACGGCTATTTTAGAACATGGCGCAATGGCGAAGATGAACCCGCCCCTTAGAACCGCGAAGGACCGCGAGGGCATTATTGAAGGAATCAAGGACGGCTCCATCGATATGATTGCCACCGACCACGCTCCGCACAGCGCGGAGGAAAAGGCAGTTCTCCCGGTATGGAAAGCACCGAGCGGAATTATCGGTCTTGAGACTGCTCTCGGCCTTGCGGTGACAGAGCTTGTGAAGAAAGGCCACCTGACCACCATGCAGCTTGTGGAGAAGATGTGCGTGAATCCGGCGAAGCTGTATCACTTTGATAAGGGATATCTAACAGAGGGCGGGGATGCCGATATCGTGATCTTCAATGAGAACGAGGAATGGACCGTTACAGATGATGAGATCGCGTCCAAGTCCCACAACACGCCGTTTATCGGAACAAAACTTTTCGGACGTGTGAAGTATACGATCTGCGGTGGAAAGATTGTATACAAGGATTAAGAACATTCAGCAGAGCTCCCTGGCATCGGGCTGATAAGACTCAGAGAGTCCGGTTGGAGCTGGATCCGGGGAGTGCAGCTGTTTTCAGCAATGCAGGAGGAGGCAAAGCTGAGAATTGTGAGAAATAAAGAACAGGAGAAAACAAGTCATGAAAAAATACCAGGTGCTTCTTTTTGATGTGGATGGAACACTTCTGGATTTCGACAAGGCGGAGAGGATCGGCATCGAGCGGGTACTCACCCACTTTGGCGTACCGGCTACAGAGGAGAATGTGCAGAAGTACCACCATCTGAACAAAAGCTACTGGCAGAAGTTAGAGCGCGGGGAGATCACGAGAGAGCAGGTGTTAAGCCTGCGATTTGAGGATTTCTTCAGTGACTTCGGAATCAAGGTAAATGGCGCTGAGGTCGATGGATTGTACCGCCAGACATTAAATGAGAGTGCGTTTCTCTTAGACGGAGTCATGGACCTCCTTAATGGCTTAAAGAATCGTTATGAGCTTCATATCGTCACAAACGGCGTGGCGGAGACCCAGTATAAACGCCTCGCGGCAGCAGGCCTGGACAAGCTGTTTAAGGGAATCTATGTTTCCGAAGAATCCGGATACCAGAAACCGCAGCAGGAGTATTTCGATTACTGCTTTGAAAAGATGGGCAGAAACGACGTGGAGAACATGCTGATCATCGGTGACTCCCTGACATCCGATATCCGCGGCGGAAATAACGCGGGGATCGACACGCTGTGGTACAATCCGCACCATCAGGAGAATACAGCCGGTGTGCATGTGGATTACGAGGCGGATACGTTGGAAAAGATAGGTGAGATGCTGAGTTAATTTCGTCAAGACAGCAGCAGGCAATTTTTTCTGAAAAGTTATGTAAACTAAAAGCACCTGGAATGAGATAAAATCCATGGAAAATCATTTTGAAGGCTGGTTTTACTGCTGGTATCTTTCAAAATTGCAAAAAGTCATAGCAATACTGAGAAATATTGTCAGACATCTTGACAAATACGAGGGTTTTTCTTATAATTAAGCTTTCCCGGAGAGCATTGTCCGCCGCATATGGATCCGGTGAAGGGACAGAAAGAGCGGCGGCGAATATATAGAAATGAGGGGTGTATTTCATGAACAAGAACACGACAGATATCACATTATCGGCTTATTTTAATGACATCGTAATCGGATACTACGAGGACGAGGATCTGGTAAAACAGTTTGGAAGACAGCTTGGTTTCGACGTGGATATGGACACCTTTATGGCGGTATCTTTCCAGTATCCGTCTGATATGAATGTAAAACCGGAAGACCGTGAGAAGCTCACAGACGCTGCAAACGCGATCATCGCTCTCTCCGATATCAACAGAAAGATCGGTGGAAAGCAGATCATCACATGTGACAGCGGTGACTGTGTGATCCTGGTCATGAAGGATAAATCCGCAATGCGCGAATTGATCCCGCAGATCAAGGAGAAAGCCCTTGAACAGGTGGAAAAGATCAACTCTGACAGAAAGATCCGCGTCGGCATCGGTACGATCGAGAGCGGAATCAAGGGAATCAAGCATACATACAGCAATGCCCAGGATGCGGTAAAGGCCGGCGAGATCTTCAAGAAAGACCGTGTGATCCTTGAATACATGGGTATGGAGATCTACAGCAGCATCAACCAGATGGTTGTAAACTTCGGTGACCGCCTTACCAGAACCGTATTAAAACAGCTCGGTGAGACTGAGAAGCGGGTTCTCGCGAAATACTACAAATGCAAAGAGGACATCGCTGAGACTGCAAGGCAGCTCGGAATGTCTGAGGATGATGTAAAGACAAGCTTAAATATGGTCCGCATCAATACCGGACTTGACGTAAACGATACAGAGGATAACTTCAAACTCCACTTTATCATGATCGCGAAGAAAGTTCTTGAAAACGACGAGAGAATCAAGAAGAATCGTTAATTCACCAGAAAGTTTCTGTTGCTGTCTGCCCATGGCATGAACAGCGGAGTGTAGAAGGTGGACGATACAGAAGAAATCAGCAACAGCCCTGCGCATAATATGTGCCGGGCTGTGAGCCGTTATGGACGGTAAAATGCTGAATGGTAAAAGACAAACAGGCGGGGATCTGCCGGACAGAAGGGGATACAAATATGAAGACAATGCTGGAGCGCGGAGCCGGAATTTTAATGCCGGTGTCAAGTTTGCCGTCGCCTTACGGGATCGGTACATTTGGCAGTGCGGCCTATGAATTCGTGGACTTTTTAAAAAAGGCAAGACAGAAATACTGGCAGGTTCTGCCGGTTGGACCGACAAGCTATGGGGACAGCCCGTATCAGTCATTTTCCGCATTTGCGGGAAATCCGTACTTTATCGATCTGGATACCCTGGTGAAGGAGGGACTTCTCACACAGGACGAGGTCAACGCCTGTTACTGGGGGGATAATCCGACCCAGGTGGCGTACGACGCGGTGTTCTGGTACCGGTTTCCCCTGTTGAAAAAGGCGTACGCGAGAAGTGAGTACCGCGAGGAACAGGGCTATGAGAAGTTCTGTATGGACAGCTGGTTCTGGTTAAACGACTACGCATTCTATATGGCACTAAAGTTCCACTTTGATAATAAGGAATGGCTGGCGTGGCCGGAAGATATCCGGTTCCGGAAGAAGGAAGCGGTGGAGTCCTACCGCGAGGAATTGAAGGACGAGATCGACTTCTGGAAGTTTTTACAGTATAAATTCTACCAGCAGTGGGGAAAGCTCCGCGCATATGCGAATGAGCAGGGAATCTCCATCATCGGTGATATTCCGATCTACGTGGCACTTGACAGCGCGGATGTCTGGACCCACCCGGAGTTATTCCTTTTGGATGAGGAGAACCTGACTCCGCTCAAGGTTGCCGGAGTTCCGCCGGACGCATTCAGTGAGACGGGACAGCTCTGGGGCAATCCGCTTTACCGCTGGGACGTCCAGGAGAAGACCGATTTCGCATGGTGGAAGGAGCGCATGAAAGCGTCTGCCCGCCTGTATGATGTGGTCCGCATCGACCACTTTATCGGTGTGACCCAGTACTATGCGATCCCGGCGGGTTCCGAGGACGGAAAGACCGGAGAATGGTTAAAGGGCCCGGGAAAGAAGCTCACAGATGCGATCAACATGGTCATCGGTGACACAAAGATCATTGCGGAGGATCTTGGAATCTTTGTTCCGGAGGTCAAAGAGCTCCTTGAGAAGACTGGATATCCGGGAATGAAGATCATCGAGTTTGCCTTTAGCGGTGACCGCTTCAATGAGCACCTGCCGCATATGTATTCCCCAAATTCTGTCGTCTATGGCGGAACCCATGATAATGAGACGTTAGTCGGCTACTTTAAACCGGAGGCGCGTCAGTGGTGGGAGCTGCAGTACATTGCGGATTATATGGGAGTCTCCCATCAGAATGAGATCGTGGATAAGGTCTTGAAGACCGCCTATGCGTCTGTGGCGAGTGTTGTGATCTTCCAGACACAGGATATTTTAAAACTTGATAACTGGGCTCGTATGAACACTCCGGGAACAGTTGGAAACAACTGGAGATGGAGAATGAAACCGGGCGAGCTGAATCAGGATCATATCAATCATCTTTCATGGCTGGTCGATACGTTCGGGCGGTTCTGATCAAGCGTTAAAAACGGGTTGGAATAACGAAAAAATGTGGCAGAAATACCGGGTAAAAATATCGGTTCCCGTCGAGAAAAACAGATGTGTGCCATACGCGGTACAGTGCCGGAAAATAAGGAAAAACGGGCGGTTTGCAGGGATAAAACAGACCGCCCGTTTCTTGGAAATCTGATTGACACAGGGCAAGAATTGTGATATTGTTAAGTTAATTCCGATGCACTATTGAACTCACATGTTTTTGTAAGTCATTTGCGCGATACGATGAATTACAAAAGCATGTGAGTTTTTTGAAATAAAGACCAACAGCGATGTGTGGGGATTTCCAATAGTCTTAGTACGGAAAAATTCAATTTTTTATGGAGGTACCAAAATGAACAACGGTACAGTTAAGTGGTTCAATGCTCAGAAGGGTTATGGTTTCATCACCAACGATGCTAACGGCGAGGAAGTATTCGTACACTTTTCCGCAATCGTAGGCGACGGCTTCAAGACTCTTGAAGAGGGCCAGAAGGTTACTTTCGACACAGAGCAGGATCCGAAGAACAGCAAGAAGCTTCGCGCTGTTAACGTAGTTAAACTCTAATTCGAATAGAAGAGAAACTAAGAGAACTGCCGTTCCGAGTTGTACTTGGAGCGGCAGTTCTTTTGTTGGATAGGATTTTTCCTTGAAAAACAGGCTTTTTTCGTGAAAAGCCTTGCAAAAAATCGTGTTCTTTAATAGAATAATAAGGACTTTGGTAAGTGCCCGGCGCGGGGGATGCGCTAAGGCGCGTTTCACAGATACCCCTTGACAGTTAAAAGGAGATTTAGAAAATGATTAGTGCAAATAATGTGACACTCCGTGTCGGTAAAAAAGCTTTATTTGAAGACGTAAATATTAAATTCACAGAAGGAAACTGCTATGGTTTGATCGGTGCCAACGGTGCCGGAAAGTCCACATTCTTAAAGATCTTATCCGGTCAGCTCGAGCCGACAAACGGCGAGGTTGCGATCACCCCGGGCCAGCGTCTTTCCTTCTTACAGCAGGACCACTTTAAATACGACGAGTACACAGTTCTCGATACCGTTATCATGGGAAATAAGCGCCTTTATGACATTATGAAAGAAAAAGACGCGATCTACATGAAGGAAGAGTTTACAGATGAGGACGGAATCAAGGCGGCAGAGCTCGAGGGCGAGTTCGCGACCATGAACGGATGGGAAGCCGAGTCTGACGCTGAGAACCTGTTAAACGGTCTTGGTATCGAGACAGAGCTTCACTATAAAACAATGAAAGACCTTCTCGGACCGCAGAAGGTTAAAGTTCTCCTCGCCCAGGCATTATTTGGAAATCCGGATATCCTGCTCCTCGACGAGCCGACGAACCATCTGGATCTCGACGCGATCGCATGGCTTGAGGAGTTTCTGATCAACTTTGAGAATACCGTTATCGTGGTATCCCATGACCGTTATTTCTTAAATAAAGTCTGCACGCAGATCGCTGATATCGACTACGGCAAGATCCAGCTCTATGCCGGAAACTACGATTTCTGGTTCGAGTCCAGCCAGTTGATGATCAAGCAGATGAAGGAAGCAAACAGAAAGAAAGAGGAGAAGATCAAAGAGTTACAGGAGTTCATCCAGAGATTCTCCGCCAACGCTTCCAAGTCCAAGCAGGCGACCTCCAGAAAACGCGCCTTAGAGAAGATTGAGCTCGACGAGATCCGTCCGTCCAGCAGAAAATACCCGTATATCGACTTCCGTCCGGCCCGTGAGATCGGAAACGAAGTTCTTTCCGTTGAGGGACTTACAAAGACCATCGACGGTGTAAAGGTTCTCGACAATATCTCCTTTACCCTGGGAAGAGAGGACAAGGTTGCCCTTGTAGGCCCGAACGAGCTTGCGAAGACCACACTCTTCAAGATCCTCTCCGGCGAGATGGAGCCGGATTCCGGAAGCTACAAATGGGGTCTCACAACGACTCAGGCGTACTTCCCGAAGGATAACAGCGCAGAGTTCAACAATGATGATACGATCGTAGACTGGCTGACCCAGTACTCCCCGGAAAAGGATGTCACATATGTCCGCGGATTCCTCGGAAGAATGCTGTTTGCCGGTGAAGACGGCGTGAAGAAGGTAAAAGTTCTCTCCGGTGGTGAGAAAGTGCGCTGCATGCTCTCCAAGATGATGATCTCCGGCGCGAACGTGCTGATGTTCGATGAGCCGACTGACCATCTGGACATGGAGTCCATCACAGCCCTGAACAACGGAATGAAGAAGTTCCCGGGCGTGATCATCTTCTCATCCCGTGACCATCAGGTCGTAGAGACGACCGCAAACCGTATCATGGAGATCATCAACGGCCAGCTGATCGATAAGATCACGACCTACGACGAGTACCTTGAGAGCGATGAGATGGCGAGAAAGAGATTCACATATACAATCACTGAGAGTGAAGAGAATGATGACTGATTCTGCTGCCGCCTGAATTGAGATAGAAAATGGTAGTGTAAACTGCCTGCAGAAATAAAAAACAGAGCATATATTCAACCATACCCTATGTAAAACATTGGCATGCGAAGATATATGCTCTGTTTTTGCGTATTTACACATAGTTTTGGCGGAACCGGTTAATTAGCCCCGGCTTTCGCCAGAACCTTCTTCATCGAAGTGAGATACACGATCACCGAAGCAATCGGTCCAAGGATATCAGATACCGGTTCTGCGTAAAACGCCGCTTCAGCTCCGAACATCGCGGGAAGCAGGAACAGGGATACAAAGTATGCGCCTTTTCGGAAGAAGGAAAGCGGCAGGGCAACCTGTACCTGACCAAGACCGGTGAAACCGTCGACGATCTCATACTGGAATGCCAGCGGAATGATCGCCAGAGTGAAGATCCGGATCGCCCGGAGCGCTTCTGCGGCAACGATCGGGTCTGCTGTAAAGAGACGGACAAACAGGACGCCGATGGTACGCGCAAGGACGAAGAGCAGAGTGGTGTATGCCGCAGCAAGGATAAAGATGTACTTTTGCGCACCCTTTACTCGGTCGGTCTTTCCGGCTCCGAAATTGTAGGCAAGAACAGCCTGAGTTCCGCTGGTGATACCGCCGAGAGGCATGGTGACTACGAGCATGAAGCTCTGGGCAATGGTCGCGCAGGTGATCAGAAGGTCTCCGCGCACCGCACCGCCGTATTTTTGCAGGATCGCGTTCATGGTGATGATCATGACGTTATCCATGGCGATGATGATAAATGGGGTAAAGCCGATGGTGAGCACTCTGCGGATCAGCCGCCAGCTGTAACCGCCGAAGGTGATGCGCACCGGCATATTTTTCCCGAACAGTGTCCTCAGGACGAAAGCGCAGCTCGCCATCTGGGAGATGACGGTTGCGACGGCGGCACCGGAGACACCCATGTGGAGACCGAAGATGAAGATCGGATCCAGAATGATGTTCAGTACCGCGCCGAGGATGACGGAGTACATTCCGGTCTTTGCAAAGCCCTGACAGATGATAAACTGTTTTATCCCCAATTAGGTGTAAAACTCTGCTCGATGGCGGGCGGCGGCGTAC
>OIXH01004727.1_pt1 | contig 10847 bp, 15 predicted proteins | sample 1587741 | NCBI WGS metagenome assembly OIXH01 (sample SAMEA3888916, study PRJEB22519) | human gut metagenome | biome: human gut; feature: human-associated habitat; material: faeces | place: Denmark | collected 2011 | reverse complement strand
TGGCTGGTACTCAGTGGGGCAACAAGAAATACATGAATATGAAGCATTTGGAGGCGGCTCTGGACGACGCCTTCATTGCCGGCTGATTTCATTCAGCCGGGGTCTGCAAACATTTTTGCGCATAAATCTTGACACTACCTGGGCATTGCTCTCATGTTTGTATTTTTCAACTGAAAATTCCCGCTCCACCCCATTCCAGAGAACAAGAAAAGACCCCGTAAACGCCTGGTTTACGGGGTTCATGGCTCGTAGCACCGAAAAAGATATCACCGGATTATTTGAAAAAGCCGCTTGCGGTAAGGCTTTTTCGACCTTTTTTTAATCCGAACTGTCTCACCTGCAGTGGTTGTGATACCTTTTTTTTGTGCGAACCGAAAAAGATATTTTGATCCACTTAAAAAGCAACTTTATCCCTTATCTTTTGTCGTTGAGAATCAGTCAAAATGGAATTTTCAACATATCCATAGTTGTCATGCAAAAGATCGACCGTTTCTTCGCGGAAGAAGTTTGCGGGATTAACAATCCGTGCAGTTGTAAAATCAAATTTTCCGTGAGAAAAATCACAACTTAAAAAGCGGTTATCGTTGTTTCCTGTTATCAGCAATTGATCAATCAACACTTTCCCAGAATCAGATACAGCCTTTAGAGATGACTCAATACTACCCAAATATGAAAGAAGGCTGTCAAAAGATAAACATAGGAGAAATCTGTCATAGCCATCTTTGTTTATTTCTTTAATTATAAAATTACTCATGACAGACTCTCCTTTCTATCCCTTATTGTTGATTGCAAATCAATTCAATGCATTTGTTTATTATTTCGTTGGCTTCATCTTTGGATGTAATAAACCTTGTGTTATCAACAGTACCAAGTATATCACCAAAGTGAAAAATGGTGTCTCTTTGTAATTTGTAATAGTTATAACAGTTTTCAATAGAATCTTTCTTTGTGGCGTCAGTCAATGGTGCGGACACAATATACTTTTGGGGGTTAGTTGATTTGTCCAAATTAAAACAATCAAAATTCCTTTTAGCAGTTCTTCCTGCTGCAGTGAGCAGATATTTTATATGTCCCTCTAATGCCCTTAATGCCGGGAATACATATTGTGAATAGTCCTCACTATCCAAATAATATTTCAAATTGATAATTGATTGCTTGATTAAACGCTTATTGCCCGCAGGATAATCGTCCGGTAAGCTTCTATCAATCGGTGCGTAGGTACTATCTATGTCATCGCTCCTTATGCTCATTCTGTAAGCATTGCCAAGGATTTGTTCGACCTTGCTTTCGTCTTCAAGTTCAACTATCGTTGTAATAATTACTTGAAACAGGTATGTGTTTTTGCCTTGAACCAGCAATTTATGCTTACCACTGCTGAATAGAGTTACAGTAACAGAATCGGAATTCAATGAAAACTTATAAATTACCCTATCAGCCATATTATTAACTGTATGAGTAATATTATTATCGGATTCCTCGATAATGCTTGTAAACGCATCGAAATCATCTTGATTGAAGTGAGATATAGAGAACCAATTTTCCCCTTGGACAGCAACTCGCTTTTTATCAGTCAAAGCCGACTTAGCAAGTTGGTCGGCCTTATCATTATATGAAATGTTACTATGCCCCGGCACTTTAACAAATTCAATTTGCAAAAAGTCCTCAAATTTAGATTTATATAATCCTACGAACATTTTGCTGACTTTCGATTTGGCTGCCCATTCCCCAGAAGTCCACTTCGAAAGACCTTCGTAATCGTGGTAGATTTTTATTTTTTCGTACCCGTTTGATATTGCCCAATCAAGAGCATTAATGACTCCAAAAATTTCTCCTATAATATTGTTGCTATCAATATATTCCTTATTGCTTCCATAAGCACAGATACCCGTTTCTGTCCCATCAGGCAAAATAAGACAAACACCGTATGAATATCTGTTTTGATTCTTGTCATAACTACCATCAGTAAATGCAACCAAGAATCCGTTTTTATTATCTGCGGCTACCTTATCAGCCCAAACATCGCGATTTTCTAAATACGCTTCAGCTTCTTCTTTTGTTCTGAACTTTTTGAAATCTGGTCCAGGAAAACCCGCAGTTGCAGACTGTGCTTCCGACCAATTATCAAAAACTCCGGTTTTATGTCCCTTTCTTACTGCGTAGTACATCCACTGAGCCTCTTTTCGTTGTAATATTTTATTATATACAATTCAAAGCAAAATGTCAAGACCTAATCCAACGGTTTTGAACATTCTTAAATTAAAGGATCGATTTTTCGTCCAAGACATACGCGAGAAGTTCTATAGCACTATTTTTTCCTTATAGTCTGCCTTTATGTTTTGTATATGTCTCATTTATCGCTTCAGCGTACAAGGCGCGTGATTTTTTTACCAAGCCCTCGTTATTGTTCTTTTTGTATAGATAACGATCAAGGACTTCATCCCAATACCCGTGCTTTTTCAACCAATCTTCTTTGGGTTTAGTATAGTATCCCTTGGTCTGATCAGCCCAAACATATGAGCGCTGTTCCTTGTTGAAGCGTATGTACTGTTGGAGCACGATACCGGTTTTGTCGGTATAGTTGTTAACAATGGCGAAGTCGCAACTCTGTATTATCTTTGAGTGCCGATGATCAATTTTTTTGATTGTGAATACACGGGTTGAATCTTCGCAGTATTCATATCCATACCGACGCACCACTGAGTTAAAAGCGCCCATCATGATATGTTTGATTCCTCCAGGGTCATATCTATCGTCATCATAGAAAACGTCAAGGTTTACATCAAAATCATATCCGATATTGCTCTTACGATCGCAGGTAATCATATTGCGACTGCTACTCCCAATGAATTGAAATTGGAAAGAGATATCTTTGTTTCGCAGTATGTCCTGCACCTCGTTGATTACCTCAATCAACTCATTTTTTGCCGGGGCGGCTTCTTTCTTGGAAACATATTCGAAGTTATACATAGTTAAATCCTCCTCATATTTCCCAAGCCGCCCATTCAGTTCAAAACCAAATCATATTATTATACTTGTTTTTTCTTCGTTGTCAAGACCTATTATACCACATTTTAGGCTTTTGTGCAAAAAAGATTTTCAATCAATCATATTACATCATTCTATACCGCTTTCGCTTTACCTCGCGTCGCGTGATTTTGAAGTCTTTGTGCGTAGTATCGGGTTATTGAGATTATGAGTAAGCAGTTCCTTGGTGTTTTCCAAAAGGCTGCCGTCGCCTGATTCATAGACGCAGACGAAGAATTTCTCTTTCCTGCAATCGGCAATAAACTCCTTTAGTTTTTTCTGCTTTGCCTCGTCCCTTTGGTCGGCGTGGGAGCACCACACCTGTGCCAGCTTCAGCTCGTTATCCATTACAATTTTCATTTTTCAAACTCCTTTAGTCACCCGCCCAAACGCCATCCGGTCGCATATGTGCCATAGACAGCAATTGACAGAGTGACTTTTTTACATTATTGACCAATCATACCAACTTGGTGCGCCGTACATTACTTCGTTGCGAAAAGCCTGACGGCCGAGTTCCCATTCCTCTCTCTTGACATCTTTGCGCATACGAAGAAAAATGTTTTCCTTGTCTTCCGGGATATTAAGTAAGTCCATATCCTTATTTGCGCCATCAAAAGTGCAGATGTCTACAAACTCTTTGTAGGCTTTTAAACCTCGTTCCATAGAGGAACTCGTTTCAATCTGCAAACTTTCCGGCATGGGAATGACTTTGTTGAAATCAAGTGAGCCGATTCCGAACCTGTTATCCTTATCCACAACTTCCATATCAAGAAGTTCGTGTGCGGCGTATATCACACCATCTATTCTAATATCCTGTTTTTCTCCGACGAGCATTGCCTTGATATCCTCCGGCATAAGCTGAACTCTGCCATCGGCAGTCATGATGTCAAAGGAGCATTCGGGATGGCGCATAAGCTGTCCGCGGACAGTTTTGGCGATTCGTTCCTGCTCAGCTTCACGCTCGTCGGCATTTTTTATACCTTCGGCAATTGTTTTCGTAAACACTTCCGTGTTTTCGCAGATTTTTTTGAATCGGCTTCCGAAGTCCGTCAATATCTGCAAATCATCACAATTGCAGAAAAAGCCGCCCGCCTCGCTGTCAAAGATAATTCTTTCGATATTCGGTTCATCCGCAAATGCCTCACGAAACGCAGCGTCCCATTCATAGCCGTTGCCATGTGTTTTGAGTCCGCGCTCATCGCACACCTCATCGCCGATTTCCTTGGCATAATTGTCAAATGCAGTCTGACAGTACGGGTAGTACTCATCGCTCAGCAAATCAATCGGCAGGCAGAGACTGAATCGCCCGTCGTCGTGTGCAACCACATAGAACGGTGCGTTGGTGTTATTGAAATTATCTATTTGCTTTTCGGTATTCATATCATCGTATTCCTTTCAACATCACATACCATTCATCCGCATGACTTCGTCCTGGGTTTCTTCCCCGACAAAATCCGATGCCGTCATTGTTTCGCCCAAAAAGTTCGGCTCAGTGTCATCGTCAAGCGAGATATATCCGTCCTTACCGAAATCGAGCACCTCTCGCATCAGCACGGTGCCGCCGTGATTGACTCCAACTTTCGGCTCTATGGAGCAGAAGCGACCTCCGTCATCGCTATGGCGGAGGTCATATGCATGTAAACCTTTGGGAATCTGCTCGGGTTTAATCCGTCCGTTGCTGAACAGTGCTCTGTGGTCAAGCATCTCAATGACATCTAACTCTTCCTCGGTCTGAGCCGGGGTATTTAGTTCACTTGTTTTCAATTTATCGTAACTCATATTTTATCTCCCTTCATATTGGTTATGGTCTTTGTTTTTTTCTTCAAATTGCATTCGGAAGATGGCGATATATCATCCAAAGGACTATTTTCGCTCAAAATGATTCCTTCTTCCAAATTTCTACGGGTATGTCATAAGCCACAAGCTCATCTTTGATTATTTGTTCCACGACGCTCCAAGACCCTCCCGCAAGACCGCAGCCCATTTTATACGGGATGCGGACGGTCGTCAGCGTCCTTGCAGGTAATGGAGTTGCAATAGTTCTCACAACCGTGAGTGCTTTTCGTAGAGCGTCATAATCGGTATAGCATTTATCCCGACCGAAGCCGTCTTGTGCGAACAGGTTGGCAATGAGCCATTCACACCCGTTATATCGGATTGGACAGAACAGCACTTTTCCAAGTAAGTCCTGACGGTTAACGACTTTGGTGCAATTCCTTTGATACATCTCATATACTTGTGGGAACATGGTGCGAATCTGTTTCGCAAGCCCTGCACCAATAATTCCCTGACAGTTTATCTGATGGCAGATTATCAATTCGTGACCGGTCCTGTTGGAAGAAAATATATCACCACAATGATAGTCTATACCAATCCCACCTTTCTCACGTTTCGCTCAGATGTTCGGTCTATTCTCAGCACCGGTATACGAGCAGCCGGACATAGTCAGCGGTTGGGCATATTTCGTCCGGATTTGCATCCTTGATAGCATATTCTGCCCATCGGCAGAAATAGCCGAGCATCGTATCCACTCTGTCTACGATTAAGTTATAAACCCTGTACCAGTCATCATATTCGTCCCACTCATAGTAGGAATACTTCTGTTTCTCTTTATCGGACAGTTTTTCATATTCCTCGGGCGTGAGCCAATAACCTATGGTATCATACTCGTCGATTTCAAATGCTGCGATACTGACCTTGGAAGCATACCCGCGGTATCGTGTCGGCTTGTCTTTCTTGACTCGACTTTTTACGGATTTGCCGTAGTTCACAAGAAACATTGAACGGCTGTAAAAATCCTTGTAGGTGTCAATGTGTAAGTACGGGTCGTATGGTTCATCATCTTCATGGTAAAATACCGACCGGACTTCTTTACTCATATTCTCCGGTCGGCCGCAAGTGTAGCTGACTTCTTCCAGTTCTTCATATGCTTCACGAAGCCAATTTCGTCCCGAAATCACCGGACAGACATCGATATTTCCGTCAGTGCGCTGAAACAGCGGATTCAGATTGTACCACTGATTGCCGACACGAACCTCGGCGTAAACTGCATAATAAGTTCCCATTGGTGACTCCTTTTTCTTTTGACTGATACCATCTGTGTCAGCAATCCGAATAAAATTCCTTCATGTCATCCAAACGGAGGCACGAAAGGCGTCCATACTCATAGCCACTGCCGCAGTCTATACCGATTGCATTATCGCCCTTCCAAATGCACCACGGCATTTTGTCGTGAAAGTAGCAGGTAGGCGTGTGGCCGAAGATCAGTACATAACCTTCGGGAATCGGTTGTGTTTCATCCCATCTATCCCATATGGCAAATTCACGGCTGTTCTTGTAGTCATAAATGTTCCAGGGGAATTTCATGTAGTTTTCCTCGGGAGAGGCATGGACAAGCTTGTACTTGACTCCGTTGACCTCGACTTCAAGGTTTGTCGGCAGTTGGCGGATGAAATTGAAAATCTCGGCTCGGATATCTTTGCGGTAATGTTTGAGCTGCTCATGCGTAATCATACCACCGTTCCTGTACCAAAGCCTTTTTTCTCGCCGATTCGTGTTTTCCTGTTCTTCAACTGCATCTTTACAGTGACCGATGGCGTTGAGCATCATATATTCATGATTGCCAATCAACATTTTGGCATTGGGCATTCTCATGATCTGTCTTAATATTTTGATTCCTCCGGCGTACCTGTCTATCACATCTCCGAGGACATACAATGTATCATCCGCTTGGAGATTGATTTGAGCCATAATGGACTTAAATCGTTGCAGGTTGCCGTGGATGTCGGATAATACATAGGTCATCGTTTCATCTCACTTATTCGTTCCTTCGTGTCCGGTGGTTTCATATTTCATATTTATAAAAGCATGCATTTCGTATCCTCCGTTTCGAACTTTATTTCGGAATATTATCAAACCCTGTTGACAAAACTATCGTTGCAATGATATAATATGGTTGTGTCATCACAATGATATAGGGAGGCTTGGTTTTATGAGCACAATTCAATTACTTCACGGAACGGATCACATCATCGAAGTTCCGGATATCAATATCGGTAATCCACACAATGACTACGGAAGAGGCTTTTACTGTACCCGTGTCGAGGAGATGGCCAGAGAATGGGCCTGCAAAAAGAACACGGATGGCTTTGTAAATGTCTACGACTTTGACGAAGACGGGCTGAAAGTACTGAACCTGCTGAGCGGCAATCATACAGTCCTCAACTGGATTGCCTTGCTTCTTCAGTTCCGTACCTTTAAGCTTGACTCCGAGGTTGCCGTTGACGCTCGGGATTATATCATCGAACATTACTCGGTTGACCTTTCCGGCTACGACATTGTTGTCGGATACCGCGCGGACGATTCTTACTTTCAGTATGCTGAATCCTTTGTGTCCAACACGCTTCCTCTCAGAAGTCTGAACAAGGCGCTTCGTCTCGGCAAACTCGGCGAACAAACCGTTGTTATTTCGCAAATAGGATTTGAGCGTTTGAAGTTTGTCGATGCATATTCGGTCGATAAGAATGTCTATTATCCCAAGTTCCTGGATAGAGACACCAAGGCGAGAGATACTTATCGTAAAGAAATCAAGAAGACGAAATCATATCGTGATGATATCTTTGTACTTGATATCTTGAGAGAGGAGATGAGCAATGATGACCCACGCATACAACGAATCCTATTTGAGTAATGCAAAGGATCGTCTGTCCTCATTCTTCGATTATGCTATCAATGACTGCAAGATTAAGCCGGATTGGATTGCCGTGCTTTTTATCAACACAGGCTATGCCGAGCAGTTTGAGCGTGGCAATCCTGCCTATGTTGCAGGTATGTCCGGTGTTGAACTTGCCCGTGCGGTTATCCTGAAAGCATACGGCAGAAAAGAACTTCCGAAGCCTACAAACTCCGAGGAATGTTCTCCCGAGTATTGGGCAGGTTGGGCGCTTGCAGAATATCAATGGTACTGCGGCCGCAGGTTCAAAGATATCTTCGAGCGAATTTCTTTGACTAAGATTATCGGAATGTACTCTGTCTATCATGAGATGGATATCACGAACTTCATTGATACAATGGAAGAGTTCTATAAGGCTGCCAAAGGCGATTCCAATCTGAAACGCATTCGGGAAAGCAGAGGATTAACTCAACCCGAACTTGCGGAACAATCGGGCATCAATGTCCGAAACATTCAGATGTATGAGCAAAGAGTCAACGACATTGATAAGGCACAGGCACGAACACTCTACAAGTTATCCCGTGTTCTTGGTTGCGATATCGAAGACCTGCTTGAAAATCCTATGATGTAACTCCGGTTGTGCACCTGCTTCGGCAGGTGCATTTTCTATGCCTAAATACTCCTTAAGCAAGGGCAGGTTTTCGGGAATCACGCAGTATTTAAGAAATCCCACGGTCATATCTTCAATCGTTGTCCCGAGGTTCTTGAACAGTTCGGCCGCCTTATTATATACCTCTCTGTCGATTTCAATAGTCATGGTCACAAAATCTTTACTCATCATCTTCTCCTTATCCAACTCTGAAGAAGTAGTCTTTGCTGAAACTCGTGAAGGAAGCTGCAGAGTAATCGTTCAAAATTAGTCTGTAGTATCTTCCCATCGTCACAGCTTCTTTCTGTTAGCCCATGTGTAATCGACAAACACATCCCAATTATTCATAATCTGCCAACAGACATCTACCTTCTTTTTCTCAGATTCACGTGGAGATATCCATGGGGTAACAAGAACTTCCCATTCGCACTTCGCCCAAAAGTAATACATTACCTCGCTGCGGAGTTGCTTGGCAAAGTCTTCTTTGTTCTGATACTTCTTAGCGGCCTTCTTCACATATTCACGGAATGAACCGTGTTCGAAGACATTGAAGGTTTCGATGCTGCGGCTGTTGCAGTTGTGGTAGAACACATTCCATCTAATCTCGTTTTCGGGATTAACGGTTTGATTCTTTTCCCACGGGAACTGTGCCATATATTCAGCAGACCTTTCGCCATAGGTGGGGCGTATTGTCCTTCCACGCTCAATAATCTCGTCCAAGGTTACAGGCTCGTAATTCCAATACATACAACCAACATTGTAGATTTCATTCCGGCATCCGATACTATTAAGACGCTTCGCAAAATCAACCTCAAAATCCGCTTCATCAGTAAAATGGGAATGAGCATGGAGATGGATTGCCTGGTATCTATGTCCGTTGTACATCGGGGTGAAATAATGGGAGAGGATAACTCTTTTCTTCGTTCCGTCTTCCAAGCTTACGCAAATATCGTCGTAATCCTTGATTCCTGCAAGCGCTGTCTTGGCTTTTGCATTGTGCAGAAAGCGGTCATGATTTCCTTTAATGAGAATGATCTGACCATTTAGACTTTTGATAAGCTCCGGAGCGTCATCGTTTCGTGCTTTCCATATCATGTCCCCAAGGACATAAGTGAGGTCGCCCTTGCCAACCTTGTTGTTCCATCTGCGGATAAGTTCCGCGTCCATTTCCTCAACCGTCTTGAACGGACGATTATCAAAAGCAATCACATTGGCATGTCCAAAGTGCAGATCACCGGTAAAGAATATCTTACCCATCTTCCATCTCTCTTTCTAAATTTGTTTTGTTGACCTTCATCTTCTGTAATTCCTCACTTGACTCGAACTGGTGGAAAAGAAAATGCATTTTATCAATTCGTTTGTTTGTGTGCCAATGTCCGCAGAACCATGCTATATAGTCTGTCGTTTCTTCTATGACATCGAGCCACTTCTCCGTACTGTCATCCACTGTACTTTGGTCAATACCCGGAAGGAATTCTTCGACAGGCTCATATTTGAAAGGGCAGGTGTGTGACAGAACAACATCGATAGCATTTTCTTTAAGCTGCTGCTCTACATATTGCTTGATTTCTTCACTTGGTTGTTCATCTGACCACCAACCGTATCCTCGGGAAAGGCGATAGAACTTGTCCACACTGTAGGCGCCGCCGATAACGATGTGTCGAAGCCCCTCTAAGTCATATATCTCGCCGTCTTTGGCAAACAATACGGAGGGATAGGCTTCCTCATACCATACGATGCCGCCGTGCCATTCCTTCGTTTTATATGTTGGAATATGCCATGGCCTTATTTCATGATTGCCGTGGATACAGAGAATAGTGGGCTTCAATTTGTCAAGTGCATACTTCAATTCTGCATCTCTTTCGTCTTGCCCGTAGTTAGCACCGACATCGCCGAGAATTACGATGATATCCTCCCTTGTGGGATTAAAACGCTTACAGAATCGTTCTATATCATGTTTCTGCCCGTGAATGTCACCGGTGTAATAAATCATAGTTGTGCCACCTTTCCGATGATAAGTATATCAGTCAATTTGATTCTTGTCCTGCGATTTGAGAAAATATATTCGCAAACCCCCGAAATCATATTCGCAAGCGAACATTTCGGGGGTTTGCTCTCTTAACCGTTTGTTTATGCAGTTGTTGTTTCGCAAACTGTAGGTTTATATGGATCGTTCATATTAAGCAGCATTACTCTTGTTCCCGGGGGATATGACTGTTTATATCTCTCAGCCTGTCTGTGTAATCGTTCCCAATCATTCATCTTTCTTTACCTCCTGAATTTTGTTTTGAATTGCTGTCTTCGTCGCAATCATATACACCACTCCTTTAGTTATCAGATTTATATCAACGCTCATAATGCGCTATATACGAAAAAAGAGGTTGCGCATACAATTTATGCGCAACCTCCAAGGACACAAATATTTAACAATTAGGGCAACACCGCAGAGAAAAAGGAGCGAGATAGTGCCAAATGTGATATAATGAAATTATGGATAAACAG
>OIXH01004726.1_pt1 | contig 10847 bp, 10 predicted proteins | sample 1587741 | NCBI WGS metagenome assembly OIXH01 (sample SAMEA3888916, study PRJEB22519) | human gut metagenome | biome: human gut; feature: human-associated habitat; material: faeces | place: Denmark | collected 2011 | reverse complement strand
TGAATACGCTTGGTTCTTGGGCTGAGTGGATTGTTGATTGAGAGAGGAAAGGGCATCATTAACTTGGTGTCCTTTCTCTATTTTATGAACTGTTTAAAACTACATGGATTATGGAATTACAAAATTCTCGTGAATACAAAGCTGCACAAGAGTTAGAACGTGCGCTTAATGATATGGGTTGGAATCCAACAAGATTTGCTGAAAGTGTTAGTCACTACCACCGCACTCTACAACAAGAGTTGATGAAAACCATTGTGGCAATCATTAAAATGGTAGGCGATGATAATTATGGTATAGACCTCAGAAATCAAGCATCGCATGAATTATGCAGAAAGATTATTGACAGTGGTGCATTGGATGATACATATCTGCCTTTTATCTAAAAGGACAGAAAGTAATATGCAAAAGGACTGCTATTCAGTTGGTTGTCCTTTTTTTTATATCTACCAATTTATTAAACATTGTACATTATGAATATAGATTATACTGTGGGTGAAGTGGAACTAACCTACAAACCCAAATTCAAAAACCTGCATAAAATTGTCAGTTCTGAGGATGCTTATCAATACTTGCTTCCTACATATAAGGAAGGTACAATCTGTTACAAAGAATATTTCAAAGTCTTGTTTCTAAACCAATCCAACCAAGTTTTAGGCTATACGCTCATATCAGAGGGCGGAATTACTGAAACTTGTGCTGATGTCAGAGTGATTCTACAAGCTGCATTACTTACTAATTCAGTAGCCATTATTCTTGCACATAACCACCCAAGCGGTAATCTGAAACCAAGCAGGCAAGATATGGAAATAACTAAGCAGGTCAAGGATGCTGCAAGACTTATGAGAATTTCAGTAATAGACCACCTCATACTTACAGATGCAGGATATTACAGCTTCGCAGACGAGGGTACATTATAATAAGGTAAAGGGCACTCAATTTCTAAGTTGGGTGTCCTTACCATATTCACTTTCATTATTAGTGAATGTTTGTTTGATTATCAATGCTTTAATTATTGACGGTCTAAATAAACATTCACTTCTATTCATTTGCTTATAAAACAGAACATTATGTCACTTAAATATTCAAGCACAACGGCAGACTATCTTATATGGTCTGATGCAATGAACCTCATAAGGAAGTTAGCCAAAGACGAGAATTATAAAATCTCACTTCTTATAGCTTTGGGATGCTTCACAGGATTAAGAATATCTGATATTCTATCTCTAAGGTGGAAGCAGATATTAGGTGCTGACGAGTTTACAGTAATTGAGAAAAAGACAGGCAAGGTAAGGACTATCAGACTGAACCTTGGGTTACAGCAGCATATTAAAGAGTGCTACGGGCATATAAATCCTGTTGGAATCAATGCGCCAATTCTTATAAGTCAGAAAGGCACTATCTTCACAGTCCAGAGAATCAATATCATTCTTAAAGAGGTCAAGAAGAAGTACAAGTTAAAGATTAAGAACTTTAGCTGCCATTCACTTAGAAAGACTTTTGGAAGACAGGTCTATAACATGAACAGTGATAACGCTGAACTTGCTTTAGTAAAACTGATGGAACTGTTCAACCATAGTTCTGTTGCCATTACTAAAAGATACTTGGGGTTAAGGCAGGAAGAAATATTACAGACTTATGACTGTTTGAGCTTCTAATGACAGGCAGGACAAATTTAGAGCAAGGTCAGTCTTATATACCCCAATCTGAATTTGTCCTACCCTCTAATTCAGACGGAGATATTAACTTTAGCTTTATAAATCCATGTGGGTAACAATTTCTAAGATTCAGTTCTTATAAGGGAAATTATCATTTTGATACCCACATGGATTTACAGAGTTCAGATACAATTCTGACTAAATATTTTATGCGGACTATGTTTTGTGGCAGAATCTACTATTTATCTTCACCTCATGCTCATTTATTTAGAACCTTTCGTTATCTTTGCAACCAATTTCAACGAACTAATAAGATAGGGAGTTGGAAGGACATATTTAACGAAAGGTGTTATTGAAATTATCTTCTTAGATTAAACTTCGCAACTTTAATTTTAGCATGAAGATGATAGCAATAGCACCCACACTGTGATATATATTCATCGCTTAGGTGAACTATATACCTCTTGGTGTGGGGCTATTGTTTTATCCATGCTAAGGGTAATGCGAAGACCTAATCTAAGGATAAGACAGATATAGTTCCCACACCTCTTTTATTTTAACTGCTTATCCATAGGGAACAGATAGGCACAATACCATTATTATGGAATTAGTTGATAGTTTAAGTGCCAAAAGTCCCCTATGCTATGATACAGGGTGTAGATTATATATGCCCTCATCATTCTTAGAGAAATCCTTTAAATTGCCATATATCGAATATACTACAAAAGGCAGAATAAGTAAAAAAGAACGAGAAGAACAATACATTTTAAAAGAATGGGATAAACTAAGATTTTTATACCGCTGCATGAATCAATGTACAGACTTTTACTTATCTCAAAATGAAATAGATTATTTATTATCTGATTCTTTCAAGACTTTATGTAGCATATTTCAAAAAGCATCCCCTCCTGTCATTGATGACGATGGATGCTTACTCGTAAAATCTTTTGACGAGCCACCAAGAACCTATGTTCCTATAGCTAATCACATGGGAGAATATTGCAGATATAAAATAGAATATCTGCCAGAAGAGGGTACATTATATGTTCAAACTACTAAGAAAGGAGATACTAAGAGTGAAATTAGAAATCTTAAAGTTGAATGCCCATTCGAGTTTTATAAATATCTACAAATATATTGGGGCATAGCATATATTGAATACCTGTCTGATGGGTGTGAATATAATTGTTGCCCCAAATATGAGACACGCAGAATCCATGACGCTATAGATAGAGGAATGATTAAAGTAATAAAATAAATATAATAACAATGAAAACATTTAGATTATTAGCAACCTCATTATTGGTTGCATTAAGCATGGGATTTACTTCCTGTGGAGATGATGAGTTGGATGTTACCCCCGCTCCCCCTATCAATAACATAGAGGATGAATCCACCCAAAGAGATAAGATGTTTGATGAATATATAGGAGATTACTCCAATATAACATGTAGATTTTGTCAAGCTGGTGAATCATCTATTCTTTTTACAGGATTGAAGAATAAACATTTATGGTTCGCAGAATACGAAACAGCAACCAGAGGCATCAAATTTGAGTGGACTGATATAGAAGAAACTGATACTATTCAAAAAGTCTATAAGGGATATGGAGAATATGAAACCATCAAATTAGATAACATCTTCCCTCTATTTCATAAAAAGACTACCGCAGGTAATATTGTAACATTGGCTTTAAATGGATACCGTCAGAACATCTTTACTTTTAATGGCAGGACAAAACGTAATCAACTCCAATCTGACCCAAATAAGAACAAGGTGGCTTACAGTTGGTTTCAAGAATCTGTCTTTATAGGCAATTGCTGCTATTCAAGTGAAGGGGATACTGTCTATGTAGCCATGAAACAACCTGAATTCGACAGTCACGGTATGCCTGCTGAAACGGAGCTGATTTCTTATGAAGAAGGAATAAGATTTCTAACTGGCTACTTAGAGGATGTCTCTGCTGAGAATATCTCAATTAGTAAATACAACTATAAGGATGCTAAATCTGTTTGGGTAACTCGGATTGTTCCCCCCTTTGATGTAACTTCTGATGCAAAGAGAGTTCTTACATTAACTGGTAACACAACCAATATTTGGAATTATAAATGTGAAGTAACATTTTACGATGGCACTAAGAAGGACTTTACATTTAAAATCAATATAGATAATGGTAAGATTGTTACTGACGAAGTAAAGGTTACAGGCATATCAATTAATGAGCAATCTGTTAGTCTAAAGCAAGGTGAAACATTCCAATTAATAGCTACTGTACAACCCGATAATGCAACCAACAAGAAAGTTATATGGAGCAGTTCCAATGAAGCTGTTGCAAGTGTAAATCAAGATGGTTTGATAACAGCCAATTCAGTAGGTGAAGCGAATATCACAGTAACAACAGAAGATAGCGGTTTCAGTACGACTTCAATTGTTATTGTGACAAAAAAGCAGGACGATTACACGTCTTTAATTATAGGCAAATGGAAAATGACAAGCGGTGATGCAGTTGCCACCCATGTTACTTACAAGGGTGATGGTACATTTGAGTACACAAGTGCAGAAGTTAGCTCCTACAAAGAAGTAGGTAAATACAAAATAGATGGTAACAAACTCTATGAAATGTACAGTGACGAAGATGAATGGGCTATTAGTGATATTCTGTTACTTAATTCTATGACCTTATCAGTACAAGAGTTGGAAGCAGATGGTGTAACACCCAGTGGTAAGAAATTCTCTTATCAAAGAGTGGAGTAAAAGACTTATTCCAACGTTTACTAAAACAGAATAGAAGCAGCATTTGAGGAAACTCTTATGCTGTTTTTCTTTATTTGGGCAGCTATCTTTACAAAAAATAAAGAATAGAGATATAGATTATACTATTAACCATATCAAGATATTTCCTATTCTTTATTACTTAAATTAATAATTAATCATCCTCAATATTAATGATAAACTTTATGCCAATCCATATAAATACAGTATCTTTGTAACGATAAGAATATGTTTAATCCAAACGGTGGAAAGCACCTGTGTAAACTGAGGTGCAAACTAAAGGAAAAGGATTATAAAGATAAGTTCTGATTATCAACTCCGTAGAAAAAGATTTGGAGTCGCGCTGGGGGGCGTGTGGTCGCTGGTTCGAATCCAGTCACCCCGACTGGAAGAAAGCATTGATAATCTGATGATTGTCAATGCTTTTTGCTTTTTAGACAATTCTCGTAACTATGGCAGTTTGGCGGGATGGTTGAAAACGGCTCAGTTTCTTTTTAAGATGCATCCTTCATGACCAATAAAGAAGGAAGCGCTTTAAAGACTTTTTCATTGGCAGCAATCCCCACACAAGTATCATAGCTTAAAATAAGCAATCCATGAATTATCGGCAATACCAAATCCTCTATTTCAACCAAAGGATACAGATGTACCCTATTTGCATACTGCTTATTTATCTTATATATTTGTCCTACATATTCTTCACTTCCACTGCTGAAATAATATAAATGAATAAAACTCCCTCCATCTTCCAATAAACGACGCACATAAGTGAAAAGAAAACTATCCATACTTCCATTTATCAATACAGCCACTTCATCTCCATTACGATAGTCACGATTTACAAAGATAGCAACAGGACAAGAAGCATGCTCTAACACATCATCCACTTTTTTACGAAACAAACCAAAAAAAGAAGTCATCGACTTTTCACCGTCAGTCATAAAGCGAGGCCCTGCGCCTAACAACAAAATATCCGGTGACTCCGCTTCTACAGTGGAAATCATATCAGATACCAAATTATCAGTTACTCTATAACGCTTCTCTATATGTATATTCAAGTGCTCTGCCTGTTTATCAACAGGAATAAAACTTTCTTCAAAAAATTGCTCAACACTAGTAGGATTCACATCGGTACCCGTTGTATAATGAGCTGCAATTACCTGATGATAAGAAAGTTGTTTTCCAAAGAGTAATTTGTATACCGATAATAGCTTACCACCTGTTTCGGGACGTCCAAAGAACAAAAGCAATTTTCGTTGCAAAACCGTTTTTTGTTCTCTTACTGCAAAGCCCCATTCGACTAAATTTAATAAAGGTGTCGTCATAAAAGTCGTAACCAAAGCCATTATGATAAGAATAACAAAGATAGATGGAGGAAGTACCCCCAACTCATAACCGATATTCAATGCCACCAATTCCATCAATCCACGGGTATTCATCAAAGTACCTATGGTGAAACTATCTTTCCAAGACTCACCCACCAAACGGGAGGCCACAGCACATCCACCAAATTTTCCGACAACCGCTACAGTAATCAATAACAGGCATACACACCATAATTCCGGCGTATTAATTAATCCTATCTGTGTGCGTAATCCTGTAAAAGCAAAAAATAACGGTAGAAAAAAAACCAATGCTATATCCTCAACCTTCTCCATCATTACCTTACGGAAACCAAAATTAGAAGGCATGACTACACCCGCCATAAAAGCACCAAACAAAGCATGAATCCCCAAAATTTCCGTAATAGCCGCCGATACAATCAAAACCAAAAAAATAAAACTGACAAAGGTCTTGTTTATAACTTCTTTATTGGAATAAAGTGTACCGATTTTCTTTAAAAACGGACGAACAACAACAAACATCACAGCTATATAGACAAATGTAAGAAGAACTGTATACAAAGCACCTCCCAACGTTCCTGCTTTTGTAATAGCAATGACAACCGCCAACAAACACCAAGCTGTCACATCATCATTGGCTGCAGATGCTATCGTAAGAATTCCTACAGGTTTCCGTGTCATATTCCGTTCTTGAATAATACGGGCCAAAACCGGAAAAGCGGTAATACTCATAGATATACCAATAAATAAAGCAAATGGAAGAAATGCTGTTTGCTGGGAAGCATATTCCTCATATACCCAGTAAGAAGCCAACATTCCCAAGAAGAAAGGTACCAAAATTCCTGCATGACTAATAACTAATGTTTCATTTATCTTATTTTTCAATACTCCGAAATCAACCTCCATTCCAATAACAAACATAAATAGTACCAACCCTAACTGACTGATAAGTTCCAGATTAGTCAAAGAATCCGGTTGAAACAAAAAGCCGAAAAACTCAGGATAAAGAGATCCCAGCAGGGAAGGCCCCAAGACAATTCCTGCCACTATCTCACCTATCACTCCCGGTTGCCCTATATAGCGGAATGCAGACGCAAAAATACGAACCGCAATCAATACAACTATAATTTGAATGAGTAAAATGGAAAAAGGATGCTCCAGATTATCAAGTAATATAGTTTTAAACATAGTAAAAGCATCATCACCTGCTGTCGCTGGCTTTATAGATGACAAATGCAAAAAACGCTCACCACCTGCTATAGCGGTATAAATCAACCCTCCGAATATCAATAGCATCATCAAGTAAATAAAGTAGTTTTTACGTGCCTTTCTCATACTCGTTATACAGAAATAATATTAATGAAAATATAACAAATAAAGCTGTTAAAGAGTTCATCAACCAAAAACCTTTTTCATACCTTTGCTCTACAAATTTCATGAAGATGTCCGAACGCAAAATAATACATATCGATATGGATGCATTCTACGCATCGGTAGAACAACGTGACAACCCCGAATTATGTGGAAAACCGCTTGCTGTGGGACACGCTGAAGAACGAGGTGTGGTAGCTGCTGCCAGTTACGAAGCCCGTCGTTACGGAGTACATTCCGCCATGTCATCACAAAAAGCCAAAAGACTTTGCCCAGAACTGATTTTTGTTCCAGGGCGGATGAATGTATATAAAGCTGTATCCCGGCAGATACACGATATCTTTCATACCTATACAGATATCATAGAGCCTCTGTCACTAGACGAAGCTTTTCTGGATGTAACTGAAAATAAAGCAGGCTTTTCACTTGCTATAGATATAGCCAAAGATATAAAAAAGCGTATCCGCAAAGAATTGGGATTGATAGCTTCAGCCGGGGTCTCTTATAACAAGTTTCTAGCCAAAATAGCATCGGATTACCGCAAACCCGACGGATTATGTACAATACATCCCAACCAAGCATTGGATTTCATCGCCCACCTTCCCATCGAATCTTTTTGGGGAGTAGGTCCGGTAACAGCCCAAAAAATGCACACATTAGGGATTCATAATGGTACCCAATTACAAGCCTGCACTTTAGAAATGCTTACCCGGCAGTTTGGTAAAGCAGGTAATCTGTATTACGATTTCGCACGAGGCATTGACCTCCGTCCTGTAGAACCCATAAGAATCCGTAAGTCCGTAGGATGCGAACATACATTGGAAAAAGACATTTCTCTTCATTCTTCCGCCATCATTGAACTATATCATGTAGTTACCGAATTGCTAGAAAGACTGAAACGCACTAATTTCAGCGGTAACACACTTACTTTAAAAATAAAGTTCCATGACTTTAGCCAAATAACCCGCAGCATCACTCAAAACAGTGAACTGACAAGTATGGATAAAATTCTTCCGTTAGCAAAAAAATTACTGAAAGAAATTGATTATGAAAGCCACCCCATCCGCCTTATCGGACTATCCATATCTAATCCAAAAGAAGAAAAAGAAGAAATAAAAAAACAATGGGAACAACTTTCATTGGAATTTAAAGAGTGGGATGATTAAGGTACTGGATAAATGAATCAATATAAGATTCCATTGTTTCAAACCCTTTCACTCCATTCTTTAATTCTAATCCATAATATATTCCCGCCAGCAAACCTGTCAATGCTCCTACCGCATCACTTGACTTACCTGAGTTTATAGCCGAAAATACGCACTCCTTATAACTATTTCCTGCCATAAACCAATTGACCACTGACTCCACCGTATCTACAACAAAGTTTCCATTACAAAGATTTTGCCTGTTAACCTCCACATCACATCTCTGCTCAGCCTGCTGTAATGCCTGTTCTTTATCTTCATATTCCAACAGGCAACGAATGAACTCAATAAAAAACCAAGTATACTTAAAGCTATAACGACTATTATGAGTAATCTTAATAAAAGGAAAAATCTCCTCTTTAGATAAAGGCGAAAAAGCCAAAACACAACATCCCATCAAACTACGGTTGCCGCTATTAGAATCCGAAGACACTCCCCTGAAATTTTTCATGATTGCTTTTTGGGTCACCTGATCAATATCAAACTCAATGTTTTCTCCTGTATACTTTCTATTGAAATACCAGTTTCTTAAATTCTGCTGATAAAGTTCCAAATTGCAACGACTGTCCAAAGCACATAATAACATCGAGGTATTCCCTGAACATTTATCTCCCCGAAGATAAGATTTTGTCCATATAGGTTTAAATGTCCCTTTTCCTTTTCCCCTGTAAGGCATTCCCAACCAATCTCCTAATATAAATCCCGTTAGTCCTGTTTTAATTCTTTTCATGGCATGTGTTAATTACAAAGCACAAAAATAATAAAAAGAGAAACAAATCCTTGCCTTCCATTGTTAAATTCATAATTAATGGGTATTGATAAGTATGTATGCTACAACTAATTTTGTTGCCAACAGAAAATGTATTACCGGGTAATAAAGAAAGGAGAACAAATGAAAAGAATCGTATTACTCCGCCATGGAGAAAGTACTTGGAACAAAGACAACCGTTTTACAGGATGGACAGATGTAGATTTAACCGAAAAAGGTATCGCTGATGCCAACCAAACAGGTATACTCTTAAAAGAAAAAGGATTTCATTTTGATAAAGCTTACACTTCTTTTTTAAAGCGTGCAGTCAAAACATTAAACTGTGTGCTAGATAAAATGGATCAAGATTGGATACCTGTAGAGAAAAGTTGGCGCCTAAATGAGAAACATTATGGCGCATTGCAAGGATTAAACAAAAGCGAAACAGCTTCTAAATACGGAGAAGAACAAGTCTTGATATGGCGCCGTAGTTTTAACGTAGCTCCCAATGCCCTACCGGAAGATGATCCGCGCAATCCGAAAACAGATACCCGTTATAAAGAAGTTCCTGACAAAGATCTTCCACGTACCGAATCTCTGAAAGAAACAGTAGAACGTATATTACCTTATTGGAAATGCATCATTTTCCCCAATCTAGCTACAGCAAACGAACTGCTGGTAGTGGCTCATGGAAACAGCCTCAGAGGAATTATTAAATATTTGAAACACATACCGGATGAGGAAATTGTAGGCCTTAATCTACCTACCGCTATTCCGTATGTGTTCGAGTTTGATGATGACCTGAATTTGAAGAAAGACTACTTTTTGGGAGATCCGGAAGAAATAAAAAAACTAATGGAAGCAGTAGCCGATCAAGGAAAGACCACCCCCGACGGCAGGAAATAATTTTCCTGCGCTGTCCGAAACCTCCATCACAGAATGGAGAATACATCAAAATAGTGTTTTCAATAATGCATTCAAGCGCAATCATACGCCTTTATACTAGAAAGAAAACATTATGGATAAAGAATTATTAATCAATAAAAGAAAAAAATAGTATGAGTAAAATAACAAATTTATTGGGTGACCAAGCAGCATTTTATTTAGAGCACACCTGTAGAACTATAGATAAATCATTAATCCATATCCCTTCTCCAAACACCATTGATGATACTTGGATATCATCAGACCGCAATATTCGTACCCTAAGCAGTCTTCAAGCCCTGTTAGGACACGGGCGACTTGCAAATACAGGGTATGTATCTATTCTTCCTGTAGATCAAGGCATAGAACATACAGCAGGAGCCTCATTTGCTCCCAATCCACTTTACTTTGATCCGGAAAATATTGTAAAACTCGCTATTGAGGGGGGCTGTAATGGCGTAGCCTCTACTTTCGGAGTATTAGGTTCCGTTGCTCGCAAATACGCCCACAAGATTCCTTTTATTGTCAAACTAAATCACAATGAATTATTGACTTATCCCAATTCTTACGACCAAGTGATGTTTGGCACTGTAAAAGAAGCCTGGAATATGGGGGCTGTAGCAGTAGGCGCCACTATCTATTTCGGTTCTGAACAGAGCCGCAGACAACTGGTTGAAATAGCGGAAGCTTTTGAATATGCCCACGAACTAGGCATGGCTACTATTTTATGGTGTTACTTACGTAATAATGCTTTTAAAAAAGACGGCGTAGATTATCATGCAGCAGCCGATTTGACCGGACAAGCCAATCATTTGGGAGTTACTATCAA
>OIXH01004725.1_pt1 | contig 10851 bp, 11 predicted proteins | sample 1587741 | NCBI WGS metagenome assembly OIXH01 (sample SAMEA3888916, study PRJEB22519) | human gut metagenome | biome: human gut; feature: human-associated habitat; material: faeces | place: Denmark | collected 2011 | reverse complement strand
CCTCGTCCGAGAAGCCGGTTTTCTCGGCTAATTGGGGGTTTATACTGCCCTTGATGACGTAAACGCCAAACTCAACAAAGTGTTTCATACCCATTGTATCGGAGGATTTTCCGCCCTCGCCCTGGCTGTTTACGCTCTTAGTTATCTGCATGCTTACAATATTAACGGGCGAAACGCTTTTAGCCGTTCTGACCGTCACCGGACCGCGTATTCCGACAGAGACGCCGTCGCCTTTTTTCTCGCCACCCTTAAACGCGAAAACCTGTCCGAACGAACGGACATCAATCCATTGTTCGCACGCGATCCGAGCGTAATCCTCGGGATTTGTACCCTTGCCCTTGCTTAGAGCCTTAATTTCATCATTGCTTTCGGCGCGGTCTCTGAGGCTTTTGCAGCCGTCGTCGGAGCGGTCGTTAGACTGAACGAAAATCCTTTCACCCAAATCCTGCAATCTGTTGCGTATCTTGCGCTTTATGCAGACATCGGAAATTTCTCCGTAGCCCTCGAAATCCTCGCGCGGACGGTTGCCGTTAAGCGGGTCGCCGTTGACGTTTGCGCCCTGCGCGGAAATTACCAACGCAAAATCGATTTTGTTACTTAATGTGCTCATAATTATTCCTCCTCATTATTATTGTTGTTGTTTTTCTTGGGCGCGTATAACGCCGAACGCTGATGACTGTACCCCAAAAGATAAAGTGGTGACAATCTTTCATCGTTGTCAAATTGGGTCTGCGGGGTATTGTCAGGGTCTTGAGAATTGGTAAATCTATCGCAAATATTGTCTATCAGCTTAACGTAATAATTCGCGTTACCCAATTTGTTTAAATAAGGATTAAGCCTTTCCCGAATGACTTGCCAAGTCGAATACGGTGAGTGAGAAAACCTTTCCCAAAAACGTCTGGCGTTTGGCACTCTTCCTTTCCGAGTAGGTGTCAAGCTCCGCTTTTTCGGCAACCGCCAACAATCTCCCGAACAGATAACTTCTGTCCCTGCAATTTTCGTCAAGAGCCATATCTACAGTTCCTCCTTTTTCGATTATGGATTTTCGTATCATCGCGCAGGAAATCCCGAGTAATGTGTTCCAAGTTTTATCATAAGCTGTCCTTCGCGAGGTTCGATTCACAAGCTGCGCTACAATATCTTTTGGTAAATTTCTGCCCTCTGTAACGCACGGAATAAGCCGCATCAGAACATCTCCTTTAATTTCGGGCTTACATTCGATTTTGCCGTTCTGCTCCGTACCGTAGGCGTATTCCGCAATTTGCGGCAGCGCAAAAGAGCCGATATAGTTTTCTTTTTTTAGATAATTAAAGCGGTTCCAAGCGGTGTTCGTATGCCAATTCGTGACGTTTTTGTAAAATTCCGATTCGGGAAGTTCGTTGTACATATTAACGGAGATGCGTCCCGTTGTGGCTTCGTCAAGAGCCAAAATCATTACCTTGGCGTTATGATCGAGGTTGGGATCAGCTCCGAAAATTGCCTTTTTAATATTGTTTTTGTAGTTGGCGTAATCCTCTTTGATGGGCTCAAAATCCATGTCCAAATCATCGATTAACCCTTGCGAGTCTTTAATTATATTAGGTGTTTTTTCAAGCGTGCTGCTCCACACGACAAGAACCATGCTTCCGATTGAAACTCCCTGTCGCTCTATCAGCCATTTTAAGGCGTTATGCATTTTCTGCGAAAATTCATACCCGATAGATACCGCCTGTTCCTTGTTCAAAAAACGACCGCGAAAAGTAAATCCCGCTTCATCATTTGATGAGAACAGCTTTCCTTTATCTCCGGCATTCAGCACTTTTGAGGGATGTTTGTATGTGCAAACCGCCTGTTTTGCCGTTGCGTAGCACATAGATTTTTCCCCCTGACAAGTCTCGTTATACTCGATAAATTTGTCGTAAAGCGACTTGTCGAGCCATGTTTTTTCCTCGCTTGCGCCGATTGCTCTAAACCGCACAAAACAGTCGCTTTGCGCGATTTTCATAACCTTTTCATCTGTAAGCTTGCCGTTTTCCGCGTTTAAAACCCGTGCGGAAACAAGGTCTGAAATAAGCTTGCCTTTGGAAAGATAACTATATAAAGCCTTCACCGACGGGTGAGAATATTCCGAATCTTTCCATTTTAAAAGTTGTTCAATATAAGCTTTAAATTTATTTTCATCGCCTTTTTTTGTTTTGCATAAATCGCAGTAATCGCCCGCAACATAAATCAATTTGTCCGCAAACGGGTGAGCGCAAATTCCGCTGGAACGCGCTCCCGAGTCTTCCGTGACGGGAATTATCGTTACAGCGTCCTTATCGTCCATGATTACGCTTGCCGCCTTAAAATTGCCGTCTAAATCAATGGTGACTTCGATTTGCGCCTTTGCCGTTGAATGTGAGATCGGCAAAAGCCGCACACCATCCTCATTAAGTTCAAAAGCCTTGTCATAAACCGCATAAACCTCGTTTTCCCAGCTCAAATTTGATCACCGTCCTCGAATTGTAAAAGCTCCTTTTCGTCCAAGCCGCTGAAATTATTCAAATCCTTGCCGAACGGCTTCATTTCCATATCGCGGACGTGACGTTTCATATCCTCGGGAATTTCCTCGGGCTGAACGAATTCGATAACGCCGTTTCGCATTACGGGAGACCAAAACCGCACCGTCATTTTTCCCTTGTCTTCGGGAAGAACAGCCTCGTCGGCGTATGTAATTCCATGATAGCAAATTCCATACGAAACTTCGCCCGAATTGTCGTAAAAGCCTTTTTCCTCACCGAAAACACACGGCTTTACATACGCTTGGCACTCGCGCGTCCCGAGGAAAATATCACGTCTGCCGCCGTGCTCCACCATACGCTTTGCTATGTTGTGATGCTTGTTTTCGATGCGGTCGGCGGCAAGCTCGGGGCGGTTGTCGTTCCACTCAAAATACGCGCGGACTTGATACCGCACGTTACACAAATAGCTGTAATAAGCGAGGTCGGTTTTTTTCTGTGGATTCGGCTCGGCAAATTTCAGTGTTCGTATTCCTTTTCGGCAGGTTTGGATTTGGTTCATCACGCGGCATTTTTCGATATGCCACACAATTGTCGGCTTCCAATATATGGAACATATTACACCCTTTAATGCTTCGTAGGTCGGTATGCTGTAAGTTGATTTTTCTCCTCCGGAACGTGTCAGTACATCGGAAAAAAGCGCGTAATCGCCCCAAACCTCAAAGTCCACATAATTTTTGTGATCGGGTTTGCTCATCTATCACTCCTCCTTAAATTTAGTTTGGTATAATAATACAATGTCAAAGAAACGTGAGTTAAAGAAATACAACGCCGGCACGTTTCTTTGTTCATTGTATTATTTTTATAATGTTTTCCCTATTTACATTATAACTCATCGGTAACTGTTTGTCAAGTACTTTTTGGAAATTTTTTCGAAAAAAGGCTGCGCGGGAAGACCCACGCAGCCAAACGCTACAAATAAAAATAAAACAATATTTCAATCCGCATACCATTTCCGATTAGTATGACATCTATTATAATATCATACTTTGTCATATTTGTCAAGCCTAAAAAATCAACTCATCTAAATTCGCGCCCTCAAGCTTTAAGCCCGCGCCACTGTCGTAAAACTCGGGTTTAAGCGCAAAAATCCCGCATTTCAAGAGATAAATCCCGTTATTTTCCTGTAACTTATTTTTTTGATACGAGTAAATCGAAACGCAGTATTTTTGAGCTTTCCGTAAAAGTCCGGCTTGCCGAAACACGGAAATATCGGAATTAAGTTCCGAAATAATTTCCTTTGCCTTATCATTATACGGCACGATAATTTCTTCGGCATTTTTTTCAATCATCTGAAAATTCTTGCCCGCCGTTTTAAAAGCCTGCTTGCCTATGCGCTCGGAAACGCCGTTATTTCCGGCAAGCGCGTTTCTGTTGCTGTTTTCGGAAAGCAGATCCAGAATAGTCGTTTGCTCGTCTTTCAGCCAATAACACAAATTCTGCTTTTGTTCGTGAAAAAAACGTTTAAAAAATGCTTCTATCGTTTCAATGTCCAACAAATCGGGATATTTTCCGCTGAAAATAACCGATTGAGAGGATTTTTGGCGGTTTTCGATTTCTTGAAGATTTTTCAGATTTTCATCTTTGATATTGATTATATAGCTCTCGCAAACGTCATACTCTCCGTTGCGGTTGCAGCGTCCCGCGCTTTGCACCGCGTTATCCAAGCCCGCCAGCGACCGCACAACGCACTTAAAAGAAATGTCCACGCCCGCTTCGATAAGCTGTGTTGTAACGCAAATTATCGGCTCGTGTTTTTCCAGATCATTGCGGATATTTTTTAAGATTTCGCGGCGGTGCTCCGCGCACATTCCCGTACTTAAATGTGTAACCTTAACGTTGTCGTTTTCAAAGCGGTATTTAAGTAAGCCGTAAATCTTATGAGCCGCCGATTTTGTGTTTACAACGAGAAGTAAATTTCCGTTTTCGGTGAACTTTTCGGCGCAAAATTCTGCCGTCTCCGAATAATTAAATCCCTGCTTTCTATAGGCGGAAATTAAATTAACTCTGTGGAAAATCTCAAAATCTTCTTTAAAATTCGGGTTCATATCGGGATTTTTATCAAGAATAATCGGGTAATCCGTATCGGGAAAAGCAGGCTGAGTAGCCGTGCAAAGCACAATTGCCGAGCCGCAGATATGCGAGAGAAAATTCATCGCGAGATTAAATAAATTCACGCATTTTATCGGAATTGCCTGAACCTCGTCAAGAATTATTACGGAGTTTGAAAGGTTGTGAAACCGCCTTACCGACTGCGTTTTATCGGAAAAAATCGTATTCATAAACTGTACGAGAGTTGTGGAAATTACAGGCGTATCCCATTTTTCACTGCGTAGTTCATAGCGTTGAAGTTCCTCCGCATCGTTAATTAAATTTGCAAAATCGGAATAATGTTCGAGAAAATTCTCCGCGCCTACCAATTCTTTTATTACATCGCTGTTTTGTTCCAAAATCGACATAAACGGCGCGATATAAAAAATTCGCTCTTTTTTGTGCGTTTTGCAATACTCGACCGCAAAGCGCAATGAGGACAGCGTTTTTCCGCCGCCTGTAGGCACGATCAATCGGCAAATTCCGATTTCTCTTTTCGCAAATTTCAAACATCTTTCGGATATTTTTGTTCGCTGTTTTGAAATAACGTCGTTTTTCATACACTTTAATAAGCAAAAGGAGGAAGGGGTACCTGTACCCATTCCTCCTTGAGCTTAGCATTTTAATTACTTCTCATCAACGGTGAGAACCTTGCGGCCGTTGTACATACCGCATGCCTTGCACGCACGGTGGGGCATTTTGAACTCGCCGCAGTTGGGGCACTTTACGATGCCGGGAGCCTCGAGCTTCCAATGAGACGAACGTCTCTTGTCACGTCTCTGTCTTGATACTTTTCCCTTAGGGACTGCCATGGTGACACCTCCTGAAAAATAGCTGCATATCAGCGTAAATATTATTAATCACTATCCAACAGCTGCTGTAAAACAGCAAGTCTTGGATCGACTTCTTTCCCGCACGCGCAGGGGCCAAGGTTTAAATCGGCTCCGCAGCGGGAGCATAGACCTTTGCAATCCTCTGAGCACAGAAACTTTGTTTCCATGTCAAGAATGAAAAGGGTCGAGAGCGTTTCATCGAGATCGAGCATGTCCCCGTCGAGAACAAAGACCTCGGGATCTTCAGACTCTCTGTCGGATATGAAGGCGTGGAGGTTCATCACCTTGGTGCTGTCAAACAGTTTACCACATCTGTCGCAGACGCAAGTCATTTCGGCTGTCAGGGTACCCTCGAGTGTCAGGATACCTGCCTCGTTAAACACTCTGCCTTCCGCCGTGGGCGGGGTCTTATACTCCTTGATCGACTCAAATTTCAGCCCGTCCGTATCCAGCTCACATTTGAACGGAACACTTTTTCCGGGAACTTCAATTATCTGTCGTAAATCAATCAGCATAGCGCACCTCTCCACAGTCGCTTGAATATTATAGTGTAATAGTGCCTGCTTGTCAACCGAAAAATTTGTTTTTTCGTTAAAATCGCAGAAAAACAGACATATTGCTAAACGGTCTCGAAAATGGTATAATGCCTTAACTATATATTGTGAGGAACAACATGAAGAAAAGCATTAAAATTCTGATTATTTGCATACTTGTCGCGGCGCTCATTACTGCCGGCGTTATCTATCTTATTAATCAGACGCGTGACGATGAGCTTCTCATCGGTGAGGAGCGTGCACAGCAGATCGCTCTGAGCGATGCGCGTCTTGCCGAAAATCAGGTGTCTAAATTGAAGGTCAGGCTTAAGCTTGACGACGGCGTGTGGTATTACGACGTTGAATTTCGCACGATAGCGCTCGAATACGAGTATGAGATCGAGGCCTACACCGGCGCGATACTTGATAAGGATATCGACGACTGAAAGGATCTCGAACATGAAAAAAACTATCAGCCTGATGCTTGCCATTATGCTCGCGTTTGCGCTGTGCGCATGCGCGAAGGACGGCGGTGCGGCTCCGGCCGAACCGACCGGTACGCCTGCGCCCACGCAGGATCTTTCCGTTTATGAAAAGTCCGAGGGTAAGCTTGAGAAAGAGATCCGGTACAACACAAACGGGCTTAAATTCAATACCGTGATATACGAATACGACGGCAGCGGGGCTATAGTAAAGGAGACAACGCTCGGCATAAACGACGCCCCCGTCGGATACAAGGAATACACTCTCAACTCCGACGGACTTGCCGAGACGATGGTAAGCTACGTTGCCGACGGACCTGAGGAATATACCGAGGAATACCGCGTTTTGTACGAGTATAACGAGTCGGGGCTTAAGATGAAGGAATCGAACGTGATAGGCGGCAGTATCACCGCCTACACAGTCTACGCCTACGAGGGCAAAAGCCTTGTGAGTGAAAAGTATTTTGAGTGTCTTGCAAACGAAGAGTCTTTTGAGAGTGTCAAGCTCATAAGCGACATCGCATATGAGTATGATGACGCGGGCAAGCTCACAAAGCTCACGCGGCAGGACATGCTCGAGGACAGTGAGACTGTCGAGACCTACAGCTACGACGACAAAGGCCGCCTTACCCAGAAGCAGTCTACCGCGGACGGTAATTTAATAAGCCGCACCGAGTACAGCTATGACGAGCACGGAAACGAGCTTTCCGTCAGCATTTACGGTCCGGACGGGAATTCGATAAGCGTCACAAAGAACGAATATGAGTACGACGAACCGGGCAATGTTATAAAGTGCACCCGCAGTCATGGCGACGGAGAGCAGGACACCGTCATCGAATATGTCTGGAGCTACGTCAAAGGCTGACGAATTCACAAATAATTTATATATTGCGGCTGCGGCTGTGATAATATAAACTATTGTAATATTTAGTTCTATCAAGGTGACTTTTCCATGAGAGAAAAAATTGCGCGCTTTATGTCCGGACGCTGCGGCATCGATCAGCTAAACAGATTCTTATCTATCCTAAGCCTTGTTTTGATGATACTGGCCGTTGTGTTCAACGGAACGGTATTTTCAAGAATCGTATGGCTTATCGCGTTTGTTCTTCTGATTTTGGTCTATGCGCGTATGCTGTCAAGAAATTTATATAAGCGCAGTACGGAAAACAACCGATACTTGAGAATTCGCATGAGCATCGGCGGCAAATTCGAAATGATAAAGGTCCGCTGGACTCAGCGCAAGGACTATAAATTCTTTACCTGCCCTGCATGCCGCACCACGCTGAGAGTTCCCCGGCACAAGGGCAAAATAAACATCGTGTGCAAAAAATGCGGCAACTCATTCACCGGCAGGACCTGAGATGTTCGGCTTTGTAACGGCAGATCTTTCCTCCCTTAACGAGCGGCAGCGGCAGAGATACAAAGCATATTACTGCGGTCTGTGCCGAAGCCTCAGCGAGCGCCACGGCAGCCTTGCCCGTTTTACGCTGACATACGATATGGCGTTTCTCGTCATGCTGCTGTCCGCACTGTACGAGCCATATAATCTCAGCGGTTCCGCCCCCTGCCCTGCGCATCCCCTCGGGCAAAGGGCGTTTTTGCAGTCGGAGATCAGCGACTATGCGGCGGATATGAACGTTGCGCTGGCCTATCTCAACTGCCTTGACGACTGGAACGATGAAATAAACCTCCCGGCGCTTGCCTCGGCAAAAATACTTGAACCATCATACAGGAAGGTCTGTAAAGAGTATCCCCGCCAGTGCGGTGTGATAAAGCAGTCGATGTCCGAGCTTAAGGCCATTGAGGATCGCAGGGAGGTGTCGGCCGACGCTGCGGCGACAGTCTTCGGCAGGCTCATGGCGGAGCTTTTCGTCATGCGCGAGGATCACTGGCAGAACGATTTACGCACCTTCGGCATGGCGCTCGGACAATTCGTCTACGTCATGGATGCGTGCATTGACCTTAAAGGCGATAAAAGAGCATATAAGTATAACCCCTTCGTTTACCTGTACGGCAGGCTCGACGAGCGAGAGCGGTTCAAATCCATCCTTGAGCTTCTGCTTGCCGACTGCGTCAGAAGCTTTGAGCGGCTTCCGATAGTTCAGGATGCGGACATCATAAAAAATATACTGTGCAGCGGCGTGTGGATAAAATTCGACAGTCACTACGGAACAGACAATAAGTAAGGAGCAGTACCGAATGGCACGGGATCCCTATGAAGTCCTCGGCGTTTCGCGCAATGCGAGCGACGAGGAGATAAAAAAGGCCTACAGAGAGCTTGCAAAGAAATATCACCCAGACCGCAATCCCGGCAACGCCGCGGCTGCGGCAAAGATGAACGAGATAAACGCCGCCTACGACCAGATTAAAAACGGCCAGACCGGTCAGTCCGGCGGCTACGGCGGCTACGGCGGCTACGGTGGATTCGGCGGATTTTCCGGCTACGGTGCGTATGAGCAGCCGCAGGAGCGCGCAGAGTGCCGTGCGGCGGTAAACTACATACGCAACGGCAGATATAACGAAGCGCTCACAGCACTCTCGCAGGTGCCGCTTGCCGAGCGTGACGGACGCTGGTACTATCTCAGCGCCGTTGCCAACATGTATCTCGGCAACAGGATAAACGCCCTTGAGGACGCAAAGCGTGCAGTCGAGATAGACCCCGACAATCCGAACTATCGTCAGCTTTTGAGCAGGCTGGAGAATAACGGCCAGTATTACCAGCAGTACAGCGGAAACTACAATAACTCCTGCTGTGTCTGCGATGACTGCTGCACCTCGTATCTGTGCTGCTCGTGCCTGACCCCCTGGGGCGGCATGTGCTGCTGAAATCAAAATTTTTGGCTGAGGCATTGCCTCAGAGCGTGTCAAAAAAGTCTATGACTTTTTCACACGCTATAAACGCCACATTTTTTGTGAAAATAAATTTTCACGAAAAATCTCGCTGCGCTCGTCAAAAAGTCCTTACCGGACATTTTTGATGGCTATAATCCAACTTGAGGCGGGCCTTTTCTCGCTGCGGCTCGGTCACGGCGCGGCTCTGACATGCCACCGGCATGTCATTCACTCCCGCGCCGCCGCTTCGCTACCCCTCAAACTCCCCCGCTGCGCGGTCATCTTTACGCAGCAACATAGTTTTTCACCAATCTGTCGGCTGAGGCATTGCCTCAGCCGTTTTTAATCTCAATTAAAAATTCTATCTATCGTTTCGTTTGTAAACGCATCAAGCGCCGCAAAGTCGATGTGGGGATTATACACGCGCTCAAGCTCATCGTGATGTTCCTTAGCACGATGCAGCCAGTGCACTGCCTCACCCGTCAGCTCGCTGCGCAGCTTTTCACGCCGCCTGAGCTCTGTTCTCGATACACGAAATGCAGCAGGCTCGATGAGCGCATCCAGTCTCACATGACGCCACGGCTCGGCTATCTCCATCGCCGAGGCAGATACAAAGCCCAGTCCGTATTCCGGCAAAAGCAGCGCATCAAATCTATCCGGGCGCAGCGGTGACATGCAGAGTATTGTATTCGCGCCGCGTGATGCAGCCTCCGAACGCAGCTCGGCGAGGTACACCTGTGCAAGCGAGCAGCGATTGTCAAGGAGATATATCCGTTTACATAACGCGTTAACATCATCTTTCAGCGCAAGCTCCCCCTTGCAGCTTATGCAGCGGACAAAAATCTGCTTTTCGCACGGAGCGGCACCGCTCTTCCGCGCACTCCCCAGCTCACGCAGCGCGGCGTTCCGCGCACGTTTTCTTACCTTTTCAAGCGTATCTTCGTCTATGAGCCCGGGAATCTCCGCACATTCGATGCTCCCGGCCGCGGCAAGATAAGCATAGGCCGTTTTGTACATAGTGCGATAGGTCGCCGTATAATACCCGATGCGCGGATCCCTTATTCTATCGCAGAAGCGTCCTAAGTTTACATAATCTGAATTATACGAAAAACTCCCCGGCTCACATACATGCGGCGCAGTGGCATCCATAAACCCAAGTCTAAGCTCGGGTATGTATACCGCATCGAGTGAGTCCGGGTCACCCGAGCACAGGACGCACTCGGTGTCATAGCCGCGCTCGGCCGCGGCAGCGGCGATGCGCCGCATGAAGCTTGATTTTCCTCCGCCGGGTCCTGCCTTTATGAGATGCAGAAAGTCTCCCTCGCCGCGGCAAAAGCCGTCGTAAAGCGAGCAAAAACCGGCGCAGGAGTTTGCTCCGAGAAAGTAATTTACATTCAAGTTGCTTCACCTCACTGCATTTTATGCCGGCCGGGACGTCCGTGGTGTTCGGAATCATTGACAATTCGGCGGCACGATGATAAAATAATGAGGTATTTGCCGGTGTGGTGGAATGGTAGACACGGCGGACTTAAAATCCTCTGAT
>OIXH01004723.1_pt1 | contig 10857 bp, 9 predicted proteins | sample 1587741 | NCBI WGS metagenome assembly OIXH01 (sample SAMEA3888916, study PRJEB22519) | human gut metagenome | biome: human gut; feature: human-associated habitat; material: faeces | place: Denmark | collected 2011 | reverse complement strand
TCTCCATTGACCTCTCGGTCAATTTCAAGTGAATGCTGTTCAATTTTCAAGGTGCATCTCCGCTGCCTCCCCGTAGGTGACAGCTTGTTTATCTTATCACCTTGTTCGCAAAATGTCAACAGCTTTTTTCGCAAATTTTGAATATTTTTTTGTTTTTCTTGTTTCCCCTTGCAAAAGCCGCAAATACCCGATATAATAGATAAGCTGAATATGTGCCCGTAGCTCAGTTGGATAGAGTGTCAGACTCCGACTCTGAAGGTCGTGCGTTCGAATCGCATCGGGCATACCAAAATATTTTCCCCCTGCTATGGCAGGGGGAAAATATTTTATTCAATTGTTTCCACCGGTAATGGGTTCATGTTTCCCACCCACTGGTGTAAAAACGCGGAAGCTTGGTTTCGATTCAGATTGTCGTGGATTTTTTGGTTGTAGTAATTTCTTAGGCATCTGTAGCAAGACGAGTTGCAATCGCAGTTGTCTACAACGGAAATTGCTTTTGCGAGGACTCGTTGGAATGCTTGCCCGTCCGCTGTCACAATTCTGCGAACATGGCCTGCGTCACCAGCAACTGCATCATATAAAACTACAGAAAAGATCATACACCCATCCACAGATGTGTAGAACAAACATCCTTTGATGTCGGTGCGCTCTATCCCCATCCCGTGAGACAATCCCTCTAACAGGGCATAGAGTACTGACAGCATCACATTTATATCTGCCGCCTCTTGTGTCGCAAAGGTGATTTTTGCCACATCTGTCTTGAAATCATGCGACAAACGGTATTCTGCCGAGTTGCCCTCTTTATTAACACAACGGTATCCTCTGGAGTTTTTGTGCTCAAGGGGGATTCCGGTTTCGCTTGCATATCCGCAAGCAGGACACTTGGGGCAGTAGAAGCCTTTCTTCCATGCGGCATCCGCATTTTTGCCCGGCATTTTGCGAATATAGCAGCTGACATACATTTTTCCATCTGCCACGACCTCTGCACCGGGGGCGTAAAAGGATAAGGGCAGAGACCTCGCTGCAGTCGAGGCTCTAACCCTTTCACTTGATTATTCTGTGTTTTTTGATAGAATGAGAATATCGCAGGACAACCGCAAAACAGATATGGGACAGGAGGCGGGCTTTTGAAGATCGGAACGGATCAGTATAACACATTTGACACCATGACAATGGACTGCTGGAATGACCGTGTGTACTACGAGGGAAAGGAATTTCCAGCGGGACATTTTGCGGCGGAGATCTTGAACTTTGCCGGTGCGATCCACGATCCTCTTCTGGAGCGTATCGCTGTGCTGACGGCGCTCGTGGACGATTTGAGCACAGCCGAAAAGAGCAAGCGCCATGATATTGCGTCACAACTGAAACCGCTGCTACGTAACACAGTTTCATGGTTGTATACTTGTCCTCCGTTTTGCTATTGCGAAGAGCAACGCGCGTATGGGGCTCTTGTACATGCTTTGAGCGAGGAGCGGCTCGATCGGGACTATGAGGAAGAGGAGGCGCATCTTCCGTACTTGGCGCTTTCCTTTTGCGAGCCGATCCTGAGAATCTTGGTGGCGATCTATAATTTTTGTCTGCTCATCCGCACATTCGAGATGAAATATCTGCGCAGATCAAAGCAGCGTAATGCAGACGCCTTCGCAAAGGCGGCGCATGAGTGCTTTGATGAGGATGACAGCTTTCTGATCCTGTTGGAGCAGATGCCGTTTGGCGGGGTAGAGGAGTTTTTCTCCTATCCAAGAGTTATCACAGGATTCAAATATTTTCAGGATGAGAACAATGAGGAAAAATGGAAAACCGCGCAGCGTGTGATTTGCAAGCGTGCCATTGACTTTTATGTGTTCGACCTGATGAACGGATTGCACCACGGCCACGCGCCCAGCCAGTGCCAAGGCTGCGGGAGATACTTTCTGACCACCAACGGTCACATCCCCAAATACTGCGACGGCATCGCCCCGCAGGACGATCGCTATACCTGCCGGCAGTACGGCGCGATGATGCACCAGAAGGAGCAGAACAAACAGCACCCGCTCTACCGCATGTTCAACACCAGAACCGGGACGATCCGTAAGCATCACCAGAGAGGAAAGATCTCCGATGACTTACGGCGGGAGGCGCTGTATCTGGCGGAGAGTTACCGTGACAAGGCGCTGATGGACAACGACTATGCCGCTGACGGCTATGCGCGGGACATGGAATTGGAACACATTTACGCGGAGGCAGAGAAGCGGCTGAAATGAGGAAGGGGGGGACGTTCCTGTGACGAAAAATATGTACACAGTTGCCGGGGACAGCCCCTGCAATGAAGAGCTGGCTCTGCGGATACAAGCCGGAGACAAGAATGCCGCGGAGCGGCTCATCGCACAGAACGAGGGTTACCTCGCCGAACTGGTGCGGGCGTACACGCCGTGGTGTGAGACGGAGGACTTGAAGCAGGAGGCGGCGCTGGCACTGCTGGACGCGGCGAGGCGCTTTGATCCCGCCTACGGAACAAAGCTGCTGACCTATGCGACGCCCGCGATAGAAGCGGCGCTGTCCGACTATGCCGCGCAGTATTCTTCCTCTCTGTCCATTCCCATCAGCCGGTACAATCAACTGCGCAGGGTGGCATATCTCTGCGCCGAGGGATGGGACTCATCTGATGCTGAGTTGGTCAAGGTGGTGTGCGGAGAACTGAATGTATCTGCCAAGGTAGCTGGGGCATTGATAAAAGAATACCGGACGCTGTTTTGCGTCCGGCAGTTAGGTGACGATGTGTTCTCCGTCAGCTGCGGCGGCGATCCCGCCGTGGCCTATGACCGCCTCATGCGTCGGACGCTGCTGATGCAGCGGATGGAGGAGGTGCTGACGCCCAGAGAGCTGAATCTGGTGCGAAGCTACCTTGGCATCGGTCAGCCGGACGAGGTTGGCATGACCTTTCAGGAGCTGGCGATCTATCTCAACTACAACGGCCCCAGCGGAGCGGAGAAGGCGTACAAGGCCGCGCTGCGGAAATTGAAAAGGGACTTGTACGGCGGCGCCTACGGCCGGTGGCTCTCCGCGCAGAAGGCCATCCGCGCCGCCAAAGCGGAAGCGGAGCAGGAGACGGGGCAGCGCACAACGCCGCAGACCACATGGATCGATGAGAAGGATCTGGCAGAGCAGTTTATCTGTGAGGTCGTTTCGCTGATCCGTGTTCACGAGATATTCGGTGAGACATTAGAAAATGAAGAAAATTAGCAGTACGGTACCGGGTGTCAGCCTGATACCGTACTGCTATTTGCTTATTCTGAATCTTCCTTTCCGGACATAGAAAGAGCGCCCAATCTCTTCGCCGTACAGCGAGAGACTGAGCGCTCTTTTTCGTATTGATTCAGTTCCGTGGAGAGTCGCCACGCCAGCGCAAATCCAGAGATGAAACTGTCGATGGAGGTTTCCTCTACAATGCGGTCTTTGGCATCAATGATCTGCAGCACCAACCGCCGTTCCGGTTTGTCCAGCACATTGATGAGGGTCTGATGGCATTCTTCAATCTCCTGCTTCTGTGCCGAAAGTTCCGGTGGGATATAGAAGCAGTCGTACAGGTCTTTGAGCAGTTTGTTCATGTGTTGCACCTCCTGGTAGCAACACACATTACTACTAACAATCCAGAAAGTCTACTGTCTTTTGAAAATAAAATGTATACGCTCGAGAGAAAATTCGAGATGTGTATCCAAAAACAAGATAGCTATCTTGAAAGCTGTTGTGTTTTATGCTATACTCTTATAAGTTATAAACCATACTCTGGAGGCGTTGAATTATGAATAAGGGTGTTAATTACTCTATGTTCTATGATATTCTTCTTAATCTTAGAGAAGACTTTCATAGTTATGGTCGAATTGATGATTCAAATGCAAAACTTGACGAAATGATTAAACTGATCTGCACAAGCTACTCGATGGCATTGTCTGGCATGCAGTTCAACTTAGAGTATATAAGACAAGTTGCTTTAAGTCAATTCGGGCATCAAGATATGGTGGCAGCGGCATTGCGTTATGTGTGTGAAAATGAAATGCAGAAAGAATTGTTCCGCAATATAGATGGCACCAATATTTTCGGGAGTAACCCCACGCTCGCTATTCAACCAACAGAAAACGATTTTGCACAGAAACTGATCACCGAAATTGAAAAGATAGATTTTGTTTACTTAATTGAAAACAGAAGCTATTCAGAATTTGATTTGGTGAATGAGTGCTTTGGTCACTTTGTTCGCGATAATTTTCGCAATAACAAAGAAGATGCCCAATATATGACGCCATATGAGATTTCTGAAGCTATACTTGATATTATCTTCGATGATATGGAGCGCCAGCAATACTTTGATGAGGATACATTGAAAACATTTACTGTGATGGATCCAACATGCGGAGTAGGTACACTTCTTATGGAGAGTTCCTCTCATTTCACAAAGTATGTTGAAAACAATATTTCTGACAAAAATAAGCGCACAGAAATAATTGGTAAATTTAGATCTTCTGGTATCTTGGGTCAGGATAAAGTAGATCGTATGGTCCGCTTATCGAAGATTAATGCATTGTTGCTCGGTAGTAACGCTTCAAATATTAGCGAAGGAAACAGTATTGTTGGACGCAGCAGTTTAAATCAATACAAGGGACTGGTAGACTTAATTTTTACAAATCCTCCATTTGGAGCGGAATATAGCATTCAAGATCTGGAATTGAGCGAATTTCCGATTTTGAGCAAAGCTAAACCAACAGCAAAGACATTATCGTCTGAGTTGTTAATGCTCGATAAGTGTATTAATATTTTAAAGCCTGGTGGCTACCTTGCAATTGTTCTCCCGGATTCTGTATTTGCTTCGAAAGGCATTTATTCTGTTTATCGCGATAGTTTGATTAGAGAATATAATATTCTTGGGGTAATCGGACTGCCATCAGTGACATTTGCGCAAGCCGGAACAAGAACAAATACTTGTGTTCTAATTCTTAGAAAAATGAAGCCCGATGCAACTGGTAAAATGTTTATGGCAGATTGCAAGGACATCGGTTATATTGTAAAAGAACGAGCCGGGGCTCCGATTAAGATTGAGCAGGGAACCAACGAAATGGTTTCAATTGCGAGAAATATTATAAATAATACAAATCCCTCGGCTAAAATACTTAATGAAACGCCATCGGTTACTATGATTGACTCGAGTGATTATGTTGGCAACAATCTAAGACCAAGTTTTTATGCTGCTGAACGATTTAAGACCATTAAAAATTTAAAAAATTCCGTAACTGAAGGATTTAAGATTGCAAAACTTGGAGATGTTGTTGAATTTACAACAAAAAGCAGAAAGAGCTACATGGTTTCTGACACCATCAAGCATATTAGTGTACTACATGTAAATGCTGACTGCACGATTGCTTTTGATGAAGTAGAAAAGTTTAATCCTGTTTCAAAAGGGCGAAAATGTTATGTAAAAATAACCGCAAGTCATCATTTCGACGACTTGCGGCTATTTCATTTGTTCCGTATCGGTAGTGCCCCTCGGTTCACTTCATGTCCCTATGGGACGGAGCATTTGGCTCCGACCTCTTTTTTCAAGTGTTGTAAAGTGAATAGTGTTTACACGCTGAACAGGATGTCGGCGTAGGTGGGATAGGGCCAGCAGGCGGCGTCTACAATGGTCTCCAGCTGGTTGATGAGCTCACCGGCCTGCTGTGTCCGCGCGGCGATCTCCGCACGGTACCAACGGGCCACGTCGATGCCGCCGTCGGCGGCAGGGGCATTGTGCAGCGCGGTTTGCAGATCCTCACAGACACGGAACAGCGCCGCCGACTGCTCACTGACGCGGGTCAGGGTGCGCTCCTCCATCACGGTGGGCAGGGAAATACCGCAGTTCTTTTTATGGAACAGGGTCTGCGCCAGACTGTCGGCGTACTTTCCGGCGGCGGGCAGAATGCAGCGGGTGACCATATCCAGCAGGGTGTGGGCCTCAATGGCCGTCACCTTGCAGTAGTTTTCCAGATGGATCTCGTACCGCGCCCGCATCTCCGTCTCCGTGAGGACAGCGTGCTTGGTAAACAGGTCGATGTTCTTCTTGTCGATGTAGGCGGGCATACAGTCCACCGTGTCCCGGAGGTTGGCAAGACCGCGGCGGGCGGCCTCCGCCACCCACGCATCGTCGTAGCCGTTGCCGTTGAAGATAATGCGCTGGTGGGCAGTGAACGTCTCCTGCAGCAGCTCCTGTAGGGCGGATTGGAAGTCGGCGGCCTTCTCCAGACGGTCGGCGAACTGTCCCAGCTCCTCGGCCATGATGGTGTTGAGTACCACGTTGGGACTGGCGATGGACTGGGAGGAACCCAGCATACGGAATTCAAACTTATTGCCGGTGAAGGCCAGCGGGGAGGTGCGGTTGCGGTCGGTGGTATCCTGCGGGATCTCCGGCATGGCGTCCACGCCGATCTTCAGCTTCTTCTTGGTGATGTCCACATACGCCGTACCCTGCACGATGGAGTCCAGAATGGCCGTCAGCTCGTCGCCCATGAAGATGGAGATGATGGCGGGAGGCGCCTCGTTGCCGCCCAGACGGTGGTCGTTGCCGGGGTAGGAGACGCAGCAGCGCAGCATCTCTTGATACTCGTCCACACCCTTGACGAACGCCGCCAGAAACAGCAGGAACTGGGCATTCTGGCTGGGGGTGCCGCCGGGCTTCAGCAGGTTCTCGCCGGTGTCGGTCTGGAGCGACCAGTTGTCGTGCTTGCCGGAGCCGTTGATGCCGGCGAAGGGCTTTTCGTGGAGCAGGCAGACCAGCCCGTGACGGGAAGCTATCTTCTTCAGCAGCTCCATGGTCAGCTGGTTCTTGTCACAGGCGGTATTGGCGTCGGAGTAGATGGGCGCGATCTCATGCTGGGCGGGGGCGACCTCGTTATGCTCCGTCTTGGCCAGCACGCCCAGCTTCCACAGCTCCTCGTCCAGCTCCCGCATAAAGGCGGCGACCCGGGGCTTGATGGCGCCGTAATAGTGGTCGTCCAGCTCCTGCCCCTTGGGGGGGCGGGCGCCGAACAGCGTGCGGCCGCAGAGCTTCAGATCCTCCCGGAGGTCATACATTTCCCGGTCAATGAGGAAGTACTCCTGCTCCGGCCCCACCTGCGGCGTGACGTGCTGCACCTCCGTGTTGCCGAACAGGCGTAGAATGCGGACGCACTCACGATCCAACTCCCGTATGGAACGCAGCAGCGGCGTTTTCTTATCCAGCGTCTGCCCGCTGTACGAGCAGAAGATGGTGGGGATATACAGCGTACCATCCTTGATAAAGGCGTAGGAGGTGGGGTCCCATGCCGTGTAGCCGCGGGCCTCAAAGGTGGCGCGCAGGCCGCCGGAGGGGAAGCTGGAGGCATCGGCCTCGCCTTTGGTCAGTTCCTTGGCGCTCAATTCCATCCGCACGCCCTCCGCGCCGTCGGGGGTGATGAAGCTGTCGTGCTTCTCGGCGGTGTAGCCGGTCATGGGCTGGAACCAGTGGGTATAGTGGGTGGCGCCGTTTTCGATGGCCCAGTCCTTCATGACTGTGGCGATCTCACCGGCGGTGGAACGATCCAGCGCCGTACCCTGTGTCCGGCAGCGCTGCCATGCGCGGTAGACCTCGGCGGGGAGACGCTGCTGCATCTGCTGCTCGCCAAACACCATTTTGCCGAACAGGGCGGGAACATCGATCTTCTTTTCACACATCTGGATCATTCCTTTCAAAGTGAAGTGCGGAACGGCAAACGCCGGTCTTTACACAAATAGCTGCATCACAGCGGGGGTCACATAGCTCTCCATGATCGCGGCGACCACCAGCAGCGGAATCACTACCAGCCCCGTCACGCGGAGAATATTCAGAAGGAGCGGCTTCATGATGCCCTTCTCGTTTTTGCGGATATAGCGGTTGATATTCTGGCACAGACACAGCCCGGCCGCCAGACTGAGGCACAGCGCCGGCAGCTCAAAGATGCCGTGGGGCAGGATACCGGCGGCCAGCAGCAGCCACTGGCCGTTGACCGAGGAGGCCACCATACCGAGGAGGATGGCGTTGACGCCCATAGACAGGGCGGGCAGATACAGGAAAGGGATAAAGCCGTACAGCGTGGACAGCACCATGGCCCGCAGGTTGTTGCCGAACAGCGCCAGCGCGCTGAAGCTGCCGTCGTCCCGCACGATGCCGGAATCTGCAACGACCTCGTTGAAGTAGGTCAGGACGGTAGCGGGGATCTCCGGGAAAAGGCGGCCGGCGATATACGAAAGCACCACCAGCACCAGAAAAGCGACGGCGGTCATGCCCACCCAGCGGCCGTATTCCTCACGCCAGAAGCCGCCCAGCGCACGAAGCTGCTTTTTCATGCCAGCTTTTCCAGACCGGCGCGGAGGCGCTTCAGCGTCTCGTCGCGGCCCAGGATGCGGCAGATCTCCACGGCGCCGCCGGGGGTCACCAGCTTGCCGGAGGCGGCGATGCGCACTGGCCACATCAGCGTGGCGTTCTTCACACCCAGCTTCTCCGCCAGCGCCACCAGACCGTCGTGGATGCTCTCGTCCGTCCAGTCGGGCAGTGCCTCCAGCATGGGGATGGCGGCTTCCAGCATGGTCTTGCAGACCTCGGGGTTGGTCTTGGACTTCTTGTTGGTAAAGGCGTCCACGCAGCAGTCGGGGCAGGCGTCGAAGAAATCCACCTTTTCGGGGATCTCGGTCAGCTTTTCGCAGCGTGCCTGCAGCAGTCCGGCGATGGCGCAGATGTCGAAATCACCCTTGACGCTCTGGCGGATGTAGGGCTCGGCCACCTTGGCGAAGGCCTCGGGGCTCATGCTCCGCAGGTACACGGCGTTGAAGTGATCCAGCTTGGCACGGTCGAAGATGGCGGGGGACTTGGAGATGCCGGTGATGTCGAAGGCCTTCACCAGCTCGGGCAGGGTGAAGATCTCCTGCTCCGCCAGCTCACCCTTGGGAGACCAGCCCAGCAGCGCCACATAGTTCAAAATCGCCTCGGTGAGATAGCCCTCCGCCTTCAGATCCTCGTAGGAGGGGTCGCCGTGGCGCTTGGACATCTTGTTCTGGGCGTCCCGCATCACGGGGGAGCAGTGGACATAGGTAGGCACGTCCCAGCCGAAGGCGTGGTACAGCAGGTCGTACTTGGGCGCGGAGGACAGATACTCGCTGCCCCGCACCACATGGGTGATGCCCATCAGGTGATCGTCGATGACGTTGGCAAAGTTGTAGGTGGGCAGACCGTCCCGCTTCAGCAGCACCTGATCGTCCAGCGTACTGTTCTCCACGGTGATGTCGCCGAAGATGGCGTCATGGAAGGTAGTGGTACCCTCCTGAGGGATCCGCTGCCGGATGACGTAGGGCTCACCGGCCTCCACGCGCCGCAGCGCCTCCTCCAGCGGCAGGTCGCGGCAGGGGTCGGCCACGCGGTCAAACTCACCGCTGTCCTCCTCGGAGGCGCATTTTTCGCAGAAGCAGTAGTATGCACCGCCCTTTTCCACCAGAAGGCGGGCATACTTGCCGTAGGTGTCCCGGCGCTGGGACTGGATATAGGGCGCCACGGGGCCGCCCACATCGGGGCCCTCGTCGTGGGTAAGGCCGCACTCAGCCATGGTGCGGTAGATCACATCGGTAGCACCCTCCACCAGACGGCCCTGGTCGGTGTCCTCGATGCGGAGGATGAACGTGCCGCCGTGGCTGCGGGCAATGAGCCATGTGTACAGCGCCGTGCGCAGGTTGCCGACGTGCATATAGCCGGTGGGGGAGGGGGCAAAGCGGGTGCGTACCTTCCCGCGGGGGATGCGGGCTTCCATCTCGTTAAAATACGTCATATCCATACTCATCGGGACGACCTCCTGTGATGTTTCTAAAAATACCAGTTTATTATATTTCAAATAGGGGAAAAGTCAAGGTGAGCAGGGGCTATTCCGTGGTAATTCGCGAGTTTTTGTGAGAAAATGCGTATGCCCGGCGGGTGCCGGCGGCATATCTGTTGATTACACCAAATGTTTGGAATGTTTCTTGCATTTTCCGCCGCGCCGTGTTACAATATGCACGGTCAATTCCACCGTTGGTAATTTATATATGAGAAAGGAAGATCGCTGCTATGATCTATACGACTGAAGTTCAGCATATGTGTCCCGTAGCCAAGGGCGCTTATCACGGCCCGGCGCCCATCCCCGAGGAGGGCAAGTGGGTGCAGGCCAAGGATATTGCCGACATCTCCGGCTTTACCCACGGCATCGGCTGGTGCGCGCCTCAGCAGGGCGCCTGCAAGCTGACCCTGAATGTGAAGAACGGTGTCATTGAGGAGGCGCTGGTGGAGACCATCGGCTGCTCCGGCATGACCCATTCCGCCGCCATGGCCTCCGAGATCCTCATCGGCAAGACCATTCTGGAGGCGCTGAACACCGATCTGGTGTGCGACGCCATCAACACCGCTATGCGTGAGCTGTTTTTGCAGATCGTGTACGGCCGTACCCAGTCCGCCTTCTCCGAGGACGGTCTGGCCGTGGGCGCTTCTCTGGAGGATCTGGGCAAGGGTCTGCGCTCTCAGGTGGGTACCATGTTCTCCACCAGAGAAAAGGGCCCCCGCTATCTGGAGATGGCCGAGGGCTATTGCAGCCGTCTGGCACTGAACAAGGACGACGAGATCGTGGGCTATGAGTTTATCAGCCTCGGCAAGATGATGGACTTCATCAAGAAGGGCGACGACGCCAACGAGGCTATGAAGAAGGCTACCGGCCACTACGGCCAGTGGGACAACGCGGCGAAGTACATCGACCCGCGGCACGAGTAAGAAGGGAGGACGAGAAAAAATGGCTCTGTTTGAAAGTTACGAGAGAAGAATCGACAAGATCAACGGCGTCCTCG
>OIXH01004722.1_pt1 | contig 10858 bp, 7 predicted proteins | sample 1587741 | NCBI WGS metagenome assembly OIXH01 (sample SAMEA3888916, study PRJEB22519) | human gut metagenome | biome: human gut; feature: human-associated habitat; material: faeces | place: Denmark | collected 2011 | reverse complement strand
TGAACCACCTGCACGGCGGAACGAAGAACTTCGCCAACCGCATCTGGGAGAGCCGTGTGGAGACCAACCGCGTGGTCATGTCGCTCCTCTCGGAGGACGGCGACCAGAATTACCCCGGCGAACTGAACGTCGAGGCCGTGTTCGATTTCGACGATGAGAATGCGCTCGAAATAACCTATCTGGCCCGGACGGACAAAACGACGGTGGTGAACCTCACCAACCACGTCTATTTCAACCTCGCGGGCGAAGGTAGCGGGTCGGTCCTCGACCACCAGCTGCGCCTGAACAGCTCGCAGGTGCTCGAAATGAACGACAAGCAGATCCCCACGGGCCGGCTGCTGGACGCAGCGGGCACGCCGCAGGACTTCCGCGAATTCCGTCCGTTCCGCCCCGGCATCGACTCGGAGTTCAACCACATCCGCGATTTCAAGGGATACGACCACCCGTTCGTCATCGACGGCTGGAAGCCCAACATTCTAGGCAAGGTCGGCTGTCTGCGCGAACAGACTTCGGGCCGCTGCGTGACGGTGCTTTCGTCGCAGCCCAGCGTGATGATCTACACCGGCAACTGGCTCGCAGGCGGATGCCCCGAAACCAAGTCGGGCGGCCGTTACAACGACTACGACGGCGTGGCGATCGAATGTCAGAACTACCCCGACGCCGTCAACCACCCCGAATTCCCGTCACCGCTGCTCAGACCCGGCGAAACCTACTGTCAGAAAATCGTATTCCGGTTCGGGACTTTCGCATAGGCGGCGGAGAACCGCGGCGCAACCAAAACAAACTCCCGGCACCGGCCGGACACGGGCAGATACGCTGCTCGGCAATAACGCAGTAACGCGGGCATACGCCCGCGTTACTGCGTTATCCGCGTTACTTACGATCCGCCGCGCAGCCGGAAATGACTTAGCGTAAAAAAGCGACTATTGTCCGACGCCCGTAATCGGACGCTCACCGGGCCGAGGGGCGCATACGCGCCGAACAGTTAGCGTAAAAACGGCCGTAAGTTTGTTTTTCATCCGCCGAATGGATAATTTTACGTCTGCAACCTAAAACCAGCCCCATGTCCATCCAGATGAACCAATCGCTGTCGGTAGACTGCGCCGTGTTCGGTTTCAACGGCAAGTCGCTCAAAGTGCTGCTGATCGAGCGGCGCTACTATGCCCCCGACACCCGTCTCGACAAGCTCAAACTGCCGGGCGCCATGATTCTCGACAACGAGACGCTGCCGCAGGCCGCCTACCGTGTGCTCGAAGAGGCCACCGGACTGCGGGACGTATACCTCAAACAGATGGATATATTCTCCGATCCCAACCGGGTGAGCGGCGAGGAGCTGGAATGGATCAACCGCTATCACGGCATACGGACCGAACGCGTGGTGACAGTGGGATATTACGCGCTGGTGAAGCTCGACACCCGTACCGTCGCCTACACCACGGCCAAGGGCGCGCAATGGGTCGATGTCGATTCGATCCAGCGGCTGGCGATGGACCACAAGCAGATACTTTCGGCGGCGCTGGCGGTTCTCTGCCGCGAGATGCTGCAATCGCCCGTGGCTTTCGAACTGCTGCCCCGCAAATTCACCATCCGCGCGCTCCAGAACCTCTACAGCGCAGTGCTGGGCATCGAAATCGACAACCGCAACTTCCGCAAGAAGATACTCGCGTCGGGGTTTCTGACCCCGACCGCAGAACGGGAACAGGGCGTAGCCCACAAGCCGGCGCAATATTATACCTTTAATAAAAACGCCTACAAAAAGGCGCTCAAAGCGAAGCTGAAGCTGGGATTCATCAACAACTGGAGGTATTGATCCATAACAACAGATAACATATGAAAAGTTTAGGCATAGACATAGGCTCTTCGTCGGTCAAGGTATCGCTGCTGGACATCGCGTCGGGCGAGTGCGCGGCCTCGTCCGCCAACCCCGCGACCGAAATGCCCATCGGATCGCCGCAGAGCGGCTGGGCCGAACAGGACCCCGAAATGTGGTGGCATTACGTCTGCGAAGGCATTCGGACCATTGCGGCGCAGGGCTTTGCAATGAGCGACGTGGTGTCGGTGGGCATCACCTACCAGATGCACGGACTGGTCTGTCTCGACAAGCAGGGCCGTCCGCTTCGCCCCTCAATCATCTGGTGCGACTCGCGCGCCGTGGAGATCGGGGCCGAAGCGCTGGAAGGCATCGGACGGGAGTTCTGTCTCGCGCATACGCTCAACTCACCGGGCAACTTCACTGCGTCGAAACTGGCGTGGGTAAGGCGCAACGAACCCGGCATATTCGCGCAGATATACAAATTCATGCTCCCCGGCGACTACATCGCCTACCGCCTTTCGGGACGCATGTCCACCTCCATCAGCGGCCTTTCGGAGCAGATACTCTGGGACTTCGAAGAGGAACGGCGGGCCGACTTCGTGGCCGGATGGTACGGCATTCCGCAGGAGACGATCCCCGAAGCCGGCGTCTCGATCGGCACGGAGGCCCGCACGGACGAAGCGGCCGAACGGCTGCTGGGCATCCCCGCAGGCACTCCGATCTCCTACCGCGCCGGGGACCAGCCCAACAACGCCTTTTCGCTCAACGTCATGGAGGCGGGCGAAGTCGCCGCGACGGGCGGCACAAGCGGCGTGGTATACGGCGTCACGGACAAACGCCAAGCCGACCCGCAGTCGCGCGTGAATACCTTCGTCCACGTCAATCACACGGCCAGCAATCCCCGTTACGGCATTCTGCTCTGCATCAACGGCACGGGCATCATGAATTCGTGGATACGCCGCAATGTCACGCAGGAGACGCTCGACTACGCGGAGATGAACCGGCTGGCCGCAAGCGTGCCGACAGGCTCCGAAGGAGTGCTGGTCGTACCTTTCGGCAACGGAGCCGAACGGATGCTCTGCAACCGCTGTCCCGGAGCCGGAATCATCGGGCTGGACCTCAACCGCCACACCACGGCGCACATCCTGCGCGCCGCGCAGGAGGGCATCGCCTACTCCTTCCGCTACGGCATCGACATCATGCGCGAGCTGGGAGTGCGCCCCGACGTCATCCGCGCAGGCGCAGCAAACTTGTTCCTCTCGCCGCTTTTCCGGCAGACGCTCTCGACGCTCACGGGCGCCCGCATCGAACTGTTCAATACCGACGGCGCGCTGGGCGCAGCCCGCGGCGCGGCGCTGGGCGCCGGCTACTACAAGACGCGCGGCGAAGCGTTCGCCGCATTGCGCAGGCTGGAGGTCGTGGAACCCGCCGAAGCTGATAGAGAGACGCTGGAAGAAGGTTACCGGGCATGGGTCCGGGAAGTAGAGAAAAGAATGGAATAACAACCTGAAAATCATTCAATATCATGGCATCAAAACAGTATTTCCCCACCGTGGGACAGATCGAATTCGAAGGCCCGGAGTCGAAGAACCCGATGGCTTTCCGTTACTACGACCCCGAAAAAGTCGTGAAAGGCCGCAAGATGAAGGATTGGTTCCGTTTCTCGATGGCGTGGTGGCACACCCTCTGCGCCGAAGGCGGCGACCAGTTCGGCGGCGGCACCAAAACCTTCCCGTGGAACGAGTCCGCATGTCCGATCGAGCGCGCGAAAGCCAAGATGGACGCGGGTTTCGAATTCATGCGGAAGATCGGCATCGAGTACTATTGTTTCCACGACGTAGACCTCGTGGACGAAGCCGCGACGCCCGAAGAGTACGAAAAGAACCTCCGGGAGATCGTGGCCTACGCCAAGCTGAAACAGGCCGAAACCGGCATCAAACTGTTGTGGGGCACGGCCAACGTCTTCGGCCACGCCCGCTACATGAACGGCGCATCGACCAACCCCGACTTCGACGCCGCGGCCCGCGCCATGCTGCAGATCAAGAACGCCATTGACGCCACGATCGAACTAGGCGGCGAGAACTACGTCTTCTGGGGCGGCCGCGAAGGCTACATGTCGCTGCTCAACACCGACATGAAGCGTGAAAAGGAACACATGGCCACCATGCTGCGCATGGCCCGCGACTACGCCCGTTCGAAGGGGTTCAAGGGTAACTTCCTGATCGAACCCAAACCGATGGAGCCGATGAAGCACCAGTACGACGCCGACACGGAGACCGTGATCGGATTCCTGCGGGCGCACGGGCTGGACAAGGATTTCAAGGTCAATATCGAGGTCAATCATGCCACGCTGGCCGGCCATACATTCGAGCATGAACTGCAGTGCGCCGTCGATGCCGGAATGCTCGGTTCGATCGACGCCAACCGCGGCGACTACCAGAACGGCTGGGACACCGACCAGTTCCCGATCGACCTCTACGAAATGGTGCAGGCCATGATGGTCATCGTCCGCGGCGGCGGCCTGCAGGGCGGCGGCACGAACTTCGACGCCAAGACCCGCCGCAACTCGACCGACCCCGAAGACATCTTCATCGCCCACATCGCCGCGATGGACGTCATGGCCCGCGCGCTGCTCATCGCCGCCGACATTCTCGACGACTCGCCCTACGAAAAGATGCTCGCCGAACGTTACGCCTCCTACGACTCAGGCGAAGGCCGGCTCTTCGAAGAGGGCAAGCTCACGCTGGAGCAGGTCGCCGACTACGCCCGCCGGCACGAACCCGTCCAGCGCAGCGGCAAACAGGAGCTGTTCGAAGCGATCGTGAACATGTATATCTGACCTTATGGCTAAAACCCAAGAAACCGGAAGCCGCGCCTACCTCTTTTCGATCGTGCTGGTGGCCATCATCGGCGGCCTGCTGTTCGGTTACGACACGGCCGTGGTGTCGGGAGCCGAGCAGGCCCTCGACCAGTTCTTCCGCAGTGCGGCGGACTTCACCTACACGCCGTGGATGCACGGCTTCACCGCATCGAGCGCGCTGGTGGGCTGCGTCATCGGCGGTGCGCTGTCGGGCCTGCTTGCCTCGCGTCTGGGACGCAAACGCTCGCTCGTTGCGGCAGCCGTGCTCTTCTTCGTCTCGGCCGTCGGCTCGTGGCGGCCCGAAAGCGGCATCCTGCCCTACGGCGAAGCGTCGCTGCCGTTGCTGGCGTCGTTCAACATCTACCGCATTCTGGGCGGTATCGGCGTGGGACTTGCCTCGGCCGTGTGTCCGATGTACATTGCCGAAATCTCGCCCGCGAAGATCCGCGGCACGCTCGTCTCATGCAACCAGTTCGCCATTATCTTCGGCATGCTGGTCGTCTACTTCGTGAACTATCTGATCCGCAACCAGCTGGGCGACACGGGCGAAGCCATTCAGGCCGCCATGGTCTCCGTCGGCTGGCGCAGGATGTTCCTCAGCGAAGCGTTCCCCGCGGCGACATTTCTGCTGCTGATCCTCTTCGTGCCCGAAACCCCGCGTTACCTGACCCTCACCGGACACGATCAGAAGGCATTGCAGGTGCTCACGCGCATCAACGGCGCGGCCGAGGCCCGCACGATTCACACCGAAATCCGCCGGACGGTACACGCCAAGACCGAGCGGCTCTTCGCCTACGGCGCAGCGGTGATCCTGATCGGCATCCTGCTCTCGTTTTTCCAGCAGGCCATCGGCATCAACGTCGTGCTCTACTACGCCCCGCGCATCTTCGCCGGAATGGGCGCGTCGGGCGACGCTTCGATGCTCCAGACCGTGGTGATGGGCGTGGTCAACATCCTCTTTACGGTCGTGGCGATCTTCACCGTGGACCGCGTGGGCCGCAAACCGCTGCTCATCGTCGGTTCGGCGGGTATGATGATCGGCATGGCCGCCCTTGCGGCGCTTTCGTTCACCGGGTCGATCGGCATCGCGGCACTGGTCTTCATCATCATCTACACCGCATCGTTCATGATGTCGTGGGGGCCGATCTGCTGGGTGCTGATCTCCGAAATCTTCCCCAACACGATCCGCTCGCAGGCCGTGGCCGTAGCCGTGGCGGCGCAGTGGATCTCGAATTTCCTCGTCTCGGCGACCTTCCCCTCGCTGAGCGCATGGAGCGTCGGCGGCACCTACTGCATCTATGCCCTGATGTCGCTCGCCTCGGCTCTCTTCGTCTGGAAATGGGTGCCCGAAACCAAGGGCAAAACTCTCGAAGAGATGTCGAAACTCTGGCGGAAAAACGGCAACTGAACCGCGGCAAAAACAGACATTGCCGGCGAACCGGAAGACCGGGCCGGACAGGAGGGCACAGGGGCGGACCGGGAAAACCGGACAGGGCCGGGCAGGCAGACGCACGGGCGGAACCGGAAGACCGGGCCGGGCGGATTCGTAAATAAAAATTGTCAGCAGTAACGCAGCAACACGGGTATATGTCCCGCGTTACTGCGTTACCCGCTTTACGGAACCGCCGAACCGCCGCCGGGTCGGGTCGGGTCGCTATTTTTACAAATTCTTCGCATACCGCTCCCGATTTCCCGAATCTTTTTATTACCTTTGCCGTCGATATTTCGAAGGGGTGCCTTACTATCAGGCTGAGATTATACCCATTGAACCGGATACGGGTAATGCCGAAACCGGGATGCATAATCTTTCAACGCATACCCCTTTTCAGTTCATTAACTTTTAAAAGTTCAGACATGAAAAGGTTTCTACTTCCCATCGCGGCCGTCGCGCTCTGCGTCGCCGCAAACACGGCGAGCGCCGAAACTCCGGCTGCCGTCTCCCTCACCGCAGGCGTAACGAACGCCGCAACCGCCGCAGACGCGACACGATCCGCGGCGTTTGTCACGGCAGCTGCCGTTCCCCCTGCAAAGACAAGCGAAGCGATCACGGCAGCCGCCGGCCCGGCCCGGCCCGAAGACTCCGTACGCATGTACCGCCTGCAGGAGATCGAGGTGACCGCCACGCGCGCATCAGGCAGCACGCCGGTCGCCTATACCGACCTTTCGCACGAAGCGATCGCCCGCAACAGCTACGGATTCGACATTCCGTCGGTGCTGGCGCTGACTCCCTCGATGATCGCCACCAACGAAACCGGCATCGGCATCGGCGGCACGTCGATGCGCCTGCGCGGAACCGACGCCACACGGCTCAACGTCACCATCAACGGCGTCTCGATGAACAACCCCGACTCGCACTCGATGTACTGGTACGACACGCCCGACCTCATCTCGTCGGTGGGCACCATGCAGATTCAGCGCGGCGCGGGCATCTCGACCAACGGCACGGGAGCCTTCGGCGGCGCGGTCAATATGTCCACGGCCCCGCTCGAAACCGAGTTCGGCGGCGATGTCTCGCTCTCGTACGGATCGTACAACACCAACAAACAGGCCGTGCACGTCTCGTCGGGGCTGATGGGCGGCCATTGGACGGTGGACGCACGCCTAACGCGCCTCTCCTCGGACGGCTACATCCGCCGCGGAGGGACCTCCCTCACCTCCTACATGTTCCAAGGCGGCTATTACAACGGCAACACGATGCTCAAGCTGGTTTCGTTCGGCGGCAAGGCCAAGACCAACCTCAGCTACAACGGCGCCACGCGCGACGAGATGCGTCTCAACGGCCGCCGTTACAACAGCAGCGGCATGTACTCCACCTCGGACGCCTACTCCCACCGCATCTGGAACAGCGAGGACGGCGAGTGGCAGCAGGTGAACTTCTACGACGACGAGACCGACAACTACCTGCAGATCAACAACCAGCTGATCCTCAGCCAGCGTCTGGGCGACCGCTGGACGCTGAGCGCCACGGCCTTCTACACCTACGGTTACGGCTACTACAAGCAGTATAAGGACAACGCCAAACTCTTCGAATACCTCTTCCCCGACCATTTGGCCTACCAGACCGACGACCAAGGCAATTTCGTGACGGACGGCGACGGCGAACGAATCGCCGTACGCAGGGACCTGATCCGCGAAAAACTCATGCGCAACCATCTGGGCGGCGTGAACGCCGCGGCGGCCTACGCTGCGGAGAACCTCGATCTCGCCTTCGGCGGCTCGTGGAGCTACTACAGCTGTCCCCATTGGGGCGAGCTGGACTGGATGCAGGAGACCGATCCCGCCGACTACCGCAGCAAACGCTGGTACGACAACGACGTGGACAAGCAGGACGCCAACCTCTTCGCACGCGCCAACTGGACCGTAGCCCGCGGACTTAACCTCTTCGCCGACATGCAGTACCGCTACGTTCACTACAAGGCATGGGGCGTGAACGACAACTACGACGAAGCGAGCGGGGGCATGCAGCCCATCGACGTGGACGAGACATACCACTTCTTCAACCCCCGCGCCGGCGTCAACTACTCGCCCGGCAAACGCCACAACTTCTACTTCTCGTTCGCCGTGGCGCAGAAGGAGCCGACGCGCAGCGACTTCACGGACCGCTACATGTTCTCCGGCGACGACTCGTACCCCTCGTCCGAGAAGCTCTACGACTACGAACTGGGCTACAACTACACCTCGCCCCGGTTCAGTGCGGGCGTGAACCTCTACTACATGAAGTACAAGGACCAGCTGGTGCATACGGGCATGGTCAACGACAGTTCCGACGCGCTGAACGTCAACGTGCCCGACAGCTACCGCCGCGGCATCGAGCTGACGGCTTCGTGGCGCGTGACCGGGTGGTTCACCGCCGGCGCCAACGCCACCTTCAGCCAGAACCGGATCGAGAACTATGTGGACGCACTCTCGAACAGCCCCACCTACGGGCAGAATCTGGGCGAGCGGACCATCTCCTACTCGCCGTCGGCCATGGGGTCGCTGTTTCTGGACTTCCATTACCGGGGCTTCGAAGCCGTGCTGCACACGCAGGCCGTAGGCAAACAGTATTTTACCAACGACGAGAACGAGACGCTCTCGCTCGGCCGTTACTGCGTCACCAACCTCAATCTGGGCTACACGTTCCGCACCCGCGCCGCCCGAAGCGTGCGGCTGGGCCTGCAGATCAACAACCTCTTCAACGCCGAGTACGAAAGCAACGGCTACGGCTATTCGTACATGGACACGTGGAGCGACCCGACGCCCCGGCGCATCGACATGGCCTACTACTTCGCGCAGGCGCCCCTGAACGTGCTGGCCAACGTCACGGTAAAGTTCTGACGGGCAAATTCCGTCCTCCCGGAACCCGATCCGGAGGGACGCAACGCAGATAAAACGATGGATTGGAAACTTATCCTGCAGATCGCCGGCGTGGTGCTGGGGCTGCTCTATCTCTGGCTCGAATACCGCGCCGACATCCGGCTGTGGATCGTGGGACTCGTCATGCCGCTGGTCCACGGCGCGCTCTACTACAAGGCGGGGTTGTACGCCGACTGTTCGATGCAGGTCTACTACGTACTGGCAGGACTCTACGGCTGGCTCGTATGGCGCAACGCCCCGCACAAAAAGGCCAAGACGGCCCGGAACGCGGCAGCGGCAGGACCGACCGATCAAACGGCCGGAAGCGAAGCACTCGCAGGGGGACACAACAGCCAACCGGACCGGAACACAACGGCGGGACATAGCGACCAAACGGCCTGCAATGCAGGACCCGAAGCGGCCCAAACAGCCCGGAGCGCAGAACCTGCCGCCGTCCGGATCGGGCATACGCCCCTGCGCTATGCAGCAGGACTGATCGCAGTCTACGCCGCGGCGCACGCCGGAATCTATTTCCTGCTCTCCCGGTTCACCAACAGCACCGTGCCCTTCTGGGACGCGATGACCACGGCGGCGAGCATCGTGGCGATGTGGATGCTCTCGCGCAAATACATCGAACAGTGGCTCGTCTGGCTGGCCGTCGATCTGATAACGATCGGGTTGTATCTCTACAAGGGAATCCCCCTCACCGCGGGACTCTACGCCCTCTACTCGGCGCTGGCCGTGGCCGGATACCTGCGCTGGCGCAAGCTCGCGGCACAAGAAACGACCGGTGCCGCAAAGTAACGCAGGCGAAGAATCACTACGGCGCAAGGCGCCGCCGACGCTGAGCAACACGACGCGAGTGAGACACAGCAGAGCCGCACAACGCGGAACGACGCCGGCACTGGGCCGCCGAAACTCAGCGACCATTACGAATAACGCAGTAACGCAGGGTACGCCCCACGTTGCTGCGTTTTCGTATCCGGTTCTGTTCCGCAGAAAAGGACAACGCCCCAAAGTTTCGGAGTCCCTTCCCGGCAAAAAGCGAGGTCCGCAACGGAAAGCCCCCGCATAAGCAGTCCAATCCCAGCCCTCCGCCATAAATCGTCCCACTCCGGCCTCTCTCCCGCATCAACGGTTTCAAGCATAACAGCGGCTCACACCCGCAAACAGCGAGATCCGCTCCGGAAAGCCGTCTCCGCGTCCCTATTCCGGCAGGCCGTGCTCCCCGACATAGGCGAGGATCTCCTCGCGCAGTGCCTTGGGCGTCACGCTGCACCGCAGCACCAGCAGGTAGGAGTTGCGAATCTGCTCGCGGATAAAGCCGTCGGGCAGGTCGCCCGTGGTGCGGACGGCGTTCCAGTGGCGTTTGTTGAAGTGCCACGCCGCACTCACCTCGTCGTACTGCTCGCGCAGCAGCACGGCTTCGGCCGGATCGCATTTCACGGCGACCCATTCGAATTCGGCCATGTCGGCGCAGGCGAACATCTTGCCCCCGACCTTGTAGACAAGGGTCGTTTCGTCGAAGGGCGTGCTCTCTTCGGCCATCGGCAGCGACAGACAGTAGTCGCGGAAAGTCAGTACATCCATAATCGATCGTTTTTTCGTTCCGGTCCGGCACAATTCCGTCGCTGCGGCGCATTTCCACGGCCGGCCGGAATTACTCGCCACCCAAAGATATATAATTTTTGGCACACGTATTGCGTCCTGCTCCCAAGTAAAACCAAAATCAAGGAAACGATGAAAAAAATTCTCCTCTGTATCTGCCTGCTGTCGACATTCGCAGCGGGTCTGGTCGGCTGCTCGCAGCAGCGGCAATGGAATCACGAACAGCGCAAAGCGATGCGCGA